>Ga0189286_100223_pt1 | contig 24831 bp, 21 predicted proteins | sample UW69minimetaG_FD_130330 | JGI IMG/M metagenome (GOLD analysis project Ga0189286, IMG submission 130330) | Marine microbial communities from the Costa Rica Dome - UW69 mini metaG | ecosystem: Environmental > Aquatic > Marine > Oceanic > Photic zone | place: Costa Rica: the Eastern Pacific...
CAGCGGTTGGCGAAGTACATGGTGACTTCGAAGCCGATCCGCAGGTCTTCATAGGCTGGCTTGGTCCACATAACGCTTACCTCTTGTGATGATTGTTGTGGCATTGAGGATCCGTTAACCGGTTGCCCGGTAACTCATCTCCAATCCTACCCAGTCCCTGAAACGGCAAATATGGTACTTTGGCACTGATTTCAGACCGATCCGGGCTCCGAAACTCATCCTTTCGACCCATTCCGATGGGCATCGGCTCAGACACAAAAAAAGGCCCTGGGAAGGACCTAAAACTGGCAGGAAGACCCATCCATCCCCACCAGTCAACTGCAACCCGGTAGAGATGCACCCCGGCCAGACACCGGGGAGGAATGTGCACGTCCGTGTGCTGACTCGCCACCGGGCCTGTGTGGGAAGGCCCGGGCACAACAGTCATTACCCGACTCAGAAGAAGCCCAGCGGGTTGATGTCGTAGCTGACCAACAGGTTCTTGGTCTGCTGGTAATGGTCCAGCGCCATCTTGTGGTTCTCGCGGCCAACACCGGACTTCTTGTAACCACCAAAGGCAGCGTGAGCCGGGTACTGGTGGTAACAGTTGGTCCACACACGGCCTGCCTGGATAGCGCGGCCCATGCGATAGGCACGGTTGATGTCGCGGGTCCAGAGGCCAGCACCCAGACCAAACTCGGTATCGTTGGCGATGGCCAGGGCTTCTTCCTCGTCCTTGAAGGTGGTCACACCCACCACCGGACCAAAGATTTCCTCCTGGAACACACGCATGTTGTTCTTGCCTTTGAACAGTGTGGGCTGAACGTAGAAGCCATTGTTATAGGCATCATCCATTTCCTCTCGGCCACCGCCGGTCAGCACTTCCGCGCCTTCCTGTTTGCCGATTTCGAGGTAGGACATGATCTTGTCGAACTGCTCCTTGCTGGCCTGGGCGCCGACCTGCACATCGGTATCGAGCGGGTTGCCACGCTTGATGGACTTCGTGCGTTCAACAACTTTGGCCATGAACTCCTCGTACATGTCTTCCTGTACCAGCGCACGGGAAGGACAGGTGCAGACTTCGCCTTGGTTAAAGAATGCCAGAACCAGGCCTTCCACACATTTGTCGACAAACTCGGGCTCGGCTTTCATCACATCGGAGAAATAGATATTGGGGGACTTACCACCCAGCTCCACCGTGGACGGAATAATATTCTCGGCCGCGCACTTGAGAATGTGGGAACCCACCGGTGTGGAGCCGGTGAAGGCGATCTTGGCAATACGCTTGCTGCTGGCCAGTGCCTGACCCGCTTCAATGCCGTAGCCGTTGACAATGTTGACCACGCCCGGTGGCAGCAGGTCACCAATCAGATCCATCAGGATCAGGATACTGGCGGGCGTCTGCTCTGCCGGCTTCATCACCGTGCAGTTACCAGCCGCCAGGCAGGGCGCCAGCTTCCACACAGCCATCAGCAAAGGGAAGTTCCAGGGAATGATCTGGCCCACAACACCCAGCGGCTCATGGTAATGATAGGCCACGGTATTGTTGTCGATGGCGCTGGACGTATCTTCCTGGGCGCGGATACAACCGGCAAAGTAACGGAAGTGGTCAACCGCCAAAGGAATATCGGCATTCAACGTCTCGCGAACAGCCTTGCCGTTATCCCAGGTTTCGGCGACCGACAGCATTTCAACGTTCTGCTCGATACGGTCAGCAATTTTCAGCAAGATATTGGAGCGCTCTGTGGTCGAAGTCTTTCCCCAGGCAGGCGCGGCCTTGTGGGCGGCATCCAGAGCCACTTCAATATCTTCGGCCGAGGAGCGGGGAATTTCACAGATGACATCGCCGGTCACCGGCGTGATGTTCTCAAAATACTGACCCTTGACCGGGGCGACCCACTCGCCGCCAATGTAGTTCTCATAACGGGGTTTGAAGGAGACGACGGAGCCTTCCTTACCAGGTTGTGCGTAGATCATGGTCTCGACCTCTTGTTGTGTTTGTCGCAGGACAACGCGGCCTTGCGCGTTTACCCATTCAATGTAGACCCCCACACCGAATAGTTGAATGATTCGATGGAGGTGAAAAACTCCTCCCTTGGTAGTAGGTGGCTGGGGGGCTAAGACAAGATACCGATAAAGCAAACAAAAAAGGGCCGCCCGAAGGCAGCCCTGTAAGGCCGATACTGGATCGGCGCTGTCTACAGATCACTTACTGGCAACACGATCCTTCGGCAGCCTGAACGTCCAGACCATACCGCCCTGATTGAAGTCCTTTACCACCTTGGCGACTTCACCGCCCCAAAGCGGAACCGCACCGCCCCAACCAGAGGCCACGGAGACATACTGCTCGCCGTCCATGGTCCAGGTGACAGGAGTACCCACAACGCCGGAACCGGTGTTGAACTTGTACAGCTCTTCGCCGGTCTTGGCGTCAAAAGCCTTCAGGTAACCTTCAGGCGTACCAGTGAAGACAAGGTTGCCAGCGGTTGTCATTACACCACCCCAAAGAGGAGCGGTGTTTTCATAACGCCATACTTCCTTGCCGGTCTTCGGATCCATGGCGCGGAGTACGCCGATATAATCGTCATTAGCTGGCTTGATGGTAAAGCCCGCACCCAGGAAGGCCGCGCCTTTCTTGTAGGAAACCGGTTCGTTCCAGATATCCATCGACCATTCATTCGACGGTACATAGAACAGGCCGGTGTCCTGGCTGTAGGCCATGGGCATCCAGTTTTTGCCACCAAGGAACGCTGGCTGGGCAACAACCACCTCACCCTTGCTTCCGTCCATTGCCGAGGGATCCCCAGGGCGACCACCATCCTTGAAAATCGGACGGCCAGACTTTGGATCAAGACCCTCAGCCCAGGTAATTTTGTCCACGAACGGGAAGCCCCGAATGAAGTCACCGTTTTCACGATTGAGAACGTAGAAGAAACCGTTACGGTCAGCCGTAGCTGCCGCTTTCACCGTTTTTCCTTTGTCTTTGTAATCGAACGAGATCAGTTCGTTGACACCATCGTAGTCCCAGCCATCGTGGGGTGTGGTCTGGAAGTGCCATTTGATGCTGCCGTCGTCCGGGTCAATCGCCACCCGTGATGAGGAGAACAGGTTATCGCCGGGGCGTAAATGCGAGTTCCAGGGCGCCGGGTTACCGGTTCCGAAGAACAGGGAGTCGGTGTCCTGGTCATAGGTGCCACCTAGCCAGGTCGCAGCACCGCCGTTCTTCCACATATCGCCCGGCCAGGTCTGTCCGGCCTTGCCGCCGGAAATGCCGTTTTCAACTGCCTTGCCATCTTTGTAGACATAGCCCATATGGCCTTCAACGGTCGGGCGCATCCACACCAGCTCACCCGTATTGGCGTCATAGGCTTCCACCTTTCCGACAATACCGAACTCACCTCCGGAAACGCCGGTAATCACCTTACCTTTGACGACGATAGGTGCGGCAGTAATGGCATAACCCGCCTGGTAATCGGCGACTTTCTTGATCCACATGGGCTTGCCGGTGTCTTTGTTCAAAGCGACGAGTTTGGCATCGAGAGTACCGAAGATAACCTTGTCGTCGTACAGGGCTACGCCACGGTTAACAACGTCACAACAAGGCATGATGCCATCCGGCAGACGCGCGTCGTACTGCCAGATTTCCTCACCGGTTCTGGCATCAATGGCGTAAACGCGGGAATAGGAGGCCGTCACGTACATCACGCCATCCTTGATCAGCGGCTGCGACTCCTGGCCGCGCATTTTCTCGCTACCAAACGAGAACGCCCAAGCTGGCTGAAGGTGTTGAATATTATCGGTGTTCAGGTCTTCCAGGATACTGAACCGCTGGCCCTGGGTACCCATGCCGTAGCTGACGATATCGTCCGGCGTTTTGTGATCGTTCATGATGTCTTCGTCGGTGACCGCCTGGGCCCCATACGATACGGCCAGCGCCAGGGCACTGGCTGCAATGCGAATCCCGAACTTGTTCGATGTCATGGTTGCGCTCTCCAAGTCTCTTGTTTTCGGTGCTATCGTTTTTGTTTCAGGATGAACCGGGAACTTTTCCCGCCTCTGATGTGATTCTTCGCTTTGGGACGAAAACCGACAATTACCCCCCGGCACTGGTTTTCTCATCACTTGGTATTACTACCTCCATAAAACAAAGCCCGCGATGGTGTCGCGGGCTTTTTGCTGCACTCTTGCGGCTGAACCGGGATTCTGATCAAGGCCGGCCTTCGGCTTTCGCTAACGCCTCCTCGCTGAGAAACTCCCGGTAATATTGGGGAACGCTGTACCGCAGCCCGAGCTCCGCAAACAACGACTGCATATCACCGGATTTCACCAGGTCACCGATGATGGCCTCAATCGCGTAACCAAGCTGGCGATGGGTGTGCTTGATGGCCATTCCCACATCCCAGACCTGCTTGCCAATGCCTGGAAACCCATTGCCAGCAAACTGGAACTCGTTATTCTCCGGGCGGCCCAGCTCATGGTCGATCTCGGCTCGCATTCCCATAACGGCACTCACCTCCCCATCCTGCAAGGCGCCGAAGGCCTCGCGAACGTTTGGATAATGCCTGACCTGATCCCGCATGCGCCCCTGCAGACCGGAGCTCAGATAGAAATCCGGCAGGGTGTCGATCTCCACGCCGATGGGGTGGTACTGGAACTTGGCAACGGTGTCGACGCCGTCAATCTTTTCGGGGTTGAAGGCAATCTGCCAGGTCTCCTGCTGGTAAGGGCCGAACAACACCACCTGTTCATTGATGTATTCCCCCGTGGAGTCCTGCATGTAGGCATACTGCTTGTCATAGGGCACCCGCATCATCACATCCGCCAGCCGGCGCTTGGCGAGGTAGTGCCCTTTCCAGACGTTGTTTCTGAGGTCATCCCCCAGGTTTTCATCAGGCACAATCCAGTGCACCTTGAATTCAACGCCCATTGCCTCGGCAATCTGCTTGCCCACTTCCACGTCAATGCCACGGGGTTCTCCGTTTACCTCGTAGGAGTACGGTGGGAAGTTTTCATAAACACCGACTTTCAGATAACCGGATTCGAGAATGATGTCATAGGTTCGGTCCGCAGGCCTGTTCAGTAACGGATCGCCGTCGTCCATTTCCTGCGCAGGGACCACCTGGAAAAACAGCATCAGTACTATAATACGGGACAGTGTTTTCATTGTTTTCTCCCCAACGACGTCAGGCCGGCACAGGGCCGGCCTGAGTACAGGCTTTGTGTGAAGATCCGTGAGGCGATCATTCCGGCTTCGGCAGAGACTCCACATACGTCCGAATCGCCCATATGGCGTTCTGGTCCAAGGTCTTCTTCCACGCGGGCATGCCGCGGTCAGTACCATTGAGAACCCGGGTAACGTAGTACTCGTCATCCCACTCGGTCAGTTCCCTCAGATCGGGCGTCAGGCCACCTGACATGGCGCGGATACCGTGGCAACCGGCGCAGTTACCAGCGTAAGCGCTCTCACCCACGGCCACGGCCTGGGCATTGTGCTCGCCGTACTCACTGCCTTCCCGAAACGGGTTCTCCGACCGCACTTCGTCCCCGAGTTCGGGCAGGTCACCAGTGTCCACCTCCTGTGGAGTCACGTTGCCGTGAGCCATTACCAGTCCAGCAGCTCCCAAAAGAGCGGCTGCCAGCAGCGCGTGAAGTGAAAAGGACGTGGTCATTGTTGCTACCTCTGCTATTTGATTCCTCATCCATTGGCTGTAGGTTTTGTCAGACGCCAATGTGCTTGCTCCCAGTCTAGGAACCGCACCGCTCAATCCGAATGCCACTTTGGAGGTTTTGGTGTAGTTCCTTGGTAGTAGATGCAAGGCACTGCAGCAGAAATCTCATCCTTTAGTACCGGTAGATTCCTACTTTCTGAATATTTCTGGGACTTTTCCGCTTCTCTAAGCTGGAGGGACAACAACAAACCGGAGAATTTCATGTCTCTTTTGTTCAGGACTGCAGCCGTATTACTGGCAGCGACCCTCGGCATGGCCCCGCTGAAGGCCGATTCTCTGGAAGTACATGTCGGGTATGTACAATGGGTGCCAGACCCGGGGCCGGTGCTGTCCAATGTTATTCCGGAACCGGAGGATGCCGGCCTCAAAGGCGCTGAGCTGGGGTTGCAGGACAACAGCACCACCGGGAAGTTTCTCGGCCAGACTTACACCCTGAAAAGTACCGTTGCCGACTCGGAAGCCGAGGCGATCGCCGCTTTCGACCAACTGCGCAAGTCCGGTATCGAACTGTTTGTGGTCAACGCTCCGGCACAGACACTCAAGAGCATGATCGCAAAGGCGGGCGCAGACACGCTCCTGTTCAACGCCGGCTCAAAAGCGGACGGGCTTCGAACCACCGAATGCAACGCCAACCTGCTTCACACCATGCCCAGTTACGCCATGCTGACCGACGCACTGGCACAGTGGCTGAACCAGCGTCGCTGGGACGAAATTTTCATGATTACCGGGCCCACTGACGATGATAAAGACTGGGCCAATGCCTTTCGCAGGTCTGCCAAGCGCTTCGGCCTTGAGATGATCGAAGACAAGCCATGGACCTTTGACGCCGACCTTCGCCGCACCGCCTCCAGGGAGCTGCCGTTGTTTACACAGGCCAGCGATTACGATGCCGTGGTGGTGGCCGATGTTCGGGGTGATTTCGGCGAGTACGTGCCGTTCAATACCTGGCTGCCGCGCCCCGTCGTCGGTACTCAGGGAATGTCCCCCGTGACCTGGCACCGGGTGGTGGAAAGCTGGGGTGCCGCTCAGCTACAGAATCGTTTCCGTGACCTGGCCGGCCGAGACATGACCGGCGAGGATTACGCCGCCTGGGCCGCCATTCGTTCCATCGGCACAGCGGTGACCGACCTTGGTAGCGCTGAGCCAACTGACGTTCGGCGCTTCCTGTTCAGTGACGAATTCCAGCTTGCCGCCTTCAAGGGGCGCAAGCTCACCTATCGGGACTGGAACGGTCAGCTTCGGCAGCCGATTCCCCTGGTTCATCCACGGGGACTGGTTGCCAGAGCACCATTCGAGGGGTTTCTGCATCCCCACACTAAAATGGACACTCTCGGCTTCGACGAACCCGAGAGCAACTGTCGCATCAACGGCTGACCGCCCCCTGACGGAAGCTTTCTAAAACAAGAAGGAGTTGCTTCATGAAGTCTCTGCTCAAACACACCGCCCTCGCCGCCATAATGGGCCTGTCGACACCGGCCATGGCCAGCCTTGCCTACGTGTCCAACGAAAAAGACAACACCCTGTCCATCATCGACACCGAGACCCGGGAAGTCGTTGAGACTATTGATGTGGGCCAGCGCCCGCGGGGCATCCTGTTGTCCAAGGACCATACCAAGCTCTACATCTGTGCCAGCGACGACGACACCGTTCAGGTGCTGGACCTGGCCAGCCGCAAGATCGTCGACACCCTGCCCTCCGGTGAGGATCCGGAGCAGTTTGCGCTCCATCCAAACAACAAGCACCTGTACATCGCCAATGAAGACGACGCCATCGTGACGGTGGTGAATGTGGAGACCAAAGACGTCCTGGCCCAGATCGACGTCGGCATCGAGCCGGAAGGCATGGCCGTCAGCCCGAACGGCAAATGGGCGGTCAACACCAGTGAAACCACCAGCATGCTGCACTGGATCAACACCGATACCTTTGAGATAGAGAAGAACATCGTTGTCGGGCAACGCCCCCGCCACGTGGAATTCAGCAAAGACAGCAAGATTGCCTGGGCGTCGGCGGAAATCGGCGGAACGGTGCACATTATCGATGTGGACAATCTGAAGCAGGTCCATGAGATGTCTTTCAAAGTCCCAGGTGTCAACCAGGACCGTGTACAGCCGGTGGGTATCGAGCTGACGGACGACGGCAAGTACGCCTTCGTGGCTCTCGGCCCGTCCAATCACGTCGCCGTGGTGGATGCACAAACCTATGAAGTGCTGGAATACCTGCTGGTCGGTAGCCGAGTCTGGCAACTGGATCTGGACAAGGACCAGAAGCACTTGTACACCACCAACGGCGTTTCCGGAGACGTTTCGGTGATTGATGTCGAAGATTTGAAGGTCATCAAATCCATCAAGGTCGGCCGCTACCCCTGGGGTGTGGTCATTGATCCGTCTTCCTAACCACCATGACCATTGAAGCCAGCCATATCAGCTTTCGCTACGGCGACACGCCCGTGCTCAAGGAGGTCAGCTTCGCGCTGACCTCTGGTCGCTTCCACGCTCTTCTGGGCCCCAACGGCGCCGGCAAGTCGACACTGTTTGGTTTGCTGACCCGGCTTCTGGCGATCCAGCAGGGCGAACTCCTGCTGGCCGGGCAGTCATTGAAAAAGCAGCCCTCCGAAGCCATGCGCCAGATTGGCGTGGTGTTCCAGCAAAACGCTCTGGATCTGGACCTGACAGTGCGCCAGAACCTGCAGTATCACGCCGCGCTGCACGGCTTATCCCGCAAGGAGGCCCGGTATCGAGGCGACCGGGAACTGGAACGATTCGAGCTGCTCGCGCGGGCGAACGAGCCGGTACGGAAGCTCAATGGCGGCCACCGCCGACGCGTGGAAATAGCCCGCGCCTTGCTTCATGAACCCAATCTGCTGCTGCTTGATGAACCCACCGTCGGCCTGGATGTGGCAAGTCGCAGAGCACTCAACGAACATGTGCGCATTCTCTGCGCCGAGGCCGGCCTGACCGTGCTGTGGGCGACGCATCTGATCGAGGAGGTGCAACAGGACGACCGGGTATTGATCCTGCACCAGGGCCAACTGCTGGCCGACGGCGCCGGCCACGACATTTGCGAAGCCGAAGGCACCCGGGACCTGGCGGAAACCTTCCATACCCTGACTGGAGCCGGATAATCATGAAAGCGGCCCATTACTGGCACTGTTTTGTCGGCATCCAGACCCGGGAGTGGTTGCGCTTCTGGCAGCAACGCACCCGTTTCGCCAGCGCCCTGGTTCGGCCGCTTCTGTGGCTGGTGGTGTTCGCCGCCGGCTTCCGGGCGGTGCTGGGCATTTCCATTATTCCGCCCTATCAGACCTACATCACCTACGAGACCTACATCGCCCCCGGACTGTGCGGGATGATCATCCTGTTCAACAGCATGCAAGGGGCGCTTTCCATGGTGTATGACCGGGAGCTTGGCAGCATGCGGGTGTTATTGATGAGCCCTCTGCCACGGCCCTTCCTGCTGGTGACCAAGTTGCTGGCGATGGGGGTGGTGTCGGTTGGGCAGGTGTATGTGTTCCTGCTTCTGGCCCTGTTGGTGGATGTAGAGCCGCCGCTGTGGGGGTATCTGGCCGTCTTGCCAGCCCTGATACTAACCAGTCTGATGCTGGGGGCACTGGGCCTGCTGATCGCCACCTGGATCAAACAACTGGAAAACTTCGCGGGGGTCATGAACTTTGTCATTTTCCCGATGTTTTTCATGTCTTCGGCACTGTATCCCCTCTGGAAGATGAACGAAGCCAGCCCCTGGCTGTACTGGATCTGCCAGTTCAATCCGTTCACACACGCCGTGGAGGCGATCCGGTTTTCGCTGTATCTGGAGTGGAACCCGACAGCCTATGGCATCACCGCAGGTGTGACGATTGTGCTGGCCCTACTCGCCACGGCCGGGTTTCGGCCTCAACGAACGAAGATACTGGGGACAAAGCCTGCCTGACCAAATGGCACTCGGCAGGCAGGATACCCGCTTACCAACCTTCCGTTGGTATGCCGTGTTCTTCGAGGTAGTCGCCGTGCCGTTTTAAATAGCCCTTCGTGCGTTCCGTGAAGTCGGAAGGGTCGCCCGGCCCCTCTGAGGCCTGCATGCGCATTACCTCGATCTCGTTACCGATCTGGTTCATGATCCAGACTACCACGGTGCCGCCGGGCGCCAGGCCAACGGCCATGGTATGTCGAGGTCCTGACCGCACGTCTATCTGTGTCTTGTAGGTCGCCGGTTCCAGCATGCGCTCCTGCAAGTCCGGCGGCACCTTGATCAGCTTGACGTAATACTTCTGCTCAGCGAAGGAGAACCAGTGAATTAGGATCAACTCAGGAAAGGGATCAAGACCGTTGCGCGACCCACTGGGGCCGCGCGGGCCCTTCCAACAACAGCCGACGTATCCAACGGGCGCACGCCAGCTCCGCTCCCCGGTCTTCTCAAGAAACATATTTACACCCCAAATATCGTAATGCTTCGGGGCTACTATTTTTATCCCCCAGGGGATCTCCTCCTCTGTTGAGGTAGCGCAGCCGGTAGTCAGCAGTGCCACAAGGGCGATACCGATAGTCCATGCCTTGCGAATCATCACTCTCCCTCCTTTTGGGGATACACGCGGCGCTCTCCGGAAGGAGCAGGCGCATGTGGGAACAAGACGCCCAGCTTCGCCGGCAGTCCCGCTATCAGTGCCTCAATGCTGTTGTAGTTTGCCGAGTAGTGGATGTAGCGCTGGAGCAATAAGTCCAGGTATTTTGATTCAAGTGAGGGTTCATCTTTGCCCTGAGCAACCTGCGTCAAAAATTGTTGCAGGACAGGTTCTAGTTCACCCGGCACAGATACTGCCTCGTCGGTGGGATCAATTTCACTTAGAGGTAAGTCACGCTCGACCGCTAACCGATGCATCAAACGTAAGGCCACTCTCGAATATTCACCACGCACCTGACGTAACATCCGCAACACCAGTTCCAAACGTCCATTCGGTGCTGGATGGTCATAGCGCTGGGTAACAATTTCCAGGCGAGCAGGGCCTTCTGAGCCCAGATCGTGCGGCCATGCCTGCAATTGATCCGACTGACGTACCGGCAAGTTATGGGAACCAATCCAACCTTGGGTTGCCACCTGATGCCGTTGGACATCAAGGTTATCCCACTGTACGGTTTTCTCCGGCCATTTCAGTCGGTTTTCGGGCACCTGAAGCATCGGGCTCAATAGCACATCTTCTCTCTGGCTGTCGCCATAACCACCACCGATATCGGAATGGACACCAGGCAAGGTGATTTCCCGGAAGTTGGCCGGAAGGCTTCCATCCCGGTTCCTGATGCTATTGAGGGCAAAGTTCTTGCGGTGCTCGTGGGCGGCGGTCAGGTGTACCACATGGCCTACCTTGCCAGGGTCCAGATACAACTTCACCGGATGGTTTCGGTCATTGTGAGCCAACAGGTCACCGGAGAGCGGGTTAACAATGGCCGCGACGGAGTCAAACAATCCCACGAAACGTATCTCCACCGTTTCTGGCCAGAGGATACCGTTCTCAGCAAACAGCTGAGCCAGTAGGCCTTTCTCTCCCTGGTTGATTTCATGGGCAGCGTGGCGGGCCGCCGCCGCTCCACGGCTGAAACCGAACAGGTCAACGGTTAAATTGTCGATGGTTTTACCTCGTAGGCCCTCATTCACCATCAAAGTCAGTTCAGAAAAGGCGTAGTTGACCTGCTGAATGACTCCCGCCTCGCCCATACCAGTAGCTGCGCCATACAATTTGTCACTATCCCCAGTCTTGGTACCTGCGCCAGGGGCGTAGACGAATCGCTGATAGGTTATCGTTCCTTCAGACGCCAGCTCGCCTTCCATATATAGATCTCTCAGCTTTGCGACATTCGTGGCCGCATTGGCGTAACTGTCGCCCATCAACAACCCCATCCGCCGCTCACACTCCTCCCGACTTATCTCATCGTTTTCATAGGGAATCAGACAATCCCGCTCCAGTTGCTCAGTAAACGACCGTGCATTGGCAGCGTTGTTCATGGTGCCATCGGTGAATATCCCGACTTCCAGGTGTACTTTCGGGGAATCGGCCTTGGCGTTCCCGGCTGCTTTTGCCGGCGAAACATTCAGCGGTGCGACCGACGCAGCGGCTCCCAGTGGCAGGCTCAGGCGATGATCCTCCGCCCCGCCTTGCGCCTCGCGCTCTGATCGCCGCCACTGACGATAATTCGCCGAGAACAACCCTACACCGAGCCCACCGATGCCTTGGGGATGATACTGGCGCAGCTGTTCAGGGGTGATATCGCAGGCGTTCAGCTCTGCGACGCCTTTTGTGATAGCGTAAGGTGCGCTCGTTCCACTGCCGCTTAAGTGCCAGAGCCCTCCAACTGGCAGGCTGTCGTCTGGCCGCCAGATCACTACGGGGGAAAGGGGCCTGCCAGACCCGGTGTAGACCAGCAGCAGTCTGCTATCGCCGACTGCACGGCGGACGGTCTCGGCCAGGTCATGGCCGCCACGGGCGAGGGGCCCGAATGCCGACTCCATGCGTGCGCGGACACTGCCATCGTTCTGGATGAGGCGCCCGGCCATACTGGCGGTGATAAAGGGGGATTCAATGCGGGGAAGGTGGTAGGCCTTCAGGTCCCACACCGGGACCAGGTCCATAAAGCCCATCGTCAGCACTCCTTGTTGACGGTAAGAAACAAGCAGGCCATGTTAGCCGATGTGTTATGAAGGCCACAATTCAGATGTCACGTTTCGGCCATTACACCAGGCCCACGCCCTCGACATCTCGCAACTTTTCCAGAAGATCATTGATCAGGCACGGCTCACCAACCGCATCATCCCACTGCAGCTGCGCCGGTTTGCCATCCAGGTACCATAGACGGTTCGCCAGGATCTCGGCATCGCCTCCATCATGGGTCACGCAAATCAGGGCCATGCTGGCATTTGCGTCCATGATGCCAGCAATCAGTGTTTTCAGTTCACCTGCCATTACCGGATCAAGCGACGCGAAGGGTTCATCAAGCAACAACAAATCCGGTTTCACAGCCAGACAACGTGCGAGGGCTGCCCGCCGCGCCATGCCAAGTGAGAGCTGATCCGGTAGGTAGTGCCCGTATCCGGCAAGGCCAACCTGGCCCAGGACGTTTTCAGCTTCCGCATCACTTGCTCCCACAAGCTGGAGATTGGCGTTCAGGGTCCGCCAGGGCAGCAATCGGTGTTCCTGAAACAGGTAACCAATTCGCAATGTGTCACGGCCTATAATCGCACCCGCCGGGATCGCCTTGTCGAGCCCGGCGATGGCGTTCAACAGCGTGGTTTTGCCAATGCCGGACGGCCCCAGCAGGCAGATGCGATCGCCCCGCTCTATGGTGGCGGAAACCTCGCCCAATACGGGTTTGCCAAAACTTCGGCCGGCGATTCGTAGCTCAAGCATGGGCGGCCTCCGGCTGACGCCAGCGGCTGGAGCGGCGTTCAAGGGGCTGCAGAATGGTAAGCTCGATGATTTGCACAACGGCGATAAAGGCCAGACTGTAGGCAAGGATGGCTGCCACATCAAACACCTGAAAAGCCATGTGCAACTGGAAGCCGACACCACTGGAGCGACCCAGCAGCTCGACCACGAGGACGATTTTCCAGATCAACGCCAGTCCACCACGCGTGGCTGCCATTAGATAGGGAAACAGTTGTGGTACCCAGACCTCACGGAACCGTTGCCAGCGGGTGAACTCGTAGACGATGGCCATTTCCTCAAGCCGGTGGTCCAGGCTGCGGGCACCTTCCCGGACTGTCACTGCCACATTGGGAACCTTATTGATCACCACTGCCATCACGGCTGCCGTTTCCACCAGTCCAAACCAGACATACATCAGGATGATGGTCACCAACGCAGGCAGGTTGAGAAACAGGACCAGCAGCGGATCGAACAAAGCATTGGTTGTTTGGGAACGCCCCATAACGATGCCGATCCCGGTACCAAGCAGCATGGCCAGTGCAAAGGCCACCACCACGCGGCCCAGGGTGGCGCCCAGATGGTGCCAGAGCGCTCCGGAGCCGGATTCCTGCACCAGGGTTTCAAGTACGTTCAGGGGCGTCGGCAGCAAGGGTGATTTGAGCCACCAAGCCAACACCGCCCAAAGCAGGACGAAAGACGGCAACACCACCCAATAGCTCCAGGCCGGAGGACGGCCGGAAAACGCGCTCACGGCTGGCTCCGGTAGAACAGGTTGGCAGGCATACGATGGTCCGGGCTGGCACCGGTGAGCGCTAGCAGGCGATGCAGGTCAGCAACGCGCTGGTCCGTTAGCGGTAAGGGGGTGCCTGCCACAAATCCTTCCCGAAGCGACTGGAACACTCCGTCCTCCGGGTTTCCCATCAGTGGTCGCAGTCGCTGCCAGGGTCTTTCGCCATTCGACAGCTCCTTCTTGGCCTGCTGCAACGAGGCGGCAAAACGATCCATCAACGCGCGATGGTCTTCCGCCCAATCAGCCGGGAAAACATACCCCAGAACCGGCAAGTTCCGATCCAGGTTAATGGCGGCCAGAAGGTCCGACATTCTGAACGCCGAACGCCAGCCGCCCTCTCCTCTCAGGCGTGCGGCGAAATGCCAGTAGGTAATGATGACATCCACCTGCTCCCGCCTCAAAGCCTGGCTCAGCAGCGGCGGGGCAGCGAATTGCACCTTGGCGGAACCCGCAAGATCAATACCCTGCTGCTCGGCTACCTTCTGAAGCAGTATCCAGCCTTTGCTGTCCGGCCCGCCGGCAACGCCGACACGCTTGCCGGCCAGGTCGGCCACGGCACCTATATCAGAGTCGTCAGCCACCACGATATCGCCAATCTGGGACGAGAAGGGTACGTACAGGTAGGGCACCCCGTCCTCAAAACGCGCCTGAGCCCAAAGCAGATCGGCCACAGCCCCGTTGACGGACCCACTGGCTACCGCCAGACGAGACGCTGGCAGATTGGCCACCAGCCTGAGATCCAACTGGTAGCCGTTCTTTCGGTCCAGCCCCCGGTGGAGTATATGGTCCAGTTCCCAATGCGCCGTGCCGAACTGCAACACACTGACAGACAACGTCGGTATAGCTGTTTTGTCGTTGGCGTGAGCCCCGCTCGATAACATCAAACCGAGCAACAGTGCGGCGCCAGCCAACCACATCGGTCGGGGATTGGCAGAGAAACGTGCAAGGTTGGGCGTTATCAGGGTTTGTTGGCTCATGCCTCCACGATACGAAGCTCGCCAGCCATCAAGAATAGTACTTTGGTGCCTGTTTTTTGGTGCGATGGTCGCATTCAACCCAGGGCGAGGATCGCGTGTAATGCAATCATCACAATAATAAACAGAGGATTGAATCCCACTTGGGAGATCCCCTGTCCCAGGAGGCCGCCATGCTGAATGAGCCCGATGCCACACTCTCTCCCGAAAAGCGCTATGATGTCTCGGAAACCGTCCCTGATAACGAAAACAAGCCAGTGGAACCAGTGATGGAGCCAACCTACAAGATATTGATTGCAGACGACCACCCGCTGTTTCGCGAGGCCATCAGCAGCGTAATATCGACCGGTTTTGACGGTAGTAAGATCATTGAAACCGCTGATCTGGACAGCGCCCTGGACATTACCCGCGAAAACGATGACCTGGACCTGATCCTGTTGGATCTGAACATGCCGGGAATGCACGGCCTGAACGGCCTGATCACATTGCGGAACGAAGCACCGACCATTCCTGTGGTAATCGTGTCAGCAGAGGAAGATAAACAGGTGGTCCTGCAAGCCATTACCTATGGCGCCTGTGGTTTCATTACCAAGTCATCACCCCGCGCCCAGATGACCGATGCCATCCAGCAGATCCTCAACGGCAATGTCTACCTGCCTTCCGACATTATCCGTACCGGCAAGGAAAGCACCCATCGCCGCAGTCGTCATGAGGACAACCCTATTTCCCCAGAGCTGCTGAACTCCCTGACCCGCCGCCAGTTGCTGGTGCTGGAGCGCATGTCCAAAGGGGAATCCAATAAGCAGATTGCGTACAACCTGAACATTGCAGAGACCACGGTAAAAGCCCACGTCTCGGCGATTCTTCGTAAGCTGGGGGTTCACAACCGGGTGCAGGCGATTCTGTCGGCCAGCGATGTGGATTTCAGTCAGTATCTGAAACGGTAGGAGATCACCCTCTCAAAAGGTGATTCAGCGCACTGCGCAACTTCAACGGCTTCACAGGCTTGTTCATCAAAACGTGCCCCAACTCACGGATGTGCTGCTTCAACTCGTTGGTGTAATTGGCGGTAATCATGACCACCGGCGCCGGGCAATGGCGACGACCGTTGATCTCGGCCACCACATCCACCCCGTTTTCGTCGTTGTCCAGGTGATAATCCGCCAGGATAAGGTCCACGGGGCTCTTGGCCGGGTCCAACTGTCGCTCAAGATCTTCCAGAGACACCGCTGAAACCACCTGGCAGTCCCAGCCTTCCAGCAACGTCTGCATGCCCTGGCAGATGGCGTGGTCGTTGTCGATCACCCAGATTCTGGCGCCGCCCAGGCCGCCGTGGTTTGACACCACCCGGTCATCATCCGCTGCCGGCCGTTTGGGCAACAACCGCCCGAACGGCACTTTTACGCTGAAGACCGAGCCTTTCCCTTCTATCGAGGATACTGTCACTTCGTGGCCCAGCATGCGGGAAATCTTGTCGACGATCGCCAATCCCAGCCCAAGCCCCTTGTCCGGCTGAGAGCCAGCGGGGCGAATGCGTTTGAATTCCTGGAAAATCTCGGTCAGCTTGTCTGCCGGAATGCCGGGGCCGGTGTCCCATACCTGCAGCAATACATGGTCCCGATGCCGGCGGCACCCCAGCAGAATGCGTCCGTTACCGGTATAGCGAATGGCATTGGTGAGGAAGTTGCGCAGAATCCGCGCCAGCAGCTGGGAATCTGACTCCACGATTGCCGACGATGGCACGAAGTCGAGCGTCAGCCCCTCCGCCATCGCCATCTGGCGAAATTCGCGAGCGATGTTGTTCAGCAAGTCCCGCAGGTCAAAGGCCATGATGTCCGGCTTGATCACGCCAGCATCCAGTTTGGAGATGTCCACCAGGGTGCCCAGAAGGTTTTCCACATCATCCAGGGAGGTGCTCACCGAGCGCACGAGCCCCTCGGCTTTGGGCCCGAAAGAGTGCTCCAGTAAAGCACTGGTGAACAGGCGGGCAGCATTCAGTGGCTGCAGCAAATCATGGCTGACGGCCGCCAGAAATTTGGTTTTGGACAGATTGGCGCGCTCGGCGTCCATCTTGGCGTCACGCAGTCGGGCTTCCACCGCCGCCCGCTCACTGATTTCCTGTCGCAACTGACTGTTGAGGCCGGTAAGAGCTGCCGTACGTTCTTTCACCCGCCGTTCCAGATTATCGTACGCCTGCTCCAGTGCCAACGCGGTCTTGCGGCGGTCGGTAATGTCCCGGATCAGCACAAAAAACCCGATGACCTGCCCTTGCTCGTCCACGTTGGGCACGTAGGCGCGGAGCATGTAGCGGGTCTCTCCGGTGTCGTTGGTTTCCTCGAATTCGAAGTTAACGCTGTTACCCCTGAGCACGGCCTGCATATGAGGCATTAGCCGTTGGTAAAGCTCAGGTTGGTGAATATTCTCCAGGTGTTTACCGAGTGGAGACTCGCCATTGCGGCCATACCAGGCTTCATAAACCTTGTTGCAAAACTGCACGGTCATGTCCGCACCCACGTAGGCGATCAGTGCGGGCACATGGTCCGTCACCACGCGGATCCAGCGCTCACTCTCTTCAAGCGCCTTGATTCGGCGAGCCATTTCACTGTTCTTGACGTCGGTGATGTCAGAATAAAGAACAACCAGCCCGCCCTCGCGGGTATTCCTTTCCGTCATCTGTACCCAACGGCCATTCGACAGCAGGAACACCGCCCCTTCGGAGGACTCATTCACATGCTCCTCGACCACCAGCCCGGAATTGATCGCCATAGCTTTTACATCTGCGATTGATGTGCCAGGAGGAGGAACGTCCAGATGGGCATAGGTCCAGTAACTGCGGAACCGGCTGTTGCACTGGATAAGACGGTGCTGATGATCAAAAAGCACAAATCCGTCAGCAATACTTTCGATGGCGTCCGCCAGGCGCTGGCGAGTGGTTTCAGCCTCCTCGCGGGCCCGGTTCAAGGCCTTGTTGCTGTGCTTGAGTTCGTCCATGGTCTGGTTGAGCGCCTCCGTGCGCTCCCGTACCTGTTCCGCCAGTACCACAGAGTGTTCAAACGCCGCATAGGGTTCGGGTTTGTGGGCCGAGCCGGATTCCACTCGAACAATCAGTGCGTCCCGTATTTTTCGGAGGCGTTCGTTCTCTGCCTCCAGCTCGGCAATCCGCTGATCCCTGCGGTCGTCGGGATCAGACTCAGCTATGACCGTAACCGGCATCGGGCTGACCAATCACCACCCCCGTAAACGTCTGATTGATATGCATGCCATCGAACTGTTCACCGTAGGTGTTGAATCCGATCACTTTATGGTGGCGCAGGAAGTCCGACACTTCGTCCACCACACCGGTAAATTCCGCCTCCAGGCGACGAAGAAAGCAGTCGCAGCCTATGGTGACCAGCGGCGGCCCCACGACCCGCTCGGACGCTTCAATTTGTGTGCGTACACTGTCAAGAAGCGAGCCGGGCTCCATGGCGGTCATCACGATGCCAGTCTCCACCGCGCAGTAGAACGTCAGACTCCCGTCGGCGTTCACCCGCTGCACAGAGCGCACGAAATAATGCCCCCCGATCCTCACCCCCATCGGTCTGAGCGCGAACACCTTACGGTCGAGTTCGTCCACCGCCACGCCCACTGCACGGGCGTATGCTTCCGCTGCCGGTTCCGCGTTCAACTCATACACTGTCCGGCTCTTCGCGTCCGCATGAGTAACCACCAGTTTTTCTTCGCGGGCTTGCATGTGGTGCGTGGAAAACACCCGGAAGTCCAACGGCGTATTGACCAGCATCACGGTGGCAGCCCCGGTATGGAAGCGGCCCTCAAAAAACACGTGAGTATTGGCCAGGCGCTCGTCGTCGCCCGCGGACCCGCCAAACTGTGGGATAGTGCCGAGCGCGGCATTCAGTGTCGCCAGCACCAGCTCTTCCCGACTAGACAGTCCATCCAGCAGGGTTATGGCAAAGGTGTTGCCCTTGACCGATGCCAGGCTAGCATCACGGCAGGTGGACAGCAGGCCATCAATGACCCCCTGAGCGTCATGAAGGGTAAAATGCTCAAGCTCACTGATAAGGGCGCATTCAATGGAAAAATACCGTCGGTCAAAACCAATGGCGGTGATACAACCCCGGCCGTAACCTTCCGGTGTTATCTCCCCCGCAGACGTACAACCACTGACCCGCACGCCGTCAAAGACGTGTTCAAGCGCAATGCCCAGACGGCCAAGATCGTATTCAGCGGAACAGAAAAACAGGACACAACCCAGGTGTTCATGATTGAGCTCGCTGGCAAGATTGGTGGCGGCCAGCATCGGGTCACGAACATGGGAGCTGGCTACCCGAACAGCTGGCAGCGTGGTAACGGGTTTCATGGATACGCGCTCCGAAACCGAGTGGCTTTCACTCGATTCTACGGAATCCGCAAACGGAGCCAATGCGACTTCAGTGCTTTTAATTGGCGCGCCAAAGTGATCGTAAGCCATTGATTAAAAACCCTCCTGAATCAATGCCTGCTGGCGCTGCCGGTTTGCGGTAAAGCAAACCGGCACTTTAGTCTTAGGGGCAAGGCCCAAGCACCAGGAATCCTTGCCGGTGCCGGGGCACTCTTCAAACACTCAGAACGTGATCACAGCACCCAGCGCCAGGGTGTCGAATTCTGCTGCATCCGCGCCGGTGGACTTCGTGGTCTGCTCGAACATGTTGTATTCGGCAACCAGCTTGAAGTTGCTGTTTACATCATGGAAGACCGCGACCGAGGTGTTCTCGGTTTCAAAATTTCCCTGGTCAGAGTCCGTTTCACCGTAGGACAGCACCAAACGATTGGCGCCAAGGGTATAAGACCCCTGAAGCAGGTAGCCGTCGGCGTCCTCTTCCGAAGCCAGGGCCGCATCCGTCAGCAATACCGGAACGTCGCCCTCGGAGGTGAAGCCAGAAGCCGTCAGCGACAGCCCTGCAACAGAGGCTTTAAGGCCGTAACCAAGGCCCTGGCTATCCACTTCCGTGGTTGCGTTCTCAGAGCTCTGATGGCGACCATTTACCCAGCCTGTCAACGCCAGGCCATTCAGGTCCGCACTGTAGGTAACCTCTGCTTCAAAACGCGGCGCGGACTGTTCTGACTCCGCACCCGGTGTGGTGTTGGCAGGTTCAAAAATACCAGCGGCCACCTTCAAACCGCCCATATCCGGGGTCCGATAGGTAATCTGGGCAGAGGGATTGGGGTAAGGATAGCCCGTGCGTATGTTGCCAAACGAGACGCCAGTTGACGCACCCGGAGAACCGAAACCCATCAGGATTTCGTCCAGGAAGATGTTGGAGCGGGCGTACAAACCAAAATCCTTACCAATCAGAACCTGACCGAAAGATCCGTCTACCGTGGCGTACAGTTGACGCACATCGATGGCGGTATCCGTCGGTGACTGAAGGCTGTCGTTGATGGTGGACCAGAACGAAGACCGGCCACCCAGGGTCAGGTCGCCCATCTCCTTGCTGAAGTTGAAACCGATCGTGTTGGGCAGGAACCCCATTTTAACGTCGGAATTGCGGGTGTCGTTCAGCTTGTCGTCACGATTGACATAGAAGGCGTTGAAATAGCCATCCACGGAAAAGCTGGTTCCGTCTTCGTTGTACACTTCGATGGCCGCGTTTGCGCCGGCGCTGACCGACATCGCACCAGCCATTGCAATCGCCAGCCCTGACTTTCGGAAATTGTTGTTGTTCATAAACTCCCCCGGTTTTTATTGGATCTGGGTGTTGAGCAGCGGGTGGTTACCCGTGTCTCAGGCGCATTCTTTCGCCTGAATTCAATGGTCGGTGAAGCAGCGGGGGTGGAAAATGCGCCAAGGGGGCAGGTTTTCTGATCTTTTAGGAGGCTATAAAAACAGGACTTTGGAACTACGACCCGTCAGAGAGGGAAGCATTCCAACTCTTGCAGGCAGTCATCCAGGAAGGACTCGGGATCGGCCATGACAGCCTCATCGGCCACCACACCAAATTGGACCTGGCCGGCGTAACTGACAATGCTGACGCCGAGCCCGATATCCCCGGCCTGGGGTACCCAGAACATTTGTTCCAGAATGCGGCAACCGGCCAGGTAGCGTTGTTCCCGGGTACCGGGGACATTGGACACCACCGCACTGGCTTTGCGGTAGAACAGGTCGGCTACCGGCTGACGCCAGGCTTCGGGAATCAGCGACGCGCTGCCGGTCAACGCCCAGGACAGGCCAGGCTGCCAACTTTTCTTGAGTTTTCGGGTTTCATGCTTGATGCGGAACAGCCGCTCCAGGGCGCTTTCACCATCCACCGGTAACGGCACGAATACGGTTCCGAAATAATTGCCCAGAGTACCAGGTTCCGGCTTTACCCCTTCCGGTAGACGGTTGCGGATATCCACTGGAACCGCCGCGTGAAGCACTGCCTCATCCATGTCGGTATCGTCCGCAACAAGCCGGTTGCGGACTGCAGACGCCACACAACTGAGTAGCACATCGTTGATGGTAACGCCGGTATGCGTTGCAATCCGTCGAAAGCGTTCAAGTTCGACGGGTTGCGACCAGCGGCACTGGCGACGACCCAGCAGTGACCGCTTGAGTGAGGAATCCGTGTCTTCCGGCTCTACCAGGAACTGGCTGAGTTCATTGACCAGCTTGAGGCTTTTCCAGGTTGCCCGTTCCAGGGCATTGCGGCTGGCGGTGCCGCCGTTGCGGGGTATGTCGCCACCCGGACCAACCTCTTCCCGCGGCCACTCACTGGCCGTCAGCTCACGCAACCAGGCGTTGGCGGCTCTTCCCCAGCGCCCGGTATCCGCCTGTTCCGAGGCACCGTAAAGCACCGGTGCCTGTTGCGGTGACGGCGGGCACAAGCGGTCGAATATGCCCTGCAGAGAGAGCCCGTCAGCGTAGCAGTGGTGCATACGCAGAAGGAGCGCTGCGCCGCCTTCGGCATCGGGAAGCAGCCAGAATTTCCAGAGTGGACGGTACGTGGGCAACGGTTGGTTCAACCTTGCTGATACCCAGTCCTGCAAGGCCTGCCGATCCAGTTGGCCGCCGACCACCTCCAGGTGATGATGGAGCGAAAATACCGGATCTTCTTCCCACCACCAGCCAGGGGCGCGGCGAACCGGTATATAGCGGAAACGCTCCCAGGCGAGCCAGTAAATACGCAGGAATTCCAGCAACCGGGCTTCCGTGAGCCCTTCCACCCGCAACATGACGGTGATGGTCATCGGGTTGTCGGGCCGCTCAAGAGCCAACCAGGCCGAGTCCACAGGCAACAGCAGATGCGATTCCTTTTGACTCAAACCTGTCTGTCCCCGGATAAATGCTGCAAGAAATGAAAAGTTGACGCCGCATTGTGCCAGACAAGCACTGAAGGCTCCATAAGGCTGCCAACCTCACGGAGTTACAAAAAGTTACACGGAAGTAACCTTTCCCCCCTATACTCGGGATAAAGCTTGATGAAATGGTTATTAGGCACTGCACGTGCCTTTACGCACTGTTCGCCAAACGTCTATTGGCCCTGACTGAGCGTAAAAACAGTAATCAGTGCCAATACCTGCGGTGGCAGAAGTCGGTACAACTGAATGTACCAGCGCCCATAAAGACCCAAAAAGGCAGGCATCAGGTGCTGAAGGAGAGCAGTCATGAAAGCGAGCCATGTACGAAAACTGATAAAACCGATCGATAGCGCCTACTCGGAGATGTTCTCAGGGCGAGTCTACCGCGTCGGCACTGGCGCTGTTTCGGTCCGCAATCACAGCGGCAAGGCCGAACAGACCGTGATTGGCGTCCACGGTTTTCTGGAAAATCACTGCTACTTCACCCAGGCCTACGAAGCACCGACAACCGAACTGATCCTGCTGACCTGCAGCAACTATCATATTCCCGTAAACGGCGTGACGCCCGAAGCACCGGATTGGGAAGTGCCGATCAAACACCTCGACGGCACGATCGAGTACGACGCCTGCATACTCAATCAGGCGCTGGCGAATCTGCCGAATACCGACAACATTCGCGTGCACGGCCATTCCCGTGGCGGAGCTGTCATTCTTGAAGCCATCAATCAATGGCCGGAACTGTATGAAAATGTGGAATTGGTGCTGGAAGCCCCCGTGCTGCCCCAGGGGCGCCTTTCTGCACTGGTGACTGCGGTACTCGAACCGGTGAGCCACGGCATGTGGCCCTGGCTGATTCGCCTGATAAACAGCGCGCCCTCCTCCGCCTATGGCCAAACTTTCTTCGGCAAGATGAACCCACGCAAGAAGCAGCTGCTGGGTAAACTGTTTTCCGCCACCAAGGACCACCTGACCATTGTTCGCAACATTGAGAACCTGATGGCCTGGATGGAGAGGACAGACACCAGTGTATACAGTAAGGTTCGTTACGGCACCTTCCTGATACCGGCTGTGGACAGAATACTGGATCGACAGGCCATGCTGGCCAGTGCACGCCAAAGCCCAACCACCATGCGGATTGTCGAAACCGAGGCACCCAGCCACTTTATCACCCTCGACAGCAAGGAATGGGTGCCGGGATTTGAGAGTCTGCCGGCAACGGCCCAGGGTTAGCACAGCTGCACTCAAGCTCCGGCTCCGCTAAACTGGCGCGCTTCTATTGCAGGTCCAGTGGAGCCACACCCCCATGTATCGTGAGCGCCTAGTCGCTACCCCAACCCATTCCGCCAGCGCCCGCCGGTTGCAGCAGCTGCTGCTGGACTACCACGATTTCCGCCAGTACAAAGCCACCCACCCCCTGCTGAAACACACCTTCCGGATAGCGGACTGGCAAGCGGAGCGCCTGAAGGCCACCCACGCGGACCTCTATCGACACCCTGGCTATCACACCGGCCTGGAGTTCCTGCTCACGGACCTCTACGCCCCCGCCGGCATGACCCGACGCGACGACAACATCGACCGCGTATTCCCGAAGATGGTGAAGTGGCTGCCGGACAACCTACTGGACACCTTTGCCGGGCTGGTGGAGTTGAATCTGATCACTCAGCAACTGGACCTCGAGCTGGCCGAACTCTGCCACTTACACGGTTGTTCTTCCCGCGAACTTTCCAGCGACGCCTACTGCGAGATCTTTCGCCGCAGCCAGAAACTGGAACAGCGGGAACGGCAGATTACCCTGGTGGCTGAAGTGGGGCGCCAGCTCGACCGCTATGTGCGTAACCGCTCCCTTGGCTGGCTGCTATCAATGAGCCGGGCACCCGCAGAAATGGCGGACCTCAGCGACCTGCACAGCTTCCTGCACCGGGGCTATTCCGCGTTCCGTAAAATGGACGATGTAGACCTGCTGATTGACCGGCTGGTCACACGGGAGAAACGGGTCATGAAGAACATCCTGGACGGCCACCCGAAACCGTTTGAGCTGCCGAGTGACCTTTAACGACAGAGGGGAACTCAGGCCTTCAGGATCTGGTCAAGCTGGGAGTGGATTTCCTGCTCAATCCGCGATTTGAACGGCCGCAGCATCATGCCCAGTTCGAGATGAACATGGAGATTGCTATCGGTGATTTCCAACTGGCCTTTAACGCCACTGCGTTTGAACTTGAGGTGATCCCCTTCCCACTGATAGTTCACATCGAACTGCTTTGACAGGTCCTCAGCCAGGGTTTCCGCCGCTTGACGGGCGTGTTCTTTGTCGAGGGAATGAGTACGGCGTACATCAATTGTGGACATGAAACGGATATCTCCAGGATTTCGGACGCAATTTATAGTGTAAGGCGGCATTAAACTTGTAGCCACCCCCGCAAGCGTTAGAATACGGGGTTCAGATTCTGACAGGACAGGCCCATGAGCGAGCAACAACCGTCTACCGACCAGCCGCAGGCGGAAGCACCAAAAGACGACGTTACCCATTTTGGCTTTCGCAACGTGCCGAAAAGCCAGAAAGCGGGTCAGGTCGCTGACGTGTTCCATTCCGTGGCCGGCAAGTACGACCTGATGAACGACCTCATGTCCATG
>Ga0189286_100224_pt1 | contig 24742 bp, 22 predicted proteins | sample UW69minimetaG_FD_130330 | JGI IMG/M metagenome (GOLD analysis project Ga0189286, IMG submission 130330) | Marine microbial communities from the Costa Rica Dome - UW69 mini metaG | ecosystem: Environmental > Aquatic > Marine > Oceanic > Photic zone | place: Costa Rica: the Eastern Pacific...
CCGCAAGGCCATGGCCCGCACCAGCGCTGGAATGCTGTACCAGAAGAATATCCGTGAGTGGTCGGGGCGACAGCCCCATTACCAAAGTGCCGAACTGGTTGAACAGTCGATATTGCCGGAGACTCTGGGTGGGCAGCCAAACCCCCTGAACGAGCATTCCGAACACCTCGACCTGTCCCTGACCGGAAAACTCGAACGGGCCCTGCATCGGGCTTACCGTGCCCAAGGCATTAACACGATCAAGGCTGCACAGCGCAGGCTGCTCGCCCTGGTGCAGGACGACCGCAACCAGACCCGGCTGGCCGACCTGTTTTCACTGGAGGGTGGAGACTACCTGAGTGGCTTCGTACTGACGGGGCAGCTGTTCAATGCCCTGCAGCACGACGCCGAGGCCGCCGACAAACCCTGGCTGGCCGGCAGCAACCCGGACTGCGACACCCGTTGCAGCGGCCGCCTGACCGACCCGGATGACAGCCCCTCCGTGGAAGGCTCCCAGCTCATTATCGATATTGCAAAGAAGGGCTCGAACCATCCATTGCATGGCATGCTGTATCCGAGCTCAAAAACTGTGCCGCTGAATCAGTCCTATGAACCGCCAGAGCCGGATACCAACCCCGGTGATGGCCGGTTCCGCCCAGCAGCCTTTGCCCAACTGGATGTGGACGGCGAGCTGCCGGCACTGGAAGACATGCAGACCTTGGAGGGTGCCTCGATGGTTGCCTTGACCGATCAAGGGGCCTTCGACTCCCTCGCTCACCTGAGAGCGGTCACAAAAGCCCTTGATGGGATCAGTGGCCAACTGATGGGTCAGTTCAGCAAGGCGCGGAAGCGTATCCTTGGCGACATGATGCGCATCGACCTGGATATCCACGGCCCCATGGCTCGTGCCCTGAAGGCCATGAACCCCTCCTTGCTTGGCGAACTTCACCTCCTGCCCCAAGGATCGCAGGGTCTGAATATGGTCCTGCTGGGTGTGGAAGACCCGGAGATCGGACTGCGTAACGGCCTGACGGAAGCGGAGCGTGACTACTTCAACCGCAACAATCGAAGCGGCCGGTTCCTGGGGGAAATTCAGGACAACGAAGGGCGAATCATTGGCAGCACCAACTCCAACCGCGTGCCGGGTGGGGTAGATGCCGGAGAGTCCGGAAGGTTCCACGCCTTCATGGCGCCGGTCGGTTCAGAATTGGTGAAGAACTACCGAGATGTGCGGAAGCAGATTAGCCAACAGCGCAGCCTTGGCAAGACTTTGGACGGGCTTGGTTTGCCTTATGTGGTTTTGGGGTTTGAGCTTTGGAACTTGGACAACGTAGCTGATAATTACAACAAGCTTCTGAGAAGCCGAGGCGAGGGACGGGCTAACGCCGAGACTATTTCGGCAGTAGCGGACACTATTTTTGCGTCAATGGCCGTTGCCGAACAATTGTCCAAGAAATTGGCAAACAGCACCGTTATTGTTCGCCAGATGAATCGGGTTGTCTTTGATGTTGAAAAGGCCGTAGTCGCTGGTCGAATCTCCAAGGCGTTTGGTAGCCGCTTGCCGCGGGCTTTAACGCTGCGCATGGCGTCAATTTCGGTATTGGCCATACTGGATGCGGGAATTCGAGCAGCGGATTCCCTTCATTATATGCAAACAGGGCAAATAGCCTCGGCGGTCGCCATGGGGGGCTCCAGCGTTGGCGCCTTATTGTCGGGCTGGGCCAGCGTGTCGCTGATGAGTTCCGGTACTGCAGCGTCCTCCAGTGCCGGGGCCGTGTTGGGCTTGAGCACTCCGGTGGGCTGGGTCGTCTTGGGTGTTGGCCTGACTTTGCTCATTGGTGGGTCTATTGCCGCCAGCCTGCTCGAAGACGACGAACTGGAATCCTGGTTGAAGAATGGGCCGTTTGGCGACTACCGAGACTCGTCGTATGAGCATTTGTGGAGAGAGGCCCCTGAATCCGATGGTCTGACTGTGGATGAAGAAGCACCGGAATCCTCCGGTGGGTCCTGGTCCTGGCTGCCCTGGGTGGTTGACACGCCTGAAGAACCAGCACCAAAACCTGTACCGGAGCGGGAGGCTTTCTATCGACTCGCCAATATCCTGGCCGGAGTCCGGATTGAGGAATCAATTCACCATGTGGATGCTGGTGAGGCGTATCGTTTGGCGGAGGCCCACCTCGAAGGCCAGGCATCATCGGCTTCTCGACAGGAGGTGAGTGCATTGCAAGAGGAACTGACCAAGACCAATTTCCGCGTAGTGGTCAGAAGCAACCTGGCGAGCGTGGTGGGCGATACTGCACTCAAGGTATACATTCGTCGCCTCAAGGAAGAGCATCGTCCAAATCCTCCCTCAGGAGGGACTTTAGTGGCAAAGAGCGAATTGCAGGAATCCACCAATAAACATTGGTGGATCTACCGCAGGGCCTTGCCGGATGGAATGGAGTATTGGCTTCATACTCCCGGGCCGGAAGGGCTGGTGTTTCATGAATGGAAGGTACGGGCACGGCTAGTTGCCAGTCTGGGCACAGACCGGGATTATGTGTTTCCGGCGCCGCCCGTCAGTGATCCGCAGGTGTACCAGGAGAGCAAGCATGGCAGCCATGACGCCCCGGACTTTGCCAGGGACGACGCCCCGTTCTGGGCCAACCTGACCACCAACCGCAGAGCGCTGAGTGCTCGGGCCTATCGTGACCGTAACACCGTAGAGGAAGCTTCCAATGGCTGAGACCGCCTATTACAGCCAGACCGCCTGGGACCCTGAGCGAGACGAAAGGCCACGCCGTCGAGGGCAGTTGGATACCCGCTCAAAAAATTTCCGGTTCCAGTGGGCTGCGGGGCAAAAGCTGCCCAAACAATACCTACCTGATGTGGTGCCGGGGGATTTTATGGAAACTTGGCCTCCAGGGCAGGATGAGGACACCAACTGGTATGTCGAAAAAGGGTCCGGTAAAGAGAAAAATAAGGAGCCGATTGCCTGGGTCAATCAGGAAAGCATTCGCTATGCGACATTGCCGAGTTCGTCTTGGCGGTGGTTGATATTGAAGGCACTTGCGAAGTTTACAGTGTTGGCAGGAATACCACTGTTGCTTTTGAACTTTCTTTTCGTGGTGTTTGTGCTGGGAGCCCCCCCCGGGCCCCATATTTTAAAGTTTGTCATTCCAGCCCTGATGTATGTTGGTGGCCCATGCGCCTTGATTTGGAGTGGAGTGAACCTCATCGAACGCCTCTTCCCCGGCTGGATCTATAAGGATCCCCAAGGCCCCCTATGGGAGTTCAACCGCCGTACCGGGCTAGTCACGGTGTTTCGTAACCCCAAGAATAAGCGGGACGCCGGGCAGGTCGCCTGGCAATCCCCGTTCTCGGAATTCGATGGCTATGTCCACAGCGGCCCTACTCATCAAGGGCTGCCGCTGTATTACGGGGCCATGGTCCACCGATACCGGGAAGAGGCGCTGACCCTGACCGCCTTCCAAGCTGCTTCCGCCAACGACGAAGACCACAAGGCATTATGGAACTTCTGGCTGCAGTACATGGACAGTACCGCGCCCCTGCCGGATATCCCCCTGTTCGAGCCCCACCGCCACAAGGATCCGGTGACGGCTGAACACGACAAAGCTACTGGTCGCCATCCCCGGTATTGGCGAGACATGGATGAAGTCACTTACAAACAGAAAACAGATGAGATTTACAAGAAGTGCCTGAAGGTGTTCGGTTAGGTGCATGTGCTCGGCCAGTATATTGGAGCCCGGATTTCGGATAAGCATCCACTAGGCTGGCAACTCACCAACCACTCGTCTTGAAACGTATTTTTTGGCTCGGATTTAAAACAAGGATGTATGGAATAACGTGGATGGAATCACCCCATAACGACCTGCCAACGATTATTAGGGTAAAGGTTTACCTGAAAGATAAACCTTTAATCTATTCGATGGGGGTGCTACATCTCGGTGCAGTAGGTTTGACCGTCTACTTCATGTATGAGGACACATCAGTTCTTTTCGCGATGGGGCTCGCGCTTTTGATCGGTTTATTGCTTTTCGGTACCTGGTATCCAGGTTTCAGAGCTCGCAACAATGTTATTGAGATCACTCCACAATTTCTGAGAATCGATGATTGTGAATTCAATGAGATTCCATGGTCGGATATTTCTCATCTGGACGTAGTTGATCACTTCAGCACGCGCCTTGGCCGCTTTGTCCATCTTATTATCTATGTAAAAAACAACGATAAGTACACTTGTGCAAGACGGGGGCGTTTCTTCAGCCGGCAAAGGGCTGATGGCGGTATATTCGCCACGGACCTCTATAATTACGCCGAGGACCACAAGACGATCTTTAAGGATTTGTCTGAAGCCTTGGAAAGTAGTCGGTTGGTAGTCTGGCCGGAATGATGTTCGTGTTCTAACAGAGAGTGCGCCTAGAATATTGTAAAGACTCCAAACGACTATTTTGCAGACATCAACAAGGATCGTAACCAATGAAAGGACTCCTACTCATCCTCTGCCTCCTAATCACCCCCATCACCCAGGCCGGTACTTACCGCTGGGTCGATGAAAACGGCCAGACCCACTTCGGCGATCGGCCGCCCGCGAATGCAGCCTCTGATGAAGTAGAGCTAAAAGCACCCGCACCGTCTTCGGATGCCGATGCGCGTGCGCGCAAGCAGCGGATGAATGAATTCCTTGAGCAAACCGAGCAGGAGCGGGCTGTGCGCAATGAAGCGAACGCCAAGCAAGAGGCGCAGGCTGCGAAACATGAGGCCCGGTGCCAGGCTTTAAAAGCGCGCTTGAAGTATTTGAAAAGCGTGTCGGGGATTTACCGGCTGAATAACGACGGTGAGCGGGTGTTTGTCGACGACGAAGAGAACGAGCGCATTCGTCGGGAGTTTCGTGCCAGGGTAAAGCGTGAATGCGGCGCCTGATTCCGTCCTGGTTTGCTTTTGCCCTCTTTACCGCGTTCAACGCCCATGCAGAATCACCGGAACTGTCGCTGGCCGGTGTCTACGAGAAAGGTGTTGCCCTCGAGGATTACTGGGTCAGCGAGAAGCTGGATGGCGTCCGGGCCTATTGGGACGGTGAGCGGTTCTGGTCCCGGGGTGGCAACGAGTATCGGGCGCCGGACTGGTTTACCGAGGGCTTTCCCGATGTGCCTATGGACGGCGAACTCTGGATGGGACGGGGCCGGTTTTCGGAACTGTCCGGAGCGGTTCGCCGGCTGGAACCGATAAACCGGAGCTGGCGCCAGATTCGGTTTATGGTGTTTGACCTTCCGGCGCTCAATCAGCCGTTTTCCGAGCGTGTCCAGGCAATGGAGGGGTTGTTGCAACCATCACCGTCTCTATTTCTGGCGATAGTGGCACAACGCAAGGCCACGGATCATGAGCGTTTGATGTCGGCGCTGGACAAGGTTGTGTCCGAAGGTGGCGAGGGTTTGATGCTGCGGCGTGGTGGCAGCCTTCACGCAACTGGCCGTTCAGATGATCTATTGAAGGTGAAGCGATACGACGATGCCGAGGCAGTCGTGGTGGCGCATCTTGCCGGTAGCGGGAAATACGAAGGCATGCTCGGGTCGGTACGGGTAAGGCGGGATGATGGGCGGCAGTTCCGCATTGGCACCGGATTCAGTGATGAGCAGCGGGAAAATCCGCCGCCGGTCGGCGCAACCATTACCTATAAATATTACGGCTTCACGTCGACGGGCCTTCCACGATTTGCCAGTTTTCTGCGGGTTCGCAATGACGAACCCATGGAGCCGTGAGTCAACGTCGGTGAATTACGATGTCTTCACGTGTCGCCTCGAACCGTATGCTACAGTGAAACTAGCCGTGGTCGTTCTACATCGTTCCATGGTTGCTGAATAGCCGCATTGCAGGGACAGCTCTTCAAGCGATGTTCAGTGAGCAGTATGAATCGTTACCGAAAGCCGAAATAGCAGTATTACTTACTGATAAGGAGGCACCAAATGGAAGCGAAATCCAGTCAGAACGAGTATGAGCAGGTCAGGCAAGACCTGCAGCAACTCCGCGAAGATCTCTCCAAACTCACCAAAGCGGTTGCGGACGGGCAAAAGAGTAATATCAGCAGTCTTCGTGATGAAATTCGCCGGGAAAGCCGGGAGGCTTTTGACCAGGTGCGGCAGCATGGGGATGAAGCCTTCAACCGCGCCCGTGATGCAAGTACTAAGGCGGTGCACGATGTTGAGCACAAAATCGAGGAACGACCGCTCCTGAGCGTTGTGCTTATGTTCCTCGCCGGGTTGTTGGTTGGCCGGTTGTTGGACCGCTGATTATGCCTGACTCCGCCTGGTTACAGGGTGTCCTGCGCAAGGCAGTCGCAGCCATCATCGGTTTTATGTTGGCTTTTGTGTTGCTGGTCGCCCTGCTGATCACCGGATTTTATATGCTCGTTAATGCCACCACGCTGGCGCTGTCACCCATGCTGGGTGAAGCCGGCGCCATGGCGGTGACGGGCGTCTCCTGTCTGTTGCTGCTGGCGTTGTTTTTCTACCGGATGACACGTCCGGCTACATCCAAAAAAACCGCCAGTGGGGGTGATCGGTCTTCCGCGTCACCAATCGATGCTATCAGGGAGCTCGTCCGTAACAACCCGCTGGAAGCCGCCTTTGCGGCGTTCGCGCTCGGTGTGGTGGAGCAGGGCGACCCTCGCCTGAAGTCACTGTTGTTGCAGGGTGGCATGGTCCTGATGAAGGAAGCGGAAGCCGAGCAGGCCCGAGATAAAGACAAAACGGACTCACGGGAAAGTGGCACGGATGCGCCAGTCACATGATCGTCACCTCAGCGTAACCCCCCGCGCCGACAATAACCGTGGAGTACCATTCATTGCACAGGGAGCTTGTTATGAAGTTACGCACGTTATTGATTATGGCATTACTGATGTCTCTATTCTCTGCCGCCCATGCGGCGCCGGATTGGCATGGCAAGGGGGAGCATTGGACACCGCCGGGCCTTGATAAATGGCACGACAAGTGGCCGGATCTGAAGGACAGGCATCATCGGGGTAAACGCGAGGTCCATCTGGGGCCGCGACCCTTCTGGCTGGTGGACGACATGGATGAGGGGCGCCTGAAAGACCGGCTCCAGTCCTGCCGCGCTGACAAAATCCGGCCCACGGATTTTTCCATTGGCCATCGTGGTGCGCCCTTGCAGTTCCCGGAGCACACGCTTGAATCCTACGTTGCGGCCGCCCGGATGGGCGCAGGCATCCTTGAGTGCGATGTTGCCTTTACCAAAGATCGGGAACTGGTCTGCCGTCATGCCCAGAACGATCTCCATACCACCACCAACATCGTGACGATTCCGGAACTGAACGCCAAGTGCACGCAGCCATTTGTCCCGGCGGACCCGGACAGTGGCACCGAGGCGCAGGCAGAATGCCGGACCAGCGACATTACGCTGGAGGAGTTCAAATCTCTGGAAGGCAAGATGGACGCCTTCAATCCCATGGCAACCACGCCTGAGGAATACCTGGAAGGAACAGCAGACTGGCGCACGGAGCTATACAGCAGTCGCGGCACCCTGCTGACCCATAAGGAGAGCATCGAACTCTTTAAACGCCTGGGTGTGAAGTTCACGCCGGAACTGAAAACGCCGGTGGTGGAGATGCCCTACGAGGGCGATTACAGCCAGGAAGACTACGCTCGCCAGATGATTCAGGACTACGTTGAGGCCGGCGTGAACCCGAGGGATGTCTGGCCTCAGTCGTTCCTGCTGGATGATGTGCTGTTCTGGATCAATGAAACGCCGCGTTTTGGACGACAGGCGGTGTTTCTGGATCAGGAGCCGCTGACACCGGAGAATTCCTCCCTGGCGTGGATGGAAAGCCTATCGGCGCAAGGAGTGAATATCCTGGCCCCCGCACTGTGGAAGATGTTGACCCTGGATAGCCATCAACAGATCGTGCCGTCGGAATACGCTGAAAATGCCAGGGCAGCAGGGTTGGATATGATCGCCTGGACGGTCGAGCGTAGTGGCCCACTGGCCAATGGCGGTGGTTGGTATCACCAGACCATCACCGACGCCATCAATAACGACGGCGACGTGTTCAACGTGATTGACGTGCTGGCCCGGGATGTTGGGGTCATTGGTGTCTTCTCGGATTGGCCCGCCACCACCACCTTCTATGCCAACTGTATGGGATATGCTGGCAGAGGTCACTGACCGTAGATGCGCGCCTCAGTCATCCGTTTGAGGCGCGCAGATTTCGGATAGTTGGCAGATCTGGCCGCAGGCCTTCCAATGTTTGCAACAGAGCTGTGCCTCGAAAAGTTGTCATCCCGACATTAACTAACATGAAATGAAGGTGAACAGATCGTATTGCGCATTTAACCCACATCCCGCCAATTTGTAGGTAGCCTGAGTTCAGGTAATCGGTATGACGCTTTACCGGTTAATCCAATAGGAAATCAATTGTTTCCGAACTCAGAAGGATGGATGCGATATGAGCTATAAATCCGGTTTTGCCTATGTAACGGTTCTGGCCTCGGCCATGCTGGCCGCCCCAGTCGTATCAGCCCAGGACAACACCGATCGCGACAGCTCCGGCGTGTACCTGAGCGGCAGTTATGGTGGTTACAAATCCCATGGCGGCGAGTTTGATGATGAAAACGACCTGTTTGGCGTAGGGTTGGGCTACCAGTTCAACCAGTTCTTTGCCCTGGAAGCCGAGTACATTGATTTCGGCAACTTTGGCGATGACGATGTTGATGGCAAGCTGAAAGGGACCTCCCTCGGTTTAATGGGGCGGTTGCCATTGACGGATACCTTTGGCGTCTATGCCAAGGCCGGCGCGTTTGCCTCGTCGTTTGATGTGGACGCGTTTGACGAGAGTGAGACCTACGATGAGGTTAATCCGTTCGTTGGTGCTGGTGTCGATTTCCGGGTCACTGAGCAGTTGACCGCGTTTGCGGAATACAACCGCTACAACGTAGATATCGACGAGGACGATTTTAACGGCCAGGTCACCAACGACGGGCCGGATTTCGATACTGGTCGTGTTGGTATGCGCTTCCAGTTCTAACAGAGGCGCGTAATAGGGCCCGGGGCGGGGTTGCCCCGGGCTTTTTTCATCAGGTTCCTTTTTCCGTCTTACTGAACGTTTTCCAACTCGCCAAACCGCTCTGCGAACAGCGCTGACGACAGGTAGCGCTCGGCGGAATCCGGCAGTACCACCACGATATTCTTGCCCTGGAATTCCGGCAGTTTTCCGATCCTGACCGCAGCTACAACCGCTGCACCACAGGAAATGCCACAGAGGATGCCTTCCTCCTGCATCAGCCGGTGCGCCATGTCCATCGCTTCCTGATTGCTGACTTTTTCCACCCGGTCCACCAGGTCCATATCCAGGTTGCCCGGAATGAAACCGGCGCCAATGCCCTGGATCTTGTGGGGCGCTGGCGTCTGGTCCTGGCCACTGCGGGCCTGGCTGATGATTGGTGAGTCTTCCGGCTCTACGGCAACGGTGGTAATGGCCTTGCCTTTGGTGTTGCGGATGTAGCGGGTAACGCCGGTTAGGGTGCCGCCGGTTCCAACCCCGGACACGAAGATGTCTATCGCGCCGTCGGTGTCGTTCCAGATTTCGGGGCCAGTGGTGTCTTCGTGGATACGGGGGTTGGCCGGGTTCTCGAACTGCTGTGGCATGAAGCAGTTATCCGGGTCTTCAGCAACGATTTCCTCGGCTTTGGCGATGGCACCTTTCATACCCTTTGCCGGCTCCGTAAGCACCAGTTCCGCCCCCATGGCCTTCAGTACTTTGCGGCGTTCCAGGCTCATGGATGACGGCATGGTCAGTTTCAGTTTGTAGCCTCGCGCGGCGGCCACGAAAGCCAGCGCGATGCCGGTGTTGCCGCTGGTGGGCTCCACAATAGTCATGCCGGGCTTGAGAGCACCACGTTTTTCCGCGTCCCAGATCATGGCAGAGCCGATCCGGCATTTTACGGAATAGGCCGGGTTGCGGCCCTCAATCTTGGCCCAGATGGTGGCCCCTTCGTTGACTCGATTAAGCTTGACCAGCGGTGTATTGCCAATCGACAGCGAGTTGTCTTCGTAGATCTTAGCCATGGTGTCGTCTCCTTTGCGTTTTCCCAGTCGCAAAAGGATAGCATCAGCTAGCCCTGCCTGGCTGCCTGATCTTCTGCGGGGCTTTCGATGGTCAGTGCTTCCAGACGGTTGCGGCCGTTTTGCTTGGCGAGATACAGCGCCTTGTCAGCCAGGCGAAGGAATTCCGCTGGCACCGTGTCTTTGCCTGGCGTGCCAGTGGCCAGGCCGATGCTCACGGTAAAGCGAATCTGCTCGTCGTTGCAGCAGGTGGTTTGCCCGGCCAGGCCCTCGCGGAATCCTTCCAGGCGTGAAACCAATTCCTCACGGTCGCTGAAGCTGGTGAACATGACAAACTCCTCACCGCCGAACCGGGTAAGGCGGTCGGTGTCACGCCGAAAGTGGGTGCGCATGGTATCCGCCAGCGCCACCAGACATCGGTCTCCCGCGTCGTGGCCGTAGGTGTCATTGATTTCCTTGAAATGGTCCGCATCCACCATCGCCACTGCAAACCCGGCCCCGTGCCTCTGACACCAGTGGAAGCTCTTGCTGAACTCACGGTCGAAATAGCTGCGATTGCCGATTTGTGTCAGGTCGTCAGTGACGCTGAGATGCGCAAGACGGTCATTTGCCGCAGCCAGTTCCCGATTCAGACGACCGAGTTTTCGATTCCAGTAGCACAACAGCCCCACAAGCACCACGGCACCCACAGTGAGCTGGAACATCAGGGTGTAGTCGACGGTCGGTTCCAGTAAGCCTGCCCATTGCTGTTCAACGCTTTTACGTTCTTCGTCCGTCAGGCTGGACACCAACTTTTGCATGATGTTGAGCAGCTCGGGCTGGTCATTCCGAGTGGCGACTCCCGGGGTCCAGTCTGCGGGAATCCGTCCGAGCACTTTCAGGTCCGCCAGGCCGAGCTCCTGCATGTTGTAGCTGGCTGTGGACAAAGTGCCAAGATACCCTGCCAGCTTCCGTTCCTGAACCATGCGCAGTCCGGTTTTTTCGCTGGGTACTTCCACCAGATTGAGGTGGGGGTTGGTTGTTCTCAGCAGTTCCAGAAAAGCGTAGTCCTTCACTACGCCGACCGGCTGGTCCGATATATCATCCAGTGTATTGATATAGGGGGCTTCCACACGCCCCAATAGCACGCTGGGAATCTGGATATAGGGTTCTGTGAAACTCAGGTATTCCAGCAGCTCCGGTGTTTCCATGGCCATGGGCAGTAGATCGCATCGGCGCTCTTTGACGGCCTTGGTGGACTCGGCCCAGCTATCTACGGGAAGAGGAGTGAACTTGATATTGGAACGCTCGGTAAACAGGGCGAAGATGTCGGCGGAAATTCCGAGGTGTTTATTGTCCTCGCTGAGCCCCTCCAGAGGAAGCCAGTCAGGATCCACGCAGATGGTCAGTCTTCGGTTTCGATCGGCCAGCCAAGCCTGTTCGGCGTCGGAGAACGTTAACGGACCCGTGCCGGGCGGCTGGTTACGACGGGTAGAGGTGCCGAGCCAGCGATTCTCGATAGTGCGCATCTCCGTTTGGCTGATAGCGCCCAACGCCGCGTCCATAATGAAGGCGAGCGGCTCAAGCGCGGGACGCACCCCAAAGCGCAGGTCTTCTCCCGGCATTCCATCAAGGGTCATTTCACCGGCAATATCCACTCCGGCAATGCGAAGTTCCCTCACCCAATAGTTACCATTAGGCAGGGCTGCCAACGCAACATCGACGGAGCCCTCTGCCAGGGCCTGGAACATGGCCTGCTGCGCCGTGAAAGAGAACACATTGTCGCCCAATGCCTCACGAAGGGCCCCCTCATAGTAGATGCCTGAGCCAATAGCGACCTTTAGTCCCTGCAAGTCTGCCAGTGAGTTGAATAGCAGGTTCTTGTCCAGCGTGAAGGCGACGTTGGGAATGATGTGGTAGGGACGGGTGAACCGAGTGAACGCCTCACGCTCTTCGGTTTTCGAGATATTGGCCATGATATCGATGTCACGATTCAGAAACCGGGGGTACAGTTCCGACCATTGTCCCGGGACCGGTATAATCTGCAGCCCGGTCAGATCCGATATCCGGTTCAGCACGTCGACGGACAGTCCTTGCAGCGCATCTGCGTCGTGAAAGCTGAAGGGCGCATAGTCACTCATAAAGCCCACCCGTACCGGACCGGCCTCACTGATATAGCGCTGATGGGCGTCACTCAGGGTAAAATCCGACGATTCAGCAACGCTGGTCCCGCCGTACTCCTGCCACCGGTTGAACAGTTCCTTGATGCGCTCATCGGGTATGGCAGCCAGGCCGCCGCTGACCACTTTAAAGAGCTCGTCGTTTTCTTTCAGAACACCAAGCCGAAAGTCTTCTTTCGACCATTCTCCCAATGGTGCGGGGCCAGCAATTTCCAGAAACCGGAAACCGGCCTGGTTAGCGTAGTAATCCAGGGTCAGTTCCGGACCGATGATGCCGTCCACCCAGCCGAAGGCCAGTGCCCGGATCAGACCGGGAATGGAATCGTAGGTGACCAGTGACACGCCCGCCGTTTTAAGGGCATCGCGGAAATAGACGTCACGCACAACGCCAATACGGTAGTTATTGAGGGATTTCAGGGAATCGATGTTTTTGAGCGGGTTGGCCGTGTCATGCATCAGGTGCATCTGGCGAATGTGGTACGGCTCGGTAAACTGTATGGTCCTGGCGCGGTCGTCGTTGTAGGAGATCCCTTCAATGACGTCGATGTCGCCGCGCTCAAATGCACCGAACACTTCTGGCCAGGTGCCTGCCCGAAACTCAATGTCCAACCCTGACTGACGGGCCACTTCGCGGACAATATCGATCGAAAAGCCGGATGCTGTGCGGCCCACCATAGACGTGTACGGTTTGTTGTCGGCCACGATGCCAACGGAGACGGGAGTGGGCCAGGCGAACGTCGACAGTAAGGTGAGCGCGAGTACACCGTAAATGCTAGCAAGCAGTGTGATCAGTGATGGCTTTGGCCCGGCAATTACAGCGCTCATCGGGTGATTCACAATTCTGTGGTGATTAGTTAATGAGTGTAGTCGTTGGCGGGTTGGTTGCCCAATGATGAGCTGATTTGTGGCCTGCCATTGCCAGTGTGTGATGGTAGGATGTCACGACATCAGTAAGTTACGGGAACGACCATGGGCCTTTTGTTTGAACAGATCGACAGCCAACCTTCATCGTTGGGAGAGATCACGCTTCGCCGTCGTCGGATTCCTGCGTTGGGTGACCGGGATATCTACGAGGTGAAGCTGGGTGAAGAGTTCCTCATGTCCAGTATGTTCGTGGACGCGGAAGTCGCCCTGGCGGACCTGGGCCTGAATGCGGTGGAGGGCGAACAGTTGAAGGTGGTGGTCGGCGGCTTAGGGCTGGGCTACACCGCGGAAGCGGCGCTCAAGCACGAGCGGGTGAGCGAGCTGCTGGTTGTGGATGCCCTCGACACGGTCATCCACTGGCACCAGCAGGAAAAGGTTCCGTTGGGTAAAGTGTTGAATGCTGACCCGCGCTGCCGCTATGTACTGGGCAGTTTCTTTGATCTGGCGGTATCGGAATCAGGTTTCGATACCGAAACGTCGGGCAAGGTGTTTGACGCCATCCTGCTGGACATTGATCATTCCCCCAGAGCCCTCCTGAACGAGTCCAATGCCAGTTTTTACAACGCCGAAAGTTTAGGCAAAATGGCGGCCCACCTGCGCCCTGGCGGCGTCTTCGCCATGTGGTCCAACGACCCGCCGGACGAACCGTTCATGGACGTGTTGGAAACGCTGTTTACGGATGTGGACGCGAAGGTAGTGTCGTTCTACAACCCATTCCAGAATCGGGAGTCCACTAACACGGTGTTCCTGGCCAGAAAGCCGCTCAGTTGACGGAGCGGCCGGTGTAGCTTGAGAAATCCGGCCGTTGCGGTTGGTGTTGATCATCCGTCATATAGGCGGACGTCAGTATGAACTCGGCGGTGGCCCGGTTGCAGGCGACGGGAATGTTCCACAGCGCGGCGATGCGCAGCAGGGCCTTGATGTCCGGGTCGTGGGGTTGGGGCTCCAGCGGGTCCCAGAAGAACACCAGCAGGTCAATTTCCCCTTCCGCGATCTTGGCGCCAATTTGCTGATCGCCCCCGAGCGGGCCACTGAGCAGGCAATGGATGTCGTCCCGGCCCAGATTTTCCTTGAGCAACCGGCCAGTGGTGCCGGAGGCGTAGAGTCGGAGGGAGGCAAAGCGGGTCTGGTTGTCGGCAACCCAGTCCACCAGTTCTCTCTTCTTGTTATCGTGGGCGACAAGAGCGACGGATTTAACGGCCATTTGCGGTAAAGTCTCCTTTTTGAGGTGTGTCCGGTAGTGGGCTCCAGTGTTTCATATTCGTGATAAACGCGGAACAGGAAATAGGTGTTATGTCGACAGATCACGCCATCAACTGGGCGGAGACGCCCGCCGCCGTGTGGCGCCGCCATCGTCAGGGGCTGCGGGCCATTCGGCGGCTTGACCCGGTGGGTTGGGCCGACCTGACCGGCATCGAGCGACAGCAGATGGCCCTGGCCCGCAATACTGAGCGCTTCCTGGCCGGTGAACCCTCGAACAATACGCTGCTCTGGGGAGCCCGGGGCACCGGCAAATCATCGCTGATAAAGGCACTGCTTAACCGCTACCTGCAGCGCGGGCTGCGGATGATCGAAGTGGACAAGGACGATCTGGTGAACCTCCCGGAAATCGTCGACGACATCGCTGAATTGCCCTGGCGGTTCGTGATCTTCTGCGACGACCTTTCCTTTGAAGTGGGAGAGTCTGGTTACAAGGCGTTGAAGAGTGTGCTGGAAGGCTCGCTGGAGCTGCCGCCTGAGAACGTCAGGGTGTACGCCACGTCTAACCGCCGGCACCTGATGCCGGAATTCATGGACGATAACCTGAAAAGCGAGATGCGCGGAGGTGAACTCCACCCGGCCGAGGCGATCGAGGAACAGGTCTCCCTGGCGGACCGGTTTGGCCTGCAGTTGTCGTTCTACAGCTTTCCCCAGGATGTCTATCTGCAGGCCATTGATGCCCTGTTTCCACACGTGGGTGATCGTGAGGCGTTGCATCTTGAGGCCATTCGCTTTGCCACCAGCCGGGGTGCCCGTAACGGCCGCACGGCGCAGCAATTCTACCGCCAGTTTGCCGGCGACCCGGACGCCTTTGGTCAGTAGGCAGCCGGTTACTGTCGCCGCGCCAACCTGATGAACCGGTGGTGGATCATCCGTACGCCGATGAACACCAGTCCCAGCACCACCGGGATGGCAATGCCTAGAACCAGCGAGGTGTTGACGTCGAATCCGGCGTCATCGGCGGACTCCAGCGCCAGTTTCAACAGTGCCAGCAGGTAATAGCTGATGACCACCACGGAAAACCCTTCCACCGTGTGCTGCATCATCAACTGGATTTTTGAGCGCCGGTCCATGGAACTTAACAACTGTTGGTTCTGGCTCTGGATGGCCAGTTCTACCCGCGTGCGGACCATGTCCGAAGCCCGGTCAACCCTGCGCGACAGGTCCTCCAGGCGCTCCTTTACCGATTCGCAGGTTTCTACCGCCGGTGTCAGCCGGCGAGTCATGAATTCGGTGACGGTAAGGTGCCCCGACAGCTCGTCTTCACGCAGTTCCTCCAGCCGGGTCAGCACAAGCTGGTGATAGGCCCGTGTGGCTGAGAAGCGAAAGGTGGCGTGGGCGCGAAAGGCTTCGATGCGGGCCGCGATGTTGGTCAGGTCCGCCAGCACCTCACGTTCATCGATGTCCTGGTTGTCCGCCAGGGACTGGGTAATCAACGCCAGCTGTTGGTCCATGTCGTTCAGCGAGGGTGTCATTTCCCGTGCCAGTGGCAGTGCCAGTAATGACATCAGGCGATAGGTCTCGATCTCCATCAGGCGCTGGGTCAGTCGGCCGAGCTGGCTGTCGGACATGTCCCGGTTGAGGACCATGAAACGGCCAAACCCATCGCTGTGAAGCCGGAAGGTGCCCCACACCCGGGCCTTCCCTTCCCAGGGGCTACTGCCCACCAGCCGTTCTCCCTCGAACCAGTGGCGAATCTGCGCCAGGTCGGTTTCCGGGCCGTTCGAGGCTTGTTGCAGGTCAATATGAAACGCCGCCACCACCGTACCGGTGAGCTTTTCCAGCCAGCCTTTGGGCAGCAACGAGATACCGGTGTCCTGGAAGGGGTGATGGTTATTCCCAATACCCAGATTGATAAAGGTATAGGAAGCAAACTCCATGTGCATTTCACGCCGGATACGCAGGGAGCCAAAGGTGGCCTCGTAGCAGCTGACGTCCTCCAACGGCTCGGGTTGTCCCAGCATGATATGCAGGTCTTGCCAGTGTCGGAACTGGACGGCCCGCTGCTCCGGGGTGGTCAGCAGGGCAATATGGGTAACCTGCGCCGGGCATGGCAGCACGTGGAACGGCCGGGAATGGAGTTCGTTGTAGAGTTCTTCCCGGAGAGGGTGCAGGTCCAGCTGTTTGAGCGGCGGGTTCAAGACTTGGTCCTTTGACGGCGATTGGTTGACCTATAGCGGAACAATAAAGGCTCGCGGGTGCTTCCGAAAGACGACTTGTGGCTTAAGACTCTGGTCGGGGGCGCGATGGCAACATCACCGAAAAGCGCACGCCACCCAGATCATTGCTGGCCATCACCTGGCCGTTGTGGTGCTCGGCAATCAGTCGGACGATCAACAGGCCCTGGCCCAGATGCCCTTCCTGCTGGCCGGTCCGCACGGATACGAAGGGGCTGAAAATATCACTGGCGAGGTTCTCCGGCAGAGAAGAGCCCTCGTTGAATACACTCAGTTCCAGTTGTCGGGCGTTCTGCGTTAGCCGTACTTCAATGTTTCCCTGCGCTGGTGTGAAATCCCGTGCATTGTCCACCAGTTTGTCCAAGAGCTGCACCAGCAGTTCCGGGGAACCGTGGCACCGACAACCGTTGGCCGGTCCGATGTAGTGAATGCGGTGATCGGGGTCCAGCTCCTGGTAGGCGAGGGTGGTTTGGGAGGCGACTTCGGCCAGGTCAAAGGTTTCCTTTTCGGCGTGGTCAAAGCTTTGCTCCAGCCGGGCTGCCTCGCTCATCCCTTGCAGTATCTGGCTGAGGCGGTCGGTGGCGGAGCGGGCTCGCTCGATGTAACTGGCCTGATCAGCCGGGTCTGTGGTTTGCCCCAGATTCTCCAGGGAAGAACGCACCACCGCCACGGGGGTTTTCAGTTCGTGGGACAGGCGCCGGGAGAAGCTTTCCAGATAGTCTGTGTAGCCCTGCAGACGGTCCACCATTTGGCTGAATTGCCGTGACAGGTCGCCCAGCTCGTCCTTCGCTTTTGCGGGTGGCAGGGTGCCCAACACACGGCCGTCGTCGTCAACACTGGCGCTGACCGCCCGCTGCAGCCGGGTAATGCGCCAGGACAGCCAACTGGCGTAACCCAGCAGAACCAGCATCAGGCCGACAATCAATAGCACGCTGCGGGAAATGACCGAGCCAAGGGTGCTGCCGGACAGCGCGAGCAATTGGTCCAGCGATTCCTCCAGCACCAGCATCCGGCCATCACTCAACGATTGTTTCACCAGCATGTAGGTGTCGCCGTCCCGGTGTCGAACCAGCCCCTGTGATGGCAATTCCCCGGCGTCCATGCGATGGGTTTCCGCATTCAGGCGTGAAGGCTCAGGCTGATAAAAACTCACCAGTGCCCGCAGGCCGTTCAGGCTGATGCGTTCCAGGATCTGCAGGGGGCTAAGGCTGTCGAATTCGGGCTCATCGGTTTCGGAGTTGCGGGTCTGGCGAGCGATTACCCAGCCGTCCGGCTCCAGAACCCAGGTGCCCTGGCCGGGAGCAATCATAGCCGCAAGTCGGTTTTCGAGTTGTGGCATTCGGGTGACGATCTGGGTCGAGGTGGGGCCGGCCGAGACGCGTTCTTCACCGCTGTTTTCAAGCCTTTCCGCAGGCCATGTCACCTGGAAGCCAAGGCGGGACGAGGGAGCCGGTCGCGGCAATCTCAATTCAGCCTGGTAGCCGTTGCTGACCGCCTGCCAGTAGCCGCTGATGCGATAGTCGGTTGCCCCTTCGCGCTCCGGATCTATGGCGTTGATCGCCCCTGGTGCCTGAGTGCGAATCAGGCGACGGGTTGTCTGTTTCTTGTCGATAACCTGGAGTTGGATCTGGTCATGAGCTTGGCGGGGGTTGCCGGGGTTGAAGAAGTCAGCAGTTCTGCCACTGACACGAATCAGAAGGTAGAGATGGGTTTGATCGACGGCTGCCTGCCAGGATACCTCGGGTCCGTCTTTGTCGATGACCCGTTGTGTGCCTTGCCACTGTTGCCGGGATTCTTCCTCGTCGTACCCGGGCCAGTCGTCGCCGTAGCCATCCAGATTCGGGCTGCGGGACAGGAGGTCGGCGTAGATAACGCTGGTGCCCGTGGCGACCGTTGGGGTCTCGGCAAGCTGTTCCGCTGCAAAACCGGCCGTACGTCCGGCCTGGCTCTGCAACTGACGGGCGGCCTGGTCGCGCAGGGCCTGGTCCAGCTCCAGCACGAACTGCAGGCCCGCCCAGGGAATCAGCAGCATCAGTAAGCTGGCAATGAAGAGTTGGCGCTTAAGGGTCAAAACTCAGGCCTCATGGGCATTCCAGCGGTAGCCCATGCCGTAGGCGGTGTGGATGCCATCAAAGGCGTCGTCGATCTGCAGGAACTTGCGGCGTATACGTTTGATATGGGACGTCACCGTATTGTCGTCCAGCACCGTGCTGGCGGCCTCCATCAGCTGGTCGCGGCTGCGCACGTGGCCCGGGTGCTGAACCAGGGAATGCAGCATCCAGAACTCGGTGACTGTCAGATCGATGGGCTGGTCATTCCATTCTGCCGTCATGCGATCCACATTCAATGCCAGGCGGCCCCTGTGCACCACTTCATCCGGTTGCTTCAGGGCTTCGGCCCAGGCATCTGCCCGGCGCAGTAGAGCGGTAACCCGGGCCAGCAGGTGGTCCATGCTCATGTCCTTGGTGACATAGTCATCGGCGCCCAGTCGCAGGCCGTGAACGGAATCGATGTCGCTGTCCCGGGCGGTCAGGAAAATGATCGGCAGGGTTTTGGACAGGCTGCGCAGGTCCTGGCACAGGGTAAAGCCGCCTTCAGGCTCATCGCCCAGTCCCACGTCGATGATGGCCAGGTCCGGCAGGGCGGTGCGCAACACCTGGAAAGCACTGGTGCGGTCACCATAGGCAGACACCCGGTATCCCCGGCGCTCGAACGCGTCACGGTAGTTCTCCCGGATGGCGGGTTCATCTTCAATCAGCACGATGTGTCGCTTCATAGCCTGCAATCATTCCCCTGTTAATACGGGTTCCTATTTAACCATGGCCTGTGACCAGAACAAGGTAAAGCAGAGGGTTTGCCACAATTCATCATTTTTTCACCGCCGGATCGCCAGATTGTGGCACCGGATCGCCGCTTCCATGGGCTGAAATAGTCGGCAGTTGCCACCAGGCGTGCTTTTTCAACCACAGTGATACAAGGAAGCGAAACAATGCTGTTGACCAACCTGGGACCCTATTCACCAACCGCCCCGAATGGTGGGCGGCAGATTACTGGTAGTCTGACAGGGAGCAAGGTTTCTCCCCGGCTGCGACGCTGGCTGGAGGACATTTCCCTGTGGCTGGCTGTGCTGCTTTTCCTGTTTGTGCACCCGGTGTACGCGGAGGCCTCCGAAACCGGACGCGAAGGCGCCGGTGAGTTTCATTTTGTCGATGATGCCGGCCAGCGCCTGGGCTCGGCAACCCTGCTGAACACAAACTACAATGTAACCGTCAGCGGCTTGATTGCCGACACCCGCTTGCGTCAGAGCTTCCGTAATACCAGCCAGCAGTGGCGGGAAGGCGTGTTCGTGTTTCCGCTGCCGGACAATGCGAGCGTGTACGGCATGACCATGACCGCCGGTGAGCGGGTAATCGTGGGCGAGATCCACGAAAAACAGGACGCCAAACGCCAGTACACCAAGGCGAAGGAGGAGGGCCGCAAGGTGGCCCGTGTGGACCAGCAACGGCCCAACCTGTTCACCACCCGTATGGCGAACATTCCCCCCGGTGAAACCATCACCGTTGAACTCAACTACCAGCAGGCGGTGCGTTACCAGTCCGGTGAGTTCGAACTGCGCCTGCCCACCACGTTGACACCCCGCTACATACCTGGCCAGGTACTGGACAATGAGCCCGCGCAATGGTCCGGCGGTTGGGCCACGCCCACCACGGAAGTGTCGGACGCCGACCAGATCAGCCCTTTTACGGTGCGGCCAGAAGATGTGGGTCCGGATAGCCATCGCGCAACCATTGCCCTGGAAATCAATGCTGGCCTGCCGGTAAGCCGTGTGTCGAGCCCCAGTCATCGTGTGACCAGTACCTGGAATGGCAACACCGTGGAGGTGGCGCCGGAATCCCGGGCCGTGCTGATGGATCGCGACCTGATCGTGCGCTGGGCGCCGGCCCGGGGGATGGAGCCCGCGGCCGCCGTGTTCCAGGAACAGTGGCAGGGTAAGGGCTACCTGCTGGCGTTGGTGGTGCCCGGCCTCAATGGCAATCAGAGTCTGCCACGGGAGCTGGTGTTCGTGATCGACACCTCCGGCTCCATGGCCGGCGAGTCGATCCGACAGGCCCGGCAGGCGTTGTTGCGAGGGCTGGGCACACTCGATGCCGATGATCGCTTCAACGTTATCCAGTTCAACAGTCAGACCCACTCACTGTTTATGGAATCGGTGCCCGCCAGTGGCAACAACATTGCCCGGGCACGTCGATACGTGAAAGGGTTGAACGCCGATGGTGGTACCGAGATGGCTCCGGCACTGGATGCCGCACTCGAGACGAACGGTGATCGTGGCGAGGAGTCCCGCGCCAGGGTCAGGCAGGTGGTGTTTATTACCGATGGCGCTGTGGGTAATGAAAGCGCGCTCTTCGGGAAAATTCGTGATGGGCTGGGCAGCAGCCGGCTGTTCACCGTGGGCATCGGTTCTGCCCCCAACATGCACTTCATGCGTGAAGCTGCACGCTATGGCCGCGGTACCTACACCGCCATCAGTGACCTGTCGGATGTGGCGCGCCCGCTGGACGAGCTGTTCGGTAAGATGGAGGCGCCGGTGCTGACCGATATTGCAGTGAGTTGGCCGGGCCAGGCCGCTGCAACCGAAGCCTTCCCTGGCCGAATTGGCGATCTGTTCAAGGGAGAGCCCATGGTGCAGGTTGTGCATGGCCTGCCGGCTGAAGGCGCACTCGAGGTTTCCGGGCGTCTTCCGGATGGCAGTCAATGGCAACAGTCGCTAAGCCTCGAACAGGCCGCCAACGGCAAGGGCCTGCACCGTCACTGGGCAAAACAGAAAATCGATAGTCTGATGGACAGTGGGCTGACCGGTCAGATTGATGACGACGCGCGCCAGCATGTGATCCGTCTGGGGCTGGAACATCAGTTGATGACAAAGTACACCAGCTTCCTGGCCCAGGACAAAACCCCGTCCAGGCCGTCGCAGGAGGTCCTGGAAACCGACAGCGTGCCCACACTGCTGCCCGCCGGGAGCCAGGGCACCATGTTGCGATACCCCCAGACCGCAACCATGTCTCCCCTGCTGATCGCCATTGGCCTGCTTGGGCTGATGTTCTCGGTCGCGATCACGCTCCTGAAGAGGAGGGTGTACCCATGAACCGATTGATTCTGCTGTTGGCGACGACGTTCGCGACTGTCCTCGCGGTTGGCCTGTGGATTCCGTTCAAGGCGCTGGTGGCGCAGGAGCTTCTGGAGCTGGCCTGGGCCGAGAGCCAGGCTCGGCAGCAGGAAACCCGGCCCTGGCCCTGGGCAGACACCTGGCCAGTGGCCCGCTTGATGGTGCCTGAAACAGGACAGTCACTGATCGTACTGGACGGCGTGCACGGCGAAAGCCTGGCTTTCGGGCCGGGACAGGTGGTGGGGAACGACGGCCGGGCGGGGCCGGTGGTGATTGCCGGTCACCGTGATACGCATTTCCGGGGGCTACAACATCTGGAAACCGGCAGCCGGGTAAAACTGCAGAGTCGCGATGGTGACTGGCGTTCATTCAGGGTGGATCGTATTCGCGTTGTCGATAGCCGGCACGAGCAGATCAATACCGCACAATTGCCCAGGGATTCGCTGTTGCTGGTGACCTGTTATCCCTTTGATGGCCTGCAGAACAATGGTCCGCTACGCTATGTGGTGGAGGCCACAGCCGAGTCACTGGTGACGGCCGATAAAGCCGATAACGCCCTGGCCCGGGAGGCTGTTGCCGGAACCTGATTTTGGCGTACACTTGTGCGCCAAAAAATTGCATCAGGGTTGTCTTCAATGGGAATGCCAAGAAAGCTGTTGGCCTGGCTGATGGTGCCGGTCATCTGTCTGCTCGCACTGGTTCTGTATGTCGCCCGGCCATTTAATCCGGACAACAACCGCTTGCTGGCACAAGCGATTGCCCGCGTCGGTCGTTTTCTCCTGGGTATGGAACGCCCCCTGGAAGGGGCCGACAACATGCCGCAGGACCGGCCCACAGTCGTTATTGCCAATCACCAGCACAACGATGATCTGTTCGTGATGGGGGACTTGCTACCGCCCCGCACGGTCACAGTGGGCAAATCATCTCTGATATGGATCCCGTTTTTTGGCCAGGTGTTCTGGCTCGGAGGCAATGTCATCCTCAACCGGGGGCGCTCCCACAAGGCTGTTGCCGTGATGCAGGCGACCAGCGAGGCGATCAGCCGTGACCGCAAGAGCCTCTGGGTCTTTCCGGAGGGCACCCGCAGCCGCGGCCGGGGCCTGCAATCCTTCAAGAAAGGGGCTTTTCACGCCGCCATTGCCTCTGGCGCCCCTATCACTATGGTCTGCGCCAGCCAGTACTATGATCGTACCCTGGGGTGGTCTGGTCGTCGCGAACCGGTGGCTATTCGGGTGCTTCCACCTATTGAAACCGCCGGGCTTACGGTTGCGGATATTCCGCAGTTGATGGCCCAATGCCGCCAGCAAATGGAAGCGGCCATCGCAGACCTCGAACCAACCGCCTGAACGTGTCCCACGAAACCGCCTGCCTCTTTGCGGAAGTGCTTGAAGCGCCGGGTAAAACAGGGCAGTCTTTCGGGGACTGTTTCGCTGCTCGGAGATGCATGCAATGAATCTGATTCTGTTCCTGATTATTGGTGGTGTGGCCGGTTGGCTTGCCGGCCTGATCATGAAGGGCCGAGGCTTCGGCGTATTGGCTAACATCGGTATCGGTATTGTCGGGTCCGTTCTGGGCGGTTTCGTTTTCCGCCTTCTGGGCCTGGCTGCGCAGGGCGCCATCGGTGAACTGGTTACCGCCACAGTGGGTGCCGTGTTGCTGCTGGCGGTTGTCAGCGCGATCAAGAAGGCCTGATTATGATCGTACCTGTCTCTGCCGTTTTTGCAGCCGTTCTCGGGCTGCTGTTGCTGGTGTTGTCGGGGATGGTTTCCCGTTTCCGCCTGAAATATAAAAAGAGCCTGGGTGTCACCGACGACCGGGACTTCGAGGCGGCTGTCCGCGCCCAGGCGAATCTGGTGGAATATGCCCCCCTGGGGCTGGTGATGCTTGCGATTGCCGAGTTGAACGGTGTTCCCAGCGGGCTGGTGTACTGGACCGGGATGGCCTTTGTGGTGGGGCGTGTGTTGCATGCCTTCGGCATGATCAATGGCCGGGGTGGCCCCCATATTGCCCGTATGACAGGTATTCTGTTGACCTGGGTTGGTATCCTGGCCATTGCCATATTGCTGCTCTGGAACGTATTCCAGGTCTACGGCTGAGTCTCCCGCGGGGGCGACGCGGCCCCCGGATCTTTTGTTTGTAAGGCCGGGCTCCTAGAGCGCCCGTGCCATTTCCATGGTGACGTATTCCAGTTCCAGCCGGCGGTTGGCGGCGCGGTCTTCCGGGCGCGCCAGCGGGCGATCACTGCCCCAACCGCTCACCAGAATCTGGCTTTCCCTGACGCCCTCGCGAATCAGCAGTTTGGCCGCGCTGCTGGCCCGCAGGCGGGACAGGAAATGGTTGTATTCACTAACGCCGAAATTATCGGCATGACCATGGATCCGCACGGTGACACCTGGGTTGTGTCTCAGGTAAAGCGCGTGCTGGCGCAGGATGGCCAGGTCCTGCTCCTCCAGACGATGCTTGTTGAAGCCGTAGTGGAACCGCAACCGGTGTGGTTTGCGGGGTGTGTCGTCCGATGCCAGTGAGGGCATTGGCAAGCCTGATTCGATGGCCGCTCTGGCAAGTAGATCCGGGTTGTCCAGTATGAGTACAGTCATGGCAGTTTCCTTGGTTGCACGTCCTGTTTTTCTTGTTGTCCTGGCAACTATTGGCTGTGGCCGGAACAACGGCAATTGGCGATTGGTCGAAACCCATACTTCGTGCTCGTTTCGAGCATCGTGCGATTCGCCCCTTTGCGGCTGCCCTGATTGAATGTCATTTGTATGACCATCGTGTGACAACCGCAGAGTAGCCTGTTTGTGGTGCCACGCACAGTTTGTTTTGCCCGTGGCCGGCTAAATCGCTTCAGGAGTCATTACAACGCGAAAAACTGACCATGCTGTGGTAAAAAGCACATCTTCAGGGACAAATTATGATGAATTGTGACGGCCCATGCTGATTATCCCCGCCGAAAACACCGTGAACTGGAAGCGCCCACCCTGGGTTACCCTCGGGCTGATCACGAC
>Ga0189286_100226_pt1 | contig 24472 bp, 26 predicted proteins | sample UW69minimetaG_FD_130330 | JGI IMG/M metagenome (GOLD analysis project Ga0189286, IMG submission 130330) | Marine microbial communities from the Costa Rica Dome - UW69 mini metaG | ecosystem: Environmental > Aquatic > Marine > Oceanic > Photic zone | place: Costa Rica: the Eastern Pacific...
ATATAAATAATCACTTTGATGGCGATAAGCCAGAGAATGAGGCAAACATCTCTTTAGAGTGATAACCGACTTCTAGTCGTGATTCCGAACCTACCATCTTCCAGATGGTAGTGATTCAGTCCATAAAAAAAACCTTACTCAATTTTTACATCAAGTAAGGTGCAGTAGAAATTGAACAACTATATTAGTTTCTACTTCTTGAACTTCTTTTTCTGCTATTACTGGTTGCCTTTTTTGAAGAACGATTTGAGCGTGATGTTGCAGATTTTCGCTGAGAAGAACGATTTGATCTTGTAGCTCCAGAAGAATTGCTTCTTTGTGGCTTTGCTATGGTTCTTCTGCTAGAACTTCTATTGTTTCTTGCTGAGCTATTATTACGTGTACTTCTTGTTGCTCTTACATCTCTCGACGTTCGTGAGTTGCTACGTGTAGCTCTTGTATTATTTCTTGTTGTATTAGAACGAACACTACTATTATTATTTCGAGTTGTTCTTGTGTTTCCGTGTTCAATGCGTGCATTATTAATATTATTGCTACGAACGCCACCTATTCTTGTGTTGTTGTTACGTGTAGTTCTTGTATTAATACTTCTTGTATTGTTACGTGTTGTTGAACGTGTTGTTGTTGCTTGACGTGTGTTGCGTGTATTTGTGCGCGTTACAGTTCTACGTGTGTTGTATATTGCAGCATCATTTCTACGAGATACTCTACGATCGTTTCTGTAAATACTTCTTCTATTAGTATTCGCACGAGCAGCACTGTGGTAAATATGTCCAACTCTAGCTCTTGAATATCTATATCTGAAGTTGTTTCTATACGGACTGCAATACGTGTAACGAACTGGCGTATAAAATCTTCTATATGGATTAACGCTTACCAAACAAAAGTTAACTCTTGGACGGAAAAATACGGTATTGTAATAAGCCGTACGTCTGTAAATTCGGTTATATGGGTTTATAAAGCCTCTGGTATGTGAGAATCTTGAAAACGAATCATAGTAAATAAACAATCCACCAACTTGTACTAAATTTCCAAAATGATTATAATTAAAGTTAACATCTCCAATTCTGTAGACCCTTCCGTAATAATCGTAAAAGATAGGTGTGTTTTCTATTTGAATAATTGCTCCGTAATCATCATACTGAACAAATGGATTATAATCGTATCCAGAATTAAAAGAAATTTGTAAACCGCCAACGTTTACATTAGCGCTAACATTAGAGTGTAAGCGATTGATGAAAAAATCAAACTCTCCATCATTATATACTGAAAACGTAATTCCATTTTCAACGAAAGTAAATGCTTCGTTAGATAATAAAGAATTCGCTACTATAGTGTCCATCCGTTTTGCTTCAGCAGTACTAACCGCCAAGAAAAACAATCCTGTGAGTGTAATGAGTATTTTTTTCATAACATAAGGTTTTAATATTCAATTAATAGTAACCAAACAGCGTGCCAAAAATTAAAGAATCCTTTTTAGAAAAAAGTAAAGAGCGTAAAACGAGTTTATTAACTGATGTAAATTATGGTTTTGCCATACTATAAAGTAGTTGCAAATAATTACTTTAGTTAGCGAAAATATAGTAGTGCTGTTGCCGTACAAAAAGTTACATGAAGAATTTAGTTATAATCGTTTGATATGATAAATTTTGTAGTTTAGTTGGCTCCTTCTTTATGTCTATAAAAATACGAACGCAGCGAAGAAATAATTGGAGCGTTTTCTTTATACTATAAAAAAATAACCTCGTGAAGCGTAACACACTTCACGAGGTTTTATGTTTTAAAAAACTAATTAAGATTAGTCTTTTTTATTTCTTTTGTTTTCCTCCTTTTCTTCTATAATAATATAAATCTTCATCATCTGCTGGCACATTGTGTCCATCTTGATACTCGTCATCTATATAAATGTCTCCACCATCCACTCCACAAGAACCACCAACTACAATTGGTTTTACCGATCCAGTCTGTCTGATCAATCTTCCCCAACGGTTGTACTTTAAACGCAATCCACCAATTTGTCTTAGTTTCCCATGTCTGTCGTGGTAACGCATGTAAATAGATCCAATTCTTTTTACTCTACCAAAACGATCATAGTTGATGAATAAATTTCCAATTCTTCGAATTCTTCCGTTGTGATAGTGCTCTACGCGTACACCAACATTTCTGGAGTTGTAACGATTTGCTCTTGTTCTCACTCTTGGTGCACCATACGTTGTATTTACATAGCTTCTTCGTCCTCGTCTGTAGTTTACAGGATGTGTGTTAAAATCGAATTCTCCATTTAAGAAAACAAAAAATTCTACACCTCGCTCTACAAACTGAATTGGTTGTGCATAACGATAGCGATTGGTTAACCCATTTTCGCTTCCGCATGTTTGGTCGCTCATTACATTTGCCTGTGTAGAAGTTACACTCAGTAACAATCCTACGAATAAAAGATAAAAGTTTTTCATATTCTGTACTTTTAGGGTTATGCCTACTCTTTAGCTTTTCGGCGTGCGCTATTTGCTTTTAGTAAAACCAATTTCATGCCAAAAATTTAAGATGTTGATAATTAGAATTTTAAACGTAGTTTTTGATAAGTATTTTTTAAAGTATATTCATAAGCGATAGTTGAAATCTGTAACAATTTGAAGTTTCTTTATACAGTTGTTGACAATTATATATACTCAAATGCTATACGGGAAATAAAAAATTAAACTTGAATAATCCATGGTTGGTCACAATAATTTCTACCATAGTAGGTGTTATAGTCGGATTGTATATTACAAGTCATTTTCAGGAAAGAAAGTTATATCAAGCTAAAGAAAAGGTATTTATACAAGTGAAAGGTTAACTAAACTATAATTATGTCTTATTAAAGGATTTTCAAGAAAAATTAGATGAAAAATATGCACCAATGGCTATTATAACGTCAAGTTTGAATGCAAATATGAAATTAGTGATTCCTAAAGATTCATTGCAAGTATTTATTGATAAAACAAACAAAGCGTTTACCTATGAAGGATTCACTGCTGTAAATGATACTTTGATTCAATTGCGCTGAGATTTGAATATTGAGTTAGAATCTAAACCAATGGCAAAAAACTTATCAAGCTTGGTGTGGCATTCATATAAGCAAACAGATTTCTTATCGATTACTAATTTTAAATGTATGACCAATGTAGAAACATTTTACATTTTACAAAAAGAAGCCAATACTATTAAAGAAACATGGAAAAATAAGTTGTTTCACATGGGTTCTGTGAAAAGTACAGAAAGCACTCAAGATTTTGTAAATAATTGGAGAGTATTATTGGTGAAACAGAATCTATTATTAAGTTATTACGAATCAATAGAGATGGTTTTGAATAATTGTGAATAGATTTTAGCATATTTGTACTACTGAATATAGCCAATCAAAGTATATGTCTGTCAAAAGTAAACATTGTCCCAACTGTGATTATCAACTAACACGTTATCATAACTATTGTCCTAATTGTGGGCAAAAGGTAGATGATAAACTCAATATGCGTGTGTTATTTCATAATACAGTGATGAACTATTTTTCGGTAGATGCACGTTTTTTTAGAAGCTTTATTCCTTTATTAACCAGACCAGGTTATTTGGCTAAGAAATTTGTATCTGGAAAGCGACTCATGTATTTACATCCAGCACAATTTTACTTGTTTGCGTCTATTGTCTTTTTCTTTATTTTTTCAGTATCTACAAGAGCTACACAAGAACGTATTGAAGATGGTTTTGTAAACTCCTTTGGAAAAGAAAATGCATTAGTAAAAAAAGCAGAGCGGATTCGTGATTCTATTGTACAAGTACTAGAGAATGATTTGGTTGAAACCAAGGGAAAAGATAGTATATCGATTCAAAAACTTACCAATTTCCTTACAACCGGATATGTAGAGCCACATGATAGCATTCTAAATGATACTACACGTATTAAGCTACGTAAAAAAAGCAATCCTACATATGAAAACAATACTGTTTTTGGTTTTAATTTTGATACTAAAAAGCTCGATTCGTTATACCTAGCAGGTGCTACTATGGATGAAAAACTTAAAGCAATAGGTTATGTAGAATCCGATGGATTATTTGCCAGATTTTTTGGAAAACAAATTATTAAACTTCGTGAAAAAAAAGGAGATGGAATTTTAAAAGCATTTATGGATACTATTCCAATTTCCATGTTTTTTCTAATTCCAATTTTTGCGTTATTACTAAAGTTATCCTACAGAAAACGCGGACGCTTTGCGCATCACATGGTATTTAGTTTTTACTTTTTTGCTTTTATATTCTTAGCATCGAGTATTATTATTACCACGAATTTGATTTTAGAAATTCCTGATTGGATTGATATTACGTTACTTCTTTCAATGCTGATTTACTTAATCTTAAGCTTGAAGCATTTTTACGAACAAGGATACTTTAAAACGTTTTTTAAAACCCTTTTGTTGACGTCTATCTATTTGATTTTTGTGGTGCCGCTGACATTTGTAATACTTTCAATAGTATCATTTTTATTATACTAGCATTATTGATATTGTTTTTTGATAATATCAATGAGTTTTGCATATTTAGCCAATGTACACAATTCCATTCTCTATGTTCAGAGCAATTCTAATTGCTTCAAGAGCATTGTTAACTCTAAAATCTAATGATTTTTGATTTAAATGTAGTGTTGCTCCCAAAGTGATACTATTTTCTTTCACTAACTCTAGTTTACTTTTAAGTTGCACTAATTCTTTACCTTGAGCGTAAATGTCCTCAAAAGCTAATGAATTTAATAAGCGACAACCAAGTTTTGTAAAATAGGAGCATTCCAAACAGTTTTCCGCCAACTTTCAAAACCAAATAAATCATTAAAAGGTGCTTTGGCCTTCCCGTTTATGTTTAATCCTTTTATTTACAGTTGGGTCAATTCTGTATGCATAAACGATTAGACTCATTTTTTAATTCGTAAATAGCTTTCAGAGTTTTTCCTTTAAATACTTTCCAGTAAAAGAGTTTTTATGTTTTGCAATTTCCTCTGGAGTTCCTGAAGCAAGTAATGTTCCACCGTTTTTTCCTCCTTCTGGACCTAAATCAATGATATGATCGGCACATTTAATCAATTCAATATTATGTTCAACCACAATGATAGAATGTCCTTTTTCAATTAATGCATCAAAAGAAGCGAGTAGTTTTTTGATATCGTGAAAATGTAGTCCCGTTGTTGGCTCATCAAAAATAAACAAGGCTTTTTCTTTTGTGTTTCCTTTTACCAAAAATGATGCAAGCTTGATTCGTTGTGCTTCTCCACCAGAAAGGGTAGAAGAGCTTTGCCCAAGTGTTACATAGCCTAAACCAACATCTTGTAAAGGTTTCAGCTTTCGGTAAATCTTCTTTTGATCGTGCTTTGTAAAGAAATCCATTGCATCATCAATCGTCATGGTCAAAATATCATCAATATTTTTCCCTTCATAAGTAACCTCCAGAACTTCTTTCTTAAAACGTTTTCCTCCACAAGTTTCACATTCCAAGTGTACATCGGCCATAAACTGCATTTCAATGGTTACTTGTCCTTCACCTTTACAAGTTTCACAACGTCCGCCATCTACATTAAAAGAGAAATGCTTTGTTTTATAACCGCGTATGTTTGATAACTTCTGACTTGCATACAAGGCTCTAATATCATCATAAGCTTTGATATAGGTTACCGGATTAGAACGTGAAGAACGTCCAATCGGATTCTGATCAACAAACTCAATATGTTTTACAGTACTATATTTTCCATCCAATTTGGTAAATTGACCTGGTTTTTCTCCATAACCGCCAGTTTCTTTCAACATAGAAGGATATAATATCTTTTTAACCAACGAACTTTTCCCACTTCCAGAAACACCTGTTACTACGGTGAGCATGTTTAATGGAAATGTTACATTGATATTTTTTAGATTATTTTCGCGAGCGCCAATAATCTCAATATACTGATTGGAAGTTCTACGTTTTTTTGGAACTTCAATCTCCATGGACTTGTTGAGGTATTTTGCAGTCAGCGAATCCGCTTTTAAAATGGTTTTGTAATCCCCAAAGGCTACTACATTTCCTCCGTGTGTTCCTGCCTCTGGACCAATATCGATAATTTCATCGGCTGCATGCATGATATCTTCGTCGTGTTCTACAACGATTACCGTATTTCCTAAATCGCGCAATGATAGTAACACTTGTATCAAACGTTCACTGTCTTTTGGATGCAGTCCAATACTAGGTTCGTCTAAAATATACATGGAACCAACTAAACTACTTCCCAACGAAGTTGCCAAGTTAATACGTTGCGATTCTCCACCAGAAAGTGAATTCGATTTACGATTCAGTGTCAAATAATCCAATCCGACATTGGTTAAAAACTGCAAACGATTTTTGATTTCTTTCAATAAACGTGTAGCGATTTGCTCATCATGCTTGCTCAATTTCAAAGCATCAAAAAACTGTACTAACTCTTTTAGTGGCAATACAACTAAATCAGTAATGGTTTTTCCTCCAATTTTCACATAATTCGCTTCTGGGCGCAAACGTTTCCCATCACAAACTGTGCATTTTGTTTTTCCACGGTAACGCGAAAGCATCACACGATTTTGAATTTTATAACTTTTCTCTTCTAAGAAAGCAAAAAACTGATGCAATCCTTCAAAGTATTCATTTCCGTCCCAAACTAGTTTCTTTTGCGCGTCTGTTAACTCAAACCAAGGCTTATGAATTGGAAAATCAAATTGATATGCATTATTTACCAATTGATCTCTGTACCAACTCATACTTTCGCCACGCCAAGGAAAAATAGCATTTTCATACACTGAAAGTCCAGTGTTTGGGATTACCAAATCTTCATCAATTCCAATCACATCTCCATAACCTTCACACTTTGGGCAAGCTCCATACGGGTTATTAAAACTGAACAAATGCACATTAGGTTCTAAAAATTTCATGCCATCAAGCTCGAACTTGTTACTAAAATGCATCATTTTTTTATCGCTAACAGTTTCAATATAGCATTCGCCTTTACCTTCAAAGAAAGCAGTTTGTATAGCGTCTCCTAAGCGATTGTAAAAATCTTCATCATGAGCAACCACAATACGATCCACGACTAATGAGAAATCTTCCGAGAAGTCTTCATTGATCTCATCAATACGTATAATTTCATCATTTTTCTTAATTCTGGCATATCCTTGTTGCGCTAAGACTTTAATGGTATGAAATGCGCTACGATCTTCAGGAATCGTTACAGGCGCCAATAATAGCAACTTACTACGTTCTTCGAATGTTTTTACGTAGTTGATAACATCGGTTACCGTATGTTTTTTTACTTCTTCACCCGAAATGGGAGAGTAGGTTTTTCCAATACGTGCATACAATAACTTTAAATAATCATAAATCTCGGTTGTTGTTCCTACTGACGAACGCGGATTGGTAGAATTTACCTTTTGCTCAATGGCGATAGCAGGAGCAATTCCTTTGATATAATCCACTTTTGGTTTGTGCAAACGACCTAAAAACTGTCGCGCATACGATGATAAGCTCTCTACATAACGCCGTTGTCCTTCAGCATATAAGGTGTCAAAAGCCAGACTTGATTTTCCTGAACCTGAAAGTCCAGTAATCACAACCAATTTATTTCGTGGAATCACCACATCAATATTTTTAAGGTTGTGCAGTTTTGCACCTTTAATGATGATATTTTCTTTTGGATTTATAGTAGCGAGATCTTGTGTCATTGGAAAAAAATAATTGCAAAGATACTGCTTTTACACCTTGAAATAAAATCATTTTATAGTAAAGCAACTTTTTAAATATTTACTTTTTCTATAAATAAATCTTTTAAAATGACCGTTTTAGCGCGATAAATTCAGTGAAAATGTTAAAATATTGGAATTTATTTGCATTTTTTTAACGAATGTTGTTATATTTGAGAATCATTAATCAAACTCTACAAAACATCTGCGTATAACGAAAAACTACTTTTTTTAAAAATTCGGACAAATTATCAGCCTCGATAATTATTATGTAAAAAAGTAGTGTTATGGGACAGATCATGCAAGATTCAGTATTGGTATCTAATTACATCAAAGGTGACGAATGCGCTTTAGGCGTGTTAATAGAGCGTCATAAACAACGTATATACAGCTTTATATACTCTAAAGTGTTAGATAGAGATATCACAGAAGACATTTTTCAAGACACTTTTATCAAAGTCATCAGAACTTTGAAAAAAGGAAATTATAATGAAGAGGGAAAATTTTTGCCTTGGGTAATGCGTATTTCACATAATTTGGTCATTGACCATTTTAGAAAAAATAACAGAATGCCTAAGTACGATAATAATGGAGATTTTAATATTTTCTCAGTGTTGAGCGATACAAATTTAAACGCGGAAAACAGAATTATTAAATCTCAGGTGGAAAATGATGTACGTCGTTTGGTTGAGGAATTACCAGCAGACCAAAAAGAAGTATTGTTAATGCGTGTGTATCAAGATTTAAGTTTCAAAGAAATTTCAGAAAAAACAGGCGTTAGTATTAACACCGCTTTAGGAAGAATGCGTTATGCACTTATCAATTTGCGAAAAGTGATTGATAAACATAACATAGTTTTAACAAACTAATACAATAAAATAATAAATCATACGTTGTTGTTTAAAATATAAACACCGACGTATGGCAAAAAATTACACTAAGAGTTCACCAGAAATGAAAAAAATGCTTCCTAAGAAGGAAACCATCAGTTTCTTATTGAACTATTCGAAAGCTTTAAGTGTTATTAATTACAAAAGGATGAAGTTTGAAACACTTCTCAACTAAACTTTGGAAAAAGACTCGTTAGCTGCGAGTCTTTTTCGCTTTTAAATAGTCATTTATTACAGTTTTTCTACCGATGGTTTTGGTAATAATATCTTTTTCCAAATCCCAACCGCGTGCAGGAGAATATTCTCTACCGTACCAAATAATTTGTAAATGTAAATCGTTCCATTTTTCTCTTGGAAACAAACGCTTTGCATCTCTTTCGGTTTGTACTACATTTTTTCCATTAGATAGATTCCAACGATACATCAATCTGTGAATGTGTGTATCTACTGGAAATGCAGGAATACCAAAGGCTTGACTAATTACAACGCTTGCCGTTTTATGACCAACCGCAGGCAATTGTTCTAATTCTTCTAAGGTTTTAGGAACTTCTCCGTTATGTTTATCAATCAAGATTTGTGACAAACCGTGAATTCCTTTCGATTTCATTGGCGATAAACCAACAGGCTTGATGATTTCTCGGATTTCTTCTACGGTCAATTTTACCATATCGTGCGGATTATCTGCTCTTTCAAAAAGTAACGGTGTAATTTGATTTACACGAACATCGGTACTTTGTGCGGACATTAATACGGCAATTAATAAAGTATAAGGATCTTTGTGATCGAGTGGAACTGGAATATCAGGATAAAATTCTTCTAAAGTGTCAATTACAAACTGAACTTTTTCTTGTTTAGTCATTTTTCAGTATTTTTGAACAAAAATAATCAATAATAAAATTGAAAGCTATGAATACCTTAAAAAGTGGAGATAAAGTACCTGATTTTACTGTAAATGATCAAGATGGAAATGCAGTTTCGTTATCAGATTATGCAGGAAAAAAATTAATTGTCTTCTTTTATCCAAAAGCGAGTACGCCAGGTTGTACTGCAGAAGCTTGTAATTTGAGAGATAATTATGCAGAATTGCAAAGCCAAGGTTTTGAGTTGTTAGGTGTAAGTGCCGATTCAGAGAAAAGACAAACCAATTTTAAAAATAAATACGAATTTCCTTTTCCTTTACTAGCCGACGAAAACAAAGAAGTCATTGAAGCTTTTGGTGTTTGGGGCGAAAAGAAATTTATGGGAAGAATCTATGATGGAATTCACCGTAAAACCTTCTTAGTAAATGAAAACGGAGTTGTAGACCATGTGATTGATAAAGTGAAAACCAAAGATCATGCAGCTCAGATTTTGGCACTTTTGAATTAATGGGATTAATTTGATGATTTGAAAATATTTTTTTCACATCGGACGCAGTCGAGATGATTGTGAAGTTGTTATTTTCTCAGTAATTATCGATTGAAGTGATATTTTAAAATATACTAACAGACTTTACTAAATTGTAGAGTCTGTTTTTTTATAACTAGTTTTTCGTCTTTTGAGCCTTTTGTTTTTGCTTTTCTTTTGCCTTGTCAATTCGTTCTATCATTTTTTCATAAGCTTCCTTAGTCATAGAAATAAGTCTTTACTTCTAAGGTGTAGCACGCTCAAATAATCTTCAGAAACCACCATGTGTGTTTCCCAATTTGAATATTTCCAATGCATCAATAAGGTAAAAACATCCGTTACTGTCATTGCATCTCCAGCATATTTTGTGTGTATATGAATAGCGTTATATTCTTTGTTGTCATTTTGATATTCAATAGGAGTAACTTCTGCATGAAGTCGTTTTACACCAACGATTTTATTGTCTTTGTCAAAATCAATACGATAATCATTTCCAAAAACAGCCATGCCAGTTTTTTTAGAACCTGTTACGATATACGCTTTCTTTTTTCCTTTATAGATTAATGGAAGAATCTTTAACTGGATATTATTATACGTTTTAAAAAGCTTATCAGTTCTGATATGTTGCTCCGATTTAGAACGAATTTCGTATAAATCAGTTTCGTAAGCATTAAAGTTACGTTCAGTGACGTCAATTCCAGTTTCTGTTAAATTGTGAGAAGCATCAAGTGTAATTTCTGCAATCACTTTTGCATTTTTTGCTTTTGAGAAGATTATGAACTTTGAGACGGAATCTTGCTTATAAGAGATATATCCACCAATATTATCACGGTTTTTATATTTCTTTAAATATAAATCGGCTCCTTTTTATGCTATAACTTGTAACTCATAAAGCTTGGTAGCTTCCTTCATGATTTCTGCATTAATAGTATCAAAATCTTGAGAAAAGCCTTGAAAAGAAACACTTAACAAAAATAGAACGAGTAGTTTTTTCACGTAATTGTTTTGGAAGAAACCAAGGTACATTATTTCAATTGAAAATCTAAAAAAAGCTCCTCAAAAAGGAGCTTCTCATATTATTTGTTTTCTATTAATTCACTTTTGCCTTGTTGGAGATAACCAAATAAGTTTTTCTCTTTAATGATTTCGGCAACACCATCTGGAAGCATTTCTTCCCAACCTTCTTCATTGTCAGCAATCATTTTTAATACTTTTCTAGAGAAAATGTGGAGAATGTCGTTTTCAAAATCAAAGATATCAACCACTTTACCGTTGTATTTAAAGAACTTGTACAGCTCTTTCATACGTGGATGTACTTTTAAGTTGTTACTATTTACCAATTCACCAGTTTCCTTACGCTTCATTGGGTATAAGTATACTTTTAAGTCTTTGTAGAAGAGTTTTCCAAATGCTTCTAGAATTCCTCCACTTACATGACGATAGTATTTTTCATCAAAAATATCGACTAAATTATTTACTCCCATAGTCAATGCCATACGCTCTTTGGTGTAGTTAGAGAAGTAATCAACCAAGCGGTAGTATTCTTTAAAGTTTGAAATCATAACCGTTTGTCCAAGCGAACCGAGTAATTGTGCTCTGTCCATAAAATCTTGTTCATCAATTTCACCTTCTGCACGAAGATTAGATAACGTGATTTCAAAAAGTACAACTGTTTTTTCTTCTTCAACTTTATTTTCACGAATAAAAATTTCGTACGACTTTTTAAACATATCCATATTTACCTTAGTCACAGGTCTATAGCTTCCGCGAAGTGCCAATACATTTTTTTTGTACAATAAACGTGCTGGAAGTATATTGTTACCGTCAGGACCAAAAATAACGGCTTCCGTCATACCATTTTTCAAGAGTTGTAAACTCATCAAACGGTTATCAACTTCGTCAAATTGCGGACCAGAAAAGTTAATCGTATCAATTTCAATCTTATCCTTGTCAATATGATCATACAAGCTTTTGAGTAACTGTTTAGGATTATCATATTTATAAAACGCACCAAAAATTAGGTTAACACCCATAATTCCCAGGGTTTCTTGCTGTAATTTTGCATCAATTTCGTGGAAACGTACGTGTAAAACGATTTCGTTGTATTCTTGAGATGGGTCAATTTGGTACTTGATTCCCATCCATCCGTGACCTTTGTATTTCTTAGCAAAGTCAATTGTAGCAACGGTATTTGCAAAACTGAAAAACATTTTATCAGGATGTTTCTCGCGAGTAATACGTGCTTCAATTAGCGACATTTCATGCGATAACATTTTCTTTAAACGTGCTTCGGTTACATAACGGCGATCGTTTTCAACACCATATATGGCGTCACTAAAATCTTTATCATACGCACTCATTGCCTTTGCAATAGTACCGGAAGCACCACCTGACCTAAAAAAGTGACGGACAGTTTCTTGCCCAGCACCAATTTCTGCAAATGTTCCGTAGATTTGACTGTTTAAGTTAATTCGTAATGCTTTCGCTTTGATGGAAGGTACATTCTCTATCACCTTATCACCTTTGTAGACAATAGCCATGCGTGGATAAATTTGTTTAGTACAAAAATAAACATTCAGATTTTTTTTGAACTAAATATTTAAGGTTTTTTGTTAAATAATCAGTTAAATTTGAAGAATGATTGGTAAAATACACAGATATGTATTTAAAATTGTCTAATTCTTAACAATTTATCAAATTTTGCTATGCAAATAACTTTTTTAGGAACTGGAACTTCTCAAGGGATTCCCATTATAGGAAGCGATCATCCTGTCTGCTTAAGTGATGATCCTCGTGACAAACGCCTGCGAGTTTCTATTTTGATTTCTTGGGCAAACGCAACTTATGTGGTGGATTGTGGACCTGATTTTCGCCAGCAAATGTTGCGTGTCAATTGTCGTCATATTGATGGTATTTTGTTTACACACGAACATGCTGATCATACGGCTGGTTTGGATGATATTAGACCTTTTTATTTTCGCCAAGGCGATATTCATACCTATGCTCATAAACGTGTATTTGGAGAATTACAACGACGTTTTGATTATATTTTTGCTACTGAAAATAAATATCCGGGCGCACCAGGCGTGATTCAACATGAAGTAAAAAATAATCATTCTTTTGAACTCGAAGGTGTACGAATAACACCAATTAATGCGTTTCATTATAAGTTACAAGTCTTTGGTTATCGCTTTGATGATTTTGCGTATTTGACAGATGTAAAAACGATGGAACAAGCGGAAAAGGATAAGTTGAAAGGTTTAAAAGTTTTAGTAGTCAATGCGTTGCGAATTCAAGAACATATATCACATTTTTCGTTGCAGGAAGCGTTGGATTTTATTGCAGAAATTAAACCAGAACGTGCGTATTTAACACATATCAGTCATTTGTTAGGTTTTCATGCAGAAGTTTCCAAAGAATTGCCAGAAAATGTATTTTTGGCATACGATACCTTAACAATCACGATTTAAAAATAGCAGTACCATGAAAAAGAGAATCTTATTATATGCAGTCATTTTTTTGATATTATTAGCCATATACCAATATGTGAGTATGAATAAAATGTACGAGCAGCAGAATTCTAAAATTGAAGACTTGCGTGGAAAGACAGAAACTCTACAAAATAATATAAAAGCATATAAGGATACAACGAATATGTTGTATAATGAGAATTTAGATTTGCGCTATTTTTCTTTTGAAAATAACGGTGAAGCTAAAGAATATTTTGAAGGATCAGGTGTTAACACAGAGAACCTTACCCAAAGAATTACAGATGCCATTTACGATCAAAATTCGGCTTCGGCAAACAATCCTCTGGTTCCTTTTGATGGTACTGGTGGAAAATTCATGTCCGTTGATAAGGTAAAAGTAATTAACCATAAGTGGATTTTATGTAGTTTTACTGATGGCGATTTTTGGGGAGAAATGATTTTACGCTACGACGTAAATGATACAACTAAAGAACTAACTTTTGAGTTGATAAGAGAAGTGTTGTATCCTAAGTATAAAGAATAATTTATTTCTTAACGTAAATAGTATAAGTAAAAAGCGCTAAACTCAATATTTAGCGCTTTTTTTGTTTGATCCGAGTGGTCTTACATAAAGATTCTATTTCTACACTGTGTTTTCCATGAGCATCTTGTGTGGTAACTGTATTTTCTATGTGTACTATTCCTTTTCCAGAAGTGATCTAAGCACTTAAGTAGGTTTTTAATCCGAGGGAAACTACAGAATTGTTTTGGATTTGGTTATATTCACCATCTTTCGCAGCTCAAAGATATAAGTGTACTTCTGTAGTTGGGTAATAATAATCATTCGCGAGAATGAATAACACTTTAGAGTTTCCAAGTTATAGTCTTACAAAAACCTTAAAATGTAGTCTTTAGTATTGACTATAATAGGTTTGTCAAAATCTTTGAACTTTGGAGCAGTTTCCTCTAACTTTTTCTTTTCTTCTGGTGTTTTCATGGTTGCAGATTCTAATTTGTTGTTGAATAAATATACTACGCAATCAAAAAGTATTTTAACGTATAAATACTTGATTCTAAATATAAATGTTTTAGCTGTAGTATTAATTTCTTTTAAAACTCATGATCAAAATGAGTACACCTATAGTCAAAAAAATGACAGTTAAGGTAATTTCAATGCAATATATCTGTAAAATTTCAACATTTATATTGTAATTAAGTGTTAGATATTCAATTCAGTAGCTACTATCTATTCTTAATTGCACAATTATATATGAACAATTAAAACTTTAGATTATGTGTACAATTAAATTACAAGCAGATGACAGCACATTTACCGATAATCAAGGAGAGAATCCAACGAAATTAGTAGCTTTAGAACAGAGGAATCAACTGCTTTGGAACTTGTTGTAATAAAGACAGGAGGACATGGTACTCCAGATCCGACAAAAATGATGTTCCAAGCGGGAAATGATTTTGTTTCCTCAGATGGAGAAGATATTATAATGAGTGCTAATAGTGAGGTAAGTAACAGAGAATTTATAGTTGTTTGGGTAGGTTGCAATAAAATTGCTTTAAAAGCAGAAAATAATTTGTATGTATCTCGAGAAATATTGGGAGGTAATACATTACAAGCTAATCGCGATCAAATTGGTCCTTGGGAAACATTTACAGTTATTGAGGTGTTATAAACTAACTAACTAGACTGTTTAGCGTCGTGTGGATTTACACATTTTATTTTAGGTTAATGAGAAGAGACTGTTTGAAAAAGCAGTCTCTTTTTTATGAAAAATTCAACGTCTATTGCGTAATATTTTAAGTAATTAATTTAGAATTAAATGCGCTTCTCCAACCAAGCTTTAAACGAATAGAAGTTTTGTGGTGCCACACCATGTCCTACAGGATATTCTTGGTATACGTGATTCAGATTGTTTAATTCCATAAAAGGTGTGATTTCTCGAGCTGCTTGTATAGGAATCACTTGATCTACGCTACCATGAGAACAATAAAAGTTTAAATGATCGTATTTTTTGTCGTCACTAACTTCAAAGATTTTGTGATTCAAATAACCGCTCAATGCCACTACATTTTTTATTTTTTCAGGATAGGTAAACGCTACTGCATAACTCAAAATGGTTCCTTGACTGAATCCTAACAAACTTACATTATTGGCATCTACAGGATAGTTGGCAACGACTTCATCAATAAATGTAGCCACCAAATCTCTAGATTCAATAGCTTGTTCATCATTGCTTATTTTTTCAGTAGTAGTGTAATGAATATCATACCAAGAATATCCATACGGTTGTAAATCTCTTGGTGCACGTGCAGATACTACAAATAAATGATCTGGCAATTCTGCTGCAAACGAAAATAAATCTTCTTCATTACTTCCATAACCGTGTAATAAGATTATAATAGGCGCGTTTTCAGTGGCAGTTTTTGGAGTTCTGATTAAATGGTGTAATGATAATTTTTGAGTTTCCATGGAGTGATTTGTTAAATAGATTTAAACCATTCTTGAAAGTAATCGCCAACAAGTGGAATAGGTGTGTATTCACGTTGTATGGCATTGGTAAGCCCAAATGCCCAAAGGACAATAAAAAAGACATAAAACGGAGTTGCAACCATCCAACCAGTAAAATAACCCGTAAGAAATGCAATTGCATAGAATAGAATATTTAAACCTAAAGATTGACGGATATGCATGGCAGCGTATTTATTTTTAGGTTCCATATTCATTACAAATGCAATGATTAATCCGAGCGTTAACAGGTACGAAATAATGGCAATTTGTCTTCCGTTTTCTATAGTTTTTGAGTCCATTACGAAATAACTTTTTGTTGGTTATGAATGATTCCGTAAACAGTTCCTTTCAATTCTTTGCCTAAAAAAGCACTGTTTTGAGAGCTACTGTGAATATGTTCTTTGGTAAAAGTATAGTTTCCTACAGGATTAAAAAGTGTCAGATTTGCTTGTTGTCCAACTGCAATTGTTGAGGTTTCAATTCCAAATCGTTCTTTCCCTGAAGTAATAAGTTGAATGCTAGTTTCGGTATCAAAAATAGTTTGCAAGGTACCAAAAGCACTTTCTAAACCGATAGTTCCGTACATGGCATTGTCAAATTCTACTTTTTTATGTTCTATATCAATCGGGTTATGATCGCTTGTTACCATATCAATTGTACCGTCTTTTAAACCTTCAATCAAAGCGTTTCGATCGTTTTCGGTACGTAATGGTGGAAGTACTTTATATTGCGTGTCAAACGTTTCTAATTCGTCATCTGTCATCATCAAATTATGAATAGCAACAGAACAACTCACATTCAAACCTTTGGATTTGGCTTCACGAATCAATTGCACTGATGTTGCTGTAGAAATCGTTGGAATGTGCAATTTTCCTTTGGTATAAGCTAGCAAAAATAAATCGCGCGCAATATGTAATTCTTCCGCTAAGGATGGAATTCCTTTTAAGCCCAATCGTGTACTGTTTGGTCCTTCGTTGACAATTCCTTTTCCAACAATTTGATTCTCTTGTGGGAATGACATCACTAAGCCATCAAAATTATCAGCATACAGTAGAGCAATCTTTAGTAAATTCGGATTTCTAATAGCTTTTTGATAATCGCCAAAGGCAATCGCTCCGGCATTTTTCATATCAAACAACTCTGCCAAATCCACACTTTTACTGGCATTTGTCAACGCACCAATAGGATGGAGATTGACTGCATTTCCAAAAGCTTTACTTTTTAAAAAAGCAATATCAGCTTTGGTATCAGCAATTGGATTTGCGTTCGGATTCACCGCAATGGCAGTAAAACCACTTTTTGCAGCCGTTTTCAAACCATTCTCTATGGTTTCACGTTCTTCAAATCCTGGTTCTCCCAAACTCACACTACTGTCAAACCAACCTTGTGAGATATGAAGGTTTTCTAGCGAAATAGTGTCGTAATTATGAGAATTTTCAATGGAAGTGGCAATATGAGTAATGACTCCGTTTTCTATCAAAATATCGTTTGTAGCGAGATGATATTCACTTGCTGCATCAATGATAGTAGCGGATTTTATAAGGAGATTCATTTAACGAATTTTAAAATCAAAATTTCAATACCTAAAAATACTAGCGCAAAAATAATAAACCATTTCCAAAGCGAAGCTACGGACTGTTCATTTTTTAAATCTTCAAAAAACTGCGCTACAGTTGTATGTGTGTTTTCAGGATATAAATTGGCAATATTATGGTATTGTAGTGTACTTTCTTTTCGATCAAAATTATAGCTAATCTGCTGTAATTCTGTGTTTTGATTTTTAATACTATAAATTCCTGCGTTTGAAGGAAATTCATCAGTTGTCAAACGCACTTTCGTATTTGTAGTTCGCTGTAGCGGAATAAACTCTTCTTCTCCTTTGGCAATCGTCAAAACGGCATCTTGACCAAGGGAAGTTTGCACATCAAAAGAATTTTCTCTTCCTAAGGTATAATATAAGTCGGTCAATTTTAGACTGTTCTTCCCAATGTTGTATAAGATAGGAACAATTAATGGCGAGTTTTTAAAGTTGGAATTTTCAGTATTAATTGGCGCCGTAAACATGTATGTTTCGTTATTCGCTATTAAAAACGGCAAGTTATTCTCAAATCGTAATATAGCAGAAGTACTCACAATTCCGAAATAGTGATTCACTTTCGGGTATTGGAAATTGGTCACTTCTTTTTCAAATACATTTGTAAATAACGGATGCGAGAAGTTGATCTTTGTGATTTTCTTTTCTGTAACTTCCTTAACTTCTTGTAAAGAGCTGAAATTGTTATTTTTTAAAAGTTCATTGTAATTAGCTAGATTGCTTTCTTTGGCGGGAATGATGACGAGTGAACCTCCATTTTGTTTGAAACTTCTCAATGCTGTTAACAATGGATTCGGAATGTTTTTCAATTCATTCAAAATGATCAATTGTTGTGTGGCAATATCATTATAATTCAATTGATTTAATGGAGTAGAAATTAAGTTAAACTCGTCTTCTGTGTACAATTTTTTAAGGAATTCATCATCTGCTTCATTTACGGCAAACACATTAATTTTTTCTGGCGAATTGATGTTGAAAAATAGCGTATTGTCAAATTGTAGTGTGTTGTCATCGATACGAATTTCTCCTTCAATTACTTTGTTAGAAGAAATCGAAAAGTTGACTTCCGAACTTTTTTGCGAATCTAAATTCACCGACGATTTGGCAATCAAGCTTCCTCCATCGTACAATGAAACTGGCACATCTTGTACAGGAACACCAGAGTTTTTAACGACAACAGCTATCTTTACCGAATTTACATCTTGTTCAGCAATATACAGACTGTCAAGAGCAATATTATTGGAATTTGCAGGTTTCAGTTGAATATAATTTGTAGTAAATGTGCTGTCTGTTTGCGTTGAAAGCTGTCCGTTTTGCTGAAAATCTGAGATTAAAATTAGATTCTTTACTGAATTCTTTTGCTTTGAAAACAACTTACGTCCTTTCAATAAAACTGCAGGAATGGCTTCTTGCTGATGCGAATATTCCAAACGTAGCAAGTCATTTCGAATACTCTTAACAGTTGTGTTTTTATATGTGTCTGTATTTGTGAAAATAGAAACTTCTTCATCTTCAGGAACGGTATTCAGTAACTCTTGAACTGCACGTTTTAGCAAATCGCCCTTTTCTCCTTTGCTTTGCATGCTAAACGAATTGTCTAGATAAATCACTGTTTCTTTCTCCGTTTTTACAATATCTCTATTTGCAAAATACGGTTGCGCAAAGGCAAATACTAATCCTGCCATTGCTAAGAGTCGCGCGCAAAGAATCAACCATTTTTTTAACTGAGAACTTTTTCGAGTTTGTAAAATTACATTTTGTAGAAACTTTACATTTGTAAAAGCTGTTTTCTCAAAGCGTCGTAGTTGAAATAGGTGGACTAGAATAGGAATGAGGAGTAATAATAAGGCGTAAAGTACTTCTGGGTGTTTGAATTGCATTCCTAAATAATCGTTTGTCAAATATAAACGTTTATATTTATTTAACCATAGGTTGAGGTTTATAAAGAAGTGTTAATTTTGGCTTGTCGTTTTTACCAATGTTAATATTGTGTATAGTTGAAGAGTGATTATAATTATATCGTTATTTAATCATTCTACATACTACATAAGATTAGATCGTGTAAATAATAAGTAGTTAACTTATAACCACGCAATAATCTTCTGAATAAATCATCAGATATAATTGAGAGTTTTCATTATACTTCCATTCTGAATTATCTATCGAAATAGATTCAAGAGAAACTTTTTGAGTAAAAACATAGTCTCCACCTGATCCTTTATAGCAGTTAACATAATGATCATTCCATTCTTTTCTAATCTCAACTGATTTTTGCGAATCATATGTGACATAAAAATCTGCTTGTACGATATTGTTGATATACATTTGTAATCTGTAAATATATCCTGAAGATCCTCCACTAATTTTTGTTATGCGAATAACAGGATTAGATCTTCCTTCAGATTCATAAGTAGTCCAATGATCTGGCCATTCTCCCCGTGTATTATTCATTCTAAAAACCTGTTTGTATGCAGTGGCTACTATTTCACTAGATTGTCCATATATACTATAACTGAACATAAAAAGAGAGATGAAAATGATTGCTTTTTTCATAGTTAACTTAACTATGAATACCTTTTATTGACAATACTCATGGAGTATGATTAGTTTACATTAAATAGTAATAATAAAATCAGTATTTTATTATTACTTACGGTTTCCCCATGAGACACTCTAAAAACGTAGCTCTTAAACCCATAAACTTCAAATATTGACAGATTGTCACTTATTATAGTTATTGATCCTTACGCATGTAAATACATAAACTATAAAAACAGGTAAAATTACGCTAGTATAAAATGCCTTTGACCGATATCTTTAAGCACTTAAAAAATCAACCAGATGGCAAACTCAAATCCAAAATTTAGAATTTATCCTTCTATAGGAATTGCGCGACTTGGAAATGGTCCTGCAAGGAAAGAAGATGTAATTTTTAGTCCAGAAATCCCTTGGGCAAACTTATACGAAACAGAACAAAATTATCTTACAGAAGATGGGCGTTTAAAGAAGCAAGCACAACGTTTCTATATTTATGAATGTGATGAAAACGGAAATCCATTTCGTCAAATTAATACGGATGATTACGAAATTGAATGGTCAGTGGAAGTTGCCAATAAAAAACCGTTTTGGTACGACTTCAACAACAGTTTAGACTTATCTGTAATGATAGAAGATCATCAAAATTTATCACCAAATTTTGCAAAAGATAAATTGGCTCCAGGCATTAGCGCAGAATATAGAAACCCAAATGTGTTAGATCAAGGATTGCGTGTACCGAACGGTTATAATTATCGTAAAGACTTGGTAAATCATCCAGGAATGGTAAGTGTTCATGAAGGTGAAAAACGCAAAGAAATCAGAGGGCAATTTCCTTCTTCAAGATTTTCAAAGGATGGAGTGAGTATGTTGGCAAAATTGATGAAAGTTGATGCTAAAGACGTGAATCTTGGGACAGTTGAATTTGACGATGATGGAACAATGATATTTTATGGAGCAGACGGAATTTCTGCAGCATTGAATCCGTCTGACTTAAATACAGATTTCGCAGATAATTCCAATTGGTATGATGATATTTGTGATGGAAGAGTAACTGCAAATATTCGTAGAAGAGATACAGGAGAATTATATCGTTTAGACGATGCAAAATCTTCAGCTTGGGTAGCGTCTGCACCACCAGATTATGCACCACAAATTCAACCAATTTCAACAATGTTTGATTTAATTACGGGTGCAGCTGATGAATACCATCAACCAGAATTGGCAACGGTTTTCCCAATGATGTATCGTTTATATAGAATGCAATGGGTAAACTTAGGAGACTTTTTAGCGCCATCGTTCAAAGAAACAATTGATGAATTAATCGCCAAAGATCAATTTAAATATATCTATCAAAAAGAACCAAAAGCAGAAGCAGATGCGGTACGTGAACGCATTTTTAATATGTTCCGTAATCCTGCATATAATATGTCAAACGAACCTATTATTCCAAGTAAAAACAAAACAGATTTAGTCAATCGTAGTAGTGGAACAGAAGAGTTAAAGTTACCATATTATCCAGGAGATGCGATTGATTATCCAGGAAGTCCAGCACAATGGTTTGCCATTCCGCCAATGATTTATGAACAACTCAGACAATGGCGCGATGGTAATTTTTATACTCCAGATAGTTTCCATTTTGAAAATATGGATCAAATGGGAGAATTCTATCGTGAGCGATTTTTAGAATCTGCAAGAGATGAAGCACGCAAGCCGTTATTGATGACTAGAGCAGTTTTAGAAACTTTATACGGTGGAGGATTCCATCCTGGAGTAGAATTGACCTGGCCAATGCGTCACAATCAGTTATATTCCGAGAACTCAGAAACCTATAAGTTAATTGTTGATAATGCTGAATATAGAATAGGAGCTTATGGCTTACGTGAAGTTCGATTAAATGTAGCTTCTAGAGAAGAACAAGAAGAAATATTTTATAACAATTTTGGTTTCTCTATGACTTCTGATGATGTACGTAAATCTATGATACCTGGCAGTGAAGATGCTTGGTTTTGGAAAGTTACACCAGGAGATATGACCAAATGGATGGGAATTCCATGGCAGTCAGACGCAGGAAGTTGTCAGGCAGTATATGTGGAAGAACAATATCCAGTACCGTCTTGGTGGGCAGCAAACTTACCAGTGTTTGTATTGCCAGCTGCGAGTTTTGAAAAACTAAAAGATCCAAATATTTTACCGGATACTAAGCGTAATATTTATGCCAATCGTTTGGCTTGGTTGCATACTGCAGATACTGGATTTATTGGATATCATGCAGAAGGAGGCTATATGAATGGCTTGATCAATATGGTATATCAGTGGAAAGATATTGGTGTAGTTACCGGAAGGTGGCTAGAAGAAGATATTGATGGTATTCCAAAACTTTTATATGTAGCGTATGATTCTAAAGATATGAAGAAACATTAGACCGTAATTCTTTTGTGAAAGTCATTCCGAGAAGCTTGCGACTTAGTAATCTGTTTGATAATGAAATTTATCTGCTTTTTGAAGTCACAGATTGCTTTATCATACTTCCACGCAAAGACGTTTCATAGATAGAGTCTTAGTTTGATTTTTATAACAAATTCGTCATAAAATTACATGCGAAAAGAAGTAATTATAATAGGCAACGGCATTGCTGGTATAACGCTGGCAGTGCTTTTGCAACGTAAAGGAATATCGTTTTCACTGTTACATAGAAAAGGAGAGAAGCCACCTTTTGCACTAGGAGAAACGCTGCCACCTTCGGCAATGCCTTTCTTACAGAAGTTACAGTTGTTAAACACTTTTGAAGAGAATGCGTATCGAAAAACCTATGGATATCATTCCATGTGGGGAAGTTCGCGAGTAACAGATATCAATTTTTACCATCACAATCCATTTAAGAATGGTTTGAAGATCAATAAGTATCAAACCTTAGAGTATATGCGAGACTTGATTCGCGATGATATGGTTTCGTATACAAAAGGTTTTGAAATTATTCATGAAGCACATGGAAATACGGTTGTTTTGGCTAAAAATGATGGCGTAAAAATGGTACAAGGACAAATTCTCGTTGATGCTACAGGGAGAAATCGAGCAGTATTACAAAAACTAAAAGTTGATAGTGAAATACATGATGAATTGGTCGCTGTAAGTTGTCACGTACCAAAAATCAAACATCCAAAATTGACACATGAAGTATATGTAGAAAGTTTTGAACAAGGTTGGGGAATTGTTTCTGCATTGAATGAAACGGAGAATATCTGTACAATGTATACAAATAAAGGACACGAAATCTTGTCCAAACTTAAAGATATTTCGCAATGGAAATCTGCTTTATCAGAAACGATCTATTTAAAAGATTTCATAGCACAAGTCAATCAAGCTAAATTCAAAGGAGGCAATGCAAACTCTTCTGTAGCCAAACGGATTTCAGGAAGCAATTGGTTGGCACTTGGTGATGCTGCCATGTCCTTTGATCCGTTATCTTCACATGGAATCACAAATGCTATCTATACAGCAGCGAGAGCAACAGAAACCATAGAAAAGAAATTATCAGAAGCGGATCCTGATGTATTTCCTGAGTACGGAGAAACGATGCAGAAAATCTTTCAGCAGTATATACAATCTAAAAACAACTTATATAGACAGGAATTGCGTTGGAAAGATTCTGAGTTTTGGAAGCGGTTTTTTGATTAATTAGTCATGTTTTTTTCTCGTGTAAGATTCAGAAACATCAAATCATTCAAAAAATCTTTTTCTAATGATAAAACATTGTATTTCTTTTGTCTCAAATACACAATAATTCCATTAGTTGGCAAATCATCAAAATAATACGAAATATGTGAAATTTTTATGCCTTCACGATTTTCTATATAGTCAGTACTTAAGATGATTGCAATTTTATTTTTTGTGAATTCGTTTATCCATAGTTTACGAATTTCTTTTTCATACAATTTAGTTCTGCCCACATATTCTTCGCCCTTTTGGGTAACAATATCATTTTGAATCAAAGGATTTATGTCACTTTTGATAAATTCGTCTTCAACTTGCGATAAGAAATCAACATACTCTTTAGTGAGTTTATGATACCGTTGTATTTTGATATTCCAACAAATGGTATCAAACCCCCATCTTCAGAAGGGAGATACTTCTAGTATTTATGAGTAACTTTGTTTTATGAGCTACACAAAAGGGAATCATACCATATATTATCATCGTTATCATTTAGTTTGGATCACCAAATACCGATATCGTATTTTATCGGGAGAAATTCAAAAACGAGTGCGTACTTTAATAGCACAAGTAGCCTCGGAGATGAACATAAAGAT
>Ga0189286_100228_pt1 | contig 24108 bp, 24 predicted proteins | sample UW69minimetaG_FD_130330 | JGI IMG/M metagenome (GOLD analysis project Ga0189286, IMG submission 130330) | Marine microbial communities from the Costa Rica Dome - UW69 mini metaG | ecosystem: Environmental > Aquatic > Marine > Oceanic > Photic zone | place: Costa Rica: the Eastern Pacific...
GTCAGGCCGGCGCCGGATTGGCCAACAGTACACAGTGACGTTACGCCAGCCACCTGGCCGCGAAGACCTGCGCCTCCGAGTTGTTTTGCTTCAGCCATGGTTTTCCCCCTCATCAATGTTTGGATTTTGATTAACCCTTTTTCTGCTGGAACAGCTCGTCCAGCTTCTGTTCGAAATCGTGGTAGTTCAGGAAATCGTACAACTCCATCCGCGTTTGCATAAGATCAACCACGTCTTTCTGGTCACCTTTCTCGAGGATGTTTTCGTAAACCGTCAATGCGGCCTTGTTCATGGCGCGAAAGGCACTCAATGGATACAGCACCATACCGGCGCCGGCTTCCGCAAGCTCCTTGCGATTGTACAACGGCGTGGCACCAAACTCGGTAATATTGGCCAGCACTGGCACATCCAGGGCTTCAGAGAAGGCCTTGTAGTGCTCCAACTCGGTCACCGCTTCGGCGAAAATGCCGTCGGCGCCCGCTTCTATGCAAGCCTTTGCACGCTCGATCGCGGCGTCCAGGCCTTCTTTCTGGAACGCGTCGGTGCGGGCCATGATGAAAAAGTCATCGTCTTGACGGGCATCCACGGCGGCCTTGATGCGATCCACCATTTCTTCCTGAGAGACAATTTCCTTGTTCGGTCGGTGACCACATCGCTTCTGGGCAACCTGATCTTCAATATGAACCGCCGCAGCGCCAGCCCGTTCCATTTCACGGATTGTGCGAGCAATGTTGAAGGCCCCGCCCCACCCGGTATCAATGTCTACCAGCAGCGGAACGTCGGTAGCCGCAGTGATGCGGCGGACATCCTCAACCACATCATTCAGAGTGGTCATGCCGAGATCCGGCAAACCATAGGAAGCATTGGCAACACCGCCGCCAGACAGGTAGATGGCCTGGTGACCGACTTTCTCGGCCATCATGGCAGTATAGGCGTTGATGGTGCCGACGATCTGTAAGGGGTGGTTTTCTTTCAGGGCTTTGCGAAAGCGCGCGCCTGGGGATAGTGTTTTGGACATGAGTAACCTCGTTGTTTGGGGTGAAGGTTCTAGATCGTTAGTTCGCCTTGCTGGATCTTTTTCTCGATGTTTTTGCGGGCCGCATGGATGTGTCGCTTCATCAGGAATTCCGCCAACTCGCCGTCACGTTGGGCGATGGCTTCAACAATCCTGCGATGCTCTCCCAGCGCCATGTGAGGGCGCCCGGACGACGTGCTCAAGCGATAGCGGTACATCCGGACCATATAGTAAAGATCACCCAGCAGCATTTGCGCGAGTTTGGTGTTGCGGCTGCCGGTGGCAATACGGTGATGGAAGTCGTAGTCGCCTTCCGCCTGATAGTAGGCCTGACCCTGGGCCTGTTCGATCATTCGCTCATGGCTATCAAGGGTGGAGGACAGGTCAGCGATTTCCTGATCGGTCATCCGCTCGGCGGCCTGGCGGGCGGCCAGCCCCTCCATGGTTTCGCGAATGCGGTAGAGCTCCATGAGCTCATCAGTGCTGACGGAAACCACCTTTACCCCGGCGTGGGGCCGGCGCACCAACAACCCTCGGGATTCAAGGCGCCCAAGCGCCTCGCGCAGCGGGCCACGGGTAAGATTGAAGCGGGAGCAGAGTTCGACTTCGCCGATCTTTTCTCCGGGGACAAGGTCCCCTTTCACGATGGCCGTTTGCAGACAATCGAAGGCTTCATCGGCACGGGTATAGGTTTGGGCGATAGCTTCCGGCATATTTTGTCGACAATAGTGACTGAAATTATCGGAAATCTACGCCCTAACACTATTATTGTCAACAATCCTGCATCTCCGAACAGATTTATTGTTGACAGAAAGTCAGTCATCACCGACCAGAGGCCAGGCTAGTAGAGCGTGCGCTCGTCCTTGGGAGGCGGTGTGTACTGGTACAACCAGGTTTCGGTGAGCACCTGATTGCCCAGCTTGAGCTGAAGGCGCAGGTCAATCGGTTCCAGAGAGTTGTCGGGCACCAGATCAAACATCGCCCGATAACCATCAATGGAATCCAGTGGTCGTGCGGACGTGATTTCCACCTCCCCGCGGCTGGCCGTTATCACCGGCTCTACCTCCGCATCGTTTCCCACCAGCGGCAGCGCGCCGCCGGCAAAGTCCACGGCAAACCGCCAGGAGAAATATTCTCTCTCCTGCCCGACAACGCCACCCAATCCCGTACGCGTTGCCTGAACCGTGGCCAGTTCCTCCGGCTCCACCGGTGACTCTGCTCCCCACGACAGGGTGTATGAATAGAGATGTTCCTGCCCCGGCTCCAGGGGCTTCTCTGGGTGCCAGAAGGCGACGATATTGTCGAACGTTTCGTCCTTGGTGGGAATCTCCACCAGCATCACACTGCCCTTACCCCAATCGTCGTGGGGCGTAACCCAGGCGCTCGGACGTTTCTCATAGAACACACCGTCGTCCTGGTAGTTGGCAAACCGACGGTCACGCTGCAACAGGCCAAACCCACGAGGACTATTGTCTACAAATGTGTTTACCCGGAGCGACCGAGGATTGACCAGTGGCCGCCACAGCCATTCGCCCTGCCCGTTCAGAATCGACAAACCATCAGAATCGTGAATCTCCGGGCGCCAGTCATAGGCCATGCGGCGATCGTTCTCACCGGTCTGGTACATGCTGGTCAGTGGCGCGATCCCTACCCGCTGAATGGGTTTTCGTGGGTATAGCGCCGCATCCACGCTCATCACCATGTTCCGTCCAGGGGTCAGCGTAAAGGCATAGGCACCGGTCGTGCTGGGGGAATCCAGAAGCGCATAGACCACCATGTTCTGGCTGCCCGGTTTCGGCTTCTCCAGCCAGAAGGCCGAAAACTGGGGGAACTCTTCCCCGCTTTCCAGTGCGGTGTCGATCGCCAGGCCCCTGGCGGAGAGCCCGTATTGCATCTCGGACCCCACTGCCCGGAAGTAGCTGGCGCCAAGGAAGGCGGCCAGGTCGCGCTCGTAGTCCGTGTGGAAGTGAACACGGAAACCGGCATAGCCAAGATCTTCCGGCAGCGTTCCCAGGGGCTGTTCCCCCTCGTAACGGAAGTATTCCGGCTTGTACGCCAGCTCCCGGGCTTCGCCATCCTCCACTTCGTGGATGCGCACCGGGGTTTTGAAGTAGAGACCAAGATGGAAGAGCTGTACCTGGAACGCATTGTCGTCGTTACGCCATAGCGCCTCTTCGGCGCGAAACCCGATCGCCTGGTAATCGTCCCAGGACAGGTCCTTTAACGAGCCGGGCAACTCCCCTTCATGTGACACCCAGGGCTCACCGGCCAATGCCCGCGCGTGGCCTTTTAGCCAGGCGTAACTGAATGGCTTGGGCTCACCAACCTCGCCCGCCACGCTGGAACCACTGTATATCAATGCCGAGAGGGGCAATGCCTGGGCTCCCGCCAGACTGACGAAGGTTTTGATCAGTGTGCGTCTGTCCATGTCATGCTCCCGTCTTATGTTGAGGCTTTTTGCTCGTCAGGCTCTGTATTGCCCAGACTCGCTATTCGCCGCCCCCAGAAACTGTCCGGCGCTGAGCGCCAGGCAAGCCGGTGCAGCTCCGCCAGCGCAGTGCGGTCACGGAACACCTGGCTGAGTTCGTTCCGGGACAATGACTCCGGCCCTTTGTCAGCGAGTCGTTGCACCAATGGCGCCAGCAACTCTGCCCTTCTGGGGTGGCGATCTGTGCGCGCCAGGGCAAGGTGAAGCTGGTTCAGTCGGGGGCGGATCACGGCGGCTTCCACGGTGGTAATCACCGGGACCTCATCATCACTCACGGCCCTTGCGCGTCTGGCGTCGTCTAATACCGCGACCGGCGTAAGCTCTTCCGGTATTACCAGAAGCCCTTTTTTTCGGAACGCCCGGCCGAGACCTACGCGACTGAGCACCACCGATGTCGGGGCCGCCAACACAAGTGGCACCGCGACGGGCAGGGACCAGAGAAAAAACATGGGGTCCAGGCTCCAGGCGAAAGCGGACCAACCAGCCCCCACGAGCATGCCGGGAAACTGGGTCAGAAAAGCGTCCCGCCATGTCGTTTCTTCGGTACGGTTCTGCCCCGCCCAGGACAAAGAGACATTGAGAAGAGCGCCAAGGACATATCGGCTGTGGGCCATCATCCGGACCGGAGCCAGCAGGACGGAGACGACGATTTCCAGCAACACACTGAAAAACAGCCGCCAGACGCCTCCGAAGCCCCGCACAAAGCCGTGGATTACAGCATCAAAGATGGCCAGAAACTTGGGCAGGAACAACAACGACAGGGTGCTCAACGCCAGCCCGATAGCCCACTCCGGCCGCCACTCCGGCCATAGAGGAAACAACCCCTGATGCCCCTCCGGGAAATAATTGATGCTGGCGACCGTCATTTGCACGGCCTCAACGGTCGTCAGAATCAGGAATGCCAACCAGAGTGGCGACGCGAGGTACGCCATGATGCCGTTAAGCAGCGCCATGCGGTGGGCCAGACGCAACTTCCGCCCGAACAGCAGGATCCAAAGATGCTGTAGGTTTCCTCTGGACCAGCGATTGTCCCGGGAGAGTTCATCCGAAATGGTCGGCGGTGATTCTTCAAAGCTGTTGCCAAGCTCAGGCTCAAGCCACACCTCATAACCGGCACGCCCCATGTAGGCCGCTTCGACGAAATCGTGACTCATGATGGGCCCACGAAAAAGCCCGAAGCCCCGCAGCTTGCGAAGACCGCAGTGCGTCATAAAGGGCTCAACACGCAGAATGGCGTTGTGGCCCCAAAAGGCCGCGTCTCCCATCTGTATGGCTGCCAGGCCTGTAGCGAATAACGACGAGTAAAGACGGTTTGCGAATTGCTGCACTCTGGCAAAGAGAGACTCACCGTTGATAATGGTAGGTGCGGTCTGCAGGATGCCCACGTTGGGTTCCCTCTCCATCAGTTGCACCATTTTCACGATGGTTCCCGCGCTTAGCAGGCTGTCGGCATCCAGCACAACCATATAACGGTAACGACGGCCCCAACGCCGCAGAAAGTCCGCAACGTTGCCGCTTTTGAAATTGAGATTGACGCGCCGCCGACGATAGAACAGCCGCCCCTCGGCCCCCAGTTCCTCGCACAACCGGTGCCACTCGGCCTGTTCCTGGAGCCAGACGTTCGGGTCCCTGCTGTCGGAGATAATGTGAAATTCAAAGCGATCCAGGTGCCCGGTCCGTTCAATGTCCTGGTAGACGGCCTTCAATCCACTGAGGGTCCATTGCACGGGCTCGTGGTAGATCGGCATTACGATGGCGGTTTTGGCCAGCGCCGTGTTTTCCAATTCCGACTCTGGATGGCGTTTGAGAAGACTGTGACGATCGCCCCCTATCAGCCTGAGCACGAAGCCAAACACGGCCGTCCAGAATCCCACTGCAATCCACATATAAAGAAGGATAAAAAGCGCAAGCAGGCCGAGCTCTACCCATGTTCCGCCGTGATAAGGCAGAATCCAGAGCAGGAAGTAACTGGCAACAACGGTTTGCCCAACCACAAACAGTGTCAGGAAAAAACGACGCACTGTGGCGGTGCGGCGCCAGGCACCCGAACGCTCGCGGGGGGCTTCATCAACGACCTCAGTCATGGGGGTAGTACCCCAGGTGGCCGCGCATCAGGGGCGGAATGGGTGCCGGGATATCCATTCCCGGCAGGTTGAAGTAGTCCGGCACGAGCTCAATACACCGGGCGGGCAAATCCAGCCCACCACCGTCCTTCATGGCGCTATCAACCAAACGCAGCACCTGTCGACACGTTTCCGCGTCCAGTTCCACGCCATCGTCGCGCAGATAAGTCATGACCCTCTCGATCGCCTGCTGGCATACGGTTTCCGGCATGAACAAATCCCCGCTCTATTGTTTCTGGCCAAGCCCGGAATCCGGGCCTATGGAATAGGTCCAGGTCTCGGTCAGTGGCTCGTTATCGAGCAGGAGTTGTCCACGGAGGACCGGGGCCTTTTCACTGACGGGGCGAACCAGCATCGACAGGCGCCAGGTGCCATCCGCCTCAACGTATTCAACAAAATGCTCTATGATCTCAACGGCTTCGCTGTTTCCGCTCCCTTCACTGACCTCACTGACGATGGCAGCATTGGGTTTAAGATCGTCCAGCGGCCCTCCCGCAAAATCAACAATGATTCGGTAGGCACCCTCTTCCGTGCCGCCTCCGGGGCGATTGCCATCTCCGACAAACGTTTGTACTGCGCGCCCGGTGCTCTGCCCCGATACGTCCTCGTCACCGAAATGAAGGCTGTAGGCAAGCGCCCGGTGGTCACCCTGCTTTACCGGCTCCTTCGGCTTCCAGAAGGCAACGATGTTGTCGTTGGTTTCCGCGTTGGTGGGAATTTCAACCAGCACAACCTCGCCGTTCGACCACCCCTGTCTTGGCGCAACCCATGCGCTGGGACGTTTATCATATCGGGCCTCGGCATCCTCAAACTGGTCAAACTGGGTGTCCCGCTGCATCAACCCGAAGCCAGCCAGGCGATCAACCTGAAGGTAGCTGAGCCGGAGGCGAGATGGATTTGTCAGAGGTCGCCACAACCATTCGCCCGCGCCCTGGTCATGAATCAGAAGTCCGCTTGAGTCGTGCACCTGAGGCCGCCATTCACCGCGTGGTCTGGCGGTATTCTCGCCGTAGTAGAACATGGAGGTCAGCGGCGCCAGGCCTGGCTGATCCACCGGATTGCGGTAGAACAACTCAGCGGTGACATCGATACGTGTGGTCGAGCCGGGCTGAATATCGAAACGGTACGCGCCGGCTACGCTAGGACCATCCAATAGGCCATAAACCCGCATACGGTCACTGCCACCTCCCGGCCGCTCAAGCCAGAATTCAACAAACGATGGCACTTCCTCCCCGGAAGGCAGCCCGGTGTCAATTGCGATACCACGCGCCGACAAGCCAAAGTGATTATCGGCACCCACACCCCGAAAATAGCTTGCGCCTGCAAAGACCAGGAACTGGTTTTGTTCCTCACCACTGCCCATCGGGTACGTGAGCTTAAAACCTGAATATCCCAGATCTGCGGGAACCCTTTTGGCAAGCTCCGGGTCCGGGAAGCTGAAGCCGGATTTATCAAACGGAATGGGTTTGACGCCGTCGGCATCCACCTCATTCAGCTTGACCGTGTGGGTGTAATAACTCCCCGGCGGGACCATCATCACCTGGAATCGGGAGTTTCCCTCGCGCCAAAGACTGGCTTGCGGATTGAAGCGGATGGATTGGTAATCCCGGTAGCTCAGGTTCCTGAGAAACCCGGGCACCGCGGGTGGCGACTGATACTCACCTTCAGCCCTTGCTTTGGCCTTTTCCACTATCTCCCTGAACTCAAGCGCCCCCGCCGCATGGGCGTAGAGCAGCCCCGGCAATACCAGGCCGATCAGCCATCGTTTCCCTGAATGCATGTAGGTCCCACCTCAAAAAATGTCCATCGACTTTTTAATGTAGCACCTGCGACCCGCGCCGTCTCAAGTGACATCTTTGTAAGGCAGGTTGGCGAGGGGGGCCAGAGAGCCATCAGAGAGGAGTTAGAGAGAAATTAGAAAGAAATTAGAGAGAAATTAGAGAGAAATCAGATACCCATGGTGAGAGAGAACCGAACGTCCGGGCGTTCGGGCATCGTCATGGCCATAGTGGAGGCACGAATCATACGGCCGACGCTGACATTGGCCGTGAACGCACGGCCCTCGAATTTCAATGAAACCTGGCCAGCACTGGCCCGGCCGTGGCGGTCGGACTGGGTTTCGGAGTACGGAACCCAGCCGTGCAACACCGCAAAATTCACGCTGGAAAGTACACCGTCCATAAATGGCATCTGCCACGAGGGGCTGGCAGTATCCAGGCGCAACCAGCCACCCTGAACAACCGACACGGATTGGCCGTTAAAACCGGCAATCATGGAGGGACCGGCCACGGTCAGATACTCCGACACCGGAAGATCTTCATCAGCGAACTGGTAACGGCCGTGAATCCGCCAGCGCCACCGATAGAGCTCCTGTTCCAGCGAAGCGGACATGGCCACTTTGTAGAATGCGTCTTCGCGCCCGACATCTTCCTTCAACCGGTAATCGGTCGAACTGTACTCGCGACCACTCACCGCCTGAAGACCAGTGTTGGCCTGCACACCCCAAAGCTCATGACCGCCCTTTGCCTTGACGCCAACTGAGGACAGCTCGTAGCGGCTCTCTGATACCAGGCTACCCTTCTCCAGAGCGCGGCTGTCCCGCCCGGTATGGCGGGCAATACCATCAAACGCCAGACCAAATCCTGAAAACAGCGGACGACTGGCCCCGACGCCTACAACACTGGATTCGCCGCTGGCGTTGTAGCGCCTGTCACCACTAGTAATGGCACGGCTGTAGTATGAACTCCCGGTTTCCACAGTGACCTGGTTGGCTCCGGCGGGAAAGCGGTACCGAAACGACGTAGCATTGACGTCTGAGCGGTTTTTGTGGGACCGCGCATCGCGATAGCGAAACCCAATAGCATCGCTGCTGCCGACAAGACTGTCGGCAGATACGCCAATGTCGCCATTCATTCCGTCGCTGTTCAGGGAGGTTTTTCCGGAAAATTTCAATCGGGATCTAAGCCAGTGTTCACGCTCATCGCGAAACGCATTCACGCTGCCCGCGAAGTTATCGGCATAGGGTTTCCAACCATTACGCAACCACGCCCCCGATGATTCAGCGTACAAGGGCTGGCTGAGAACGCACAACAACAGTGCGAACAACAGAGAATGTCTCAATGTTTCTGATCCTGCCAGTGAGCGCCGGCCGCCTGTCGAGATGAGTGCCGGTTATTCTTAAAATATCGTCACTGCGGAATGTATTGCATTAAAGCCCTTAAATCCATCGCCGGTTGCTAAAATTTACAAAGTTAATCTTCATCTAAAACAGATGATTACGAACGTCTCTGAAAGTTTTTTCTATATATTTCAACAAGCGGCAGCTATTGATAACTGGTGCCAGTTATTACCAAATTCTACATTTCGCTACCAAGACCTCCATTTGGATCACTAACTTGGTTACACTTGGCACAATTCGTGAGTCAGCCTACACGGACGACTGACCTCAAACAGGCCGTGACCGAAACGAAATAAGGACGAACGTTATGATCAAGAAGTGTCTCTTCCCTGTTGCCGGCTACGGCACTCGCTTCCTGCCTGCCACCAAGGCCATGCCCAAGGAAATCCTGCCCATTGTGAACAAGCCCCTTGTTCAATACGGTGTGGAGGAAGCCGCAGAAGCGGGGGTTCACGAGTTCGGTTTCGTTACCGGTCGTGGCAAAAGGGCCATCGAGGATCACTTCGACATCAGCTATGAGCTGGAGCACCAGATTGCCGGTTCGGGCAAGGAAGATCTTTTAACGTCGATCCGGGAGCTGATCGACAACAACTCTTTCGCCTTTACCCGTCAGAATGAAATGAAAGGGCTCGGTCACGCCATCCTCACCGGTCGCAATCTGGTCGGCGACAACCCCTTCGCGGTCGTACTGGCGGATGACTTCTGTGTGGCTGATGGCGCCGGAGAAGGCGTACTCGCCCAGATGGTCAAACTTTACAATCAGTTTCGCTGTTCCATCGTGGCCATTGAAGAAGTGCCTGAGGATGAGACCCATAAGTACGGTGTGATCGCGGGTGAGTCCATGAAAGACGGGCTCTATCGCATCACCGACATGGTCGAGAAACCCGCCCCGGAAAAGGCCCCCAGTAATCTGGCAATCATCGGCCGTTACATTCTCACGCCGGACATCTTCGACATCATCGAGCGCACGCCGCCCGGCAAGAACGGTGAAGTTCAGATTACGGATGCACTACTGGAGCAGGCAAAAAACGGTTGCGTGCTGGCGTACAAATTCAAGGGCCGTCGGTTCGACTGCGGCAGCATTGACGGATTTGTGGATGCCACCAACTACGTTTACGAGAACATATACAAAAAAGGCAAATAGACGCCTACTTGCCGAGAATCTGCAGAATCATGCGCCGGTTTTCGCCGGAGGTTTTCCGGAACCGGCGCAGCAGTTCCATTTCTTCTTCTGAAAGTTGAATCCGGCTGATTTCCTGCTCGAGTTCTTTCAAGGCCGTTGACAGATCATCGCCCTGGCTGAACGCCAGGCCCGGCAACTCCAGTTGGCCCGTGTCCCCGGCGTCGTCCAGGTCCAGAAGGTCTTCCAGTGGGGTTTCCGTCTTCAGGCAAAAGTCCAGTAACTCGGTGACACCCGGCCATGCCCGCTGCCTCGCGTCCGTTGATTCCCAACTCACCACCCGTGCCTCGTCCACTCCGCACATTTCCGCCACATCCCCACACGACAACTGCCCGGCTTCCCGAATCTGCCGCAGGCGGCGGTTAAAGGTTTGCAGGTACCGCATAGGAGTGTTCTCTGCCGAGGTTAATCTTATGGCCTGATGGCACTTTCGGTGAATCAAGCCGGAAATGTAACGTACATATAGCTTTACACACAATCTACCTATAATGAATCCATTAGCAACGGAAATAACTCGGTATGGCGGCAAAAGCACTGGATAAAAACACCGCGTGGGAGCTGGTTCTGGACGCAGTGAACCGTAGCAATGTGACGCTCTCATTGCCGGGCAGTGACAAGCCAGCACTGGATATTGGCCTGAACGGCGAATGGGCACTGCGGCTGCCAGCGGACCTCGACGCACGCAACCTGCTGTCGGTTTTCCTGCCTCTGTGCTGCCCGGTTGCCCCGGGTGCACGATCACGGGTTGTGGGCCAGATGGGGCAGAGCCTGGACGGACGTATTGCCACGGTGACTGGCGCCTCCAAGTTCATCAATGGCGAGGGTGGCATTACCCACCTGCACCGTCTGCGGGCGGTGTCAGAAGCGGTCATTGTCGGTGCAGGAACCGCCTCCACCGACAACCCCAGGCTGACAGTCCGCAAGACGTCCGGCATCAATCCTGTGCGGGTGGTGATTGATCGCAACCATCGGGTACCGGACAGCCATCATCTGTTCAGCGACGAAGCATCCCCCACGCTCCGTCTCGTTGCTGGCGACTACCATGCTGGCGATAAGCTGGCCCCCCGCCACGGCGTAACGGATGTACCCTGCCTCGGACAGGATGACACCACGGACCCTGCCCATATACTCGAGGTTCTCGCAGACTTTGGCCTTCGCAAGATTTTTGTGGAGGGTGGCGGGCTTACCGTGTCTGAATTCCTGAATGCGGACCTGCTCGACCGGTTGCATGTCATGGTCGCCCCGATGATCATCGGCAGTGGACGCCCGGCGTTTTCACTGCCGGAAATCAAGAAACTCGACAGCGCCCTGCGCCCGAAGGCCCAAATGGTGGATTTGGGCACTGACATGCTGTTTGATTTGGATTTCAGCCGTTCGACTGTCGACGAGTGAACACGAACAACACGCCCGGAAGACTGGACAACAGAACCGCCAACCCATAGCCAACACTGAGTGCAACGCCCTGCTCTGCCGGCAGCCCGGCCATGGGCCAGAGCAATGCCGCAGCGCCCTCCCGCACCCCCCAGCCTGCGACGGTCACAGGAATGGCCATGACCAGCAGCAGAAGGCTGCACAGAGACGTCAGGACCAACGCGATGTGGGGGTCAGTCCAATAACCCGCGCCCAGAGCCAACAGTGAGAATACGGCCAGGTAACTGGCTACCACACCGGCGGATGACACCACCTGGATACCAAGGGCCGGCCACTCCAACAGGGCTTTGCGTAAGTCCCGCCGCAGCGCATGGACATAATTCTTCGCACGCTGCCAAAGGCTCGCAACAAGTACCGCTATCGCCACCAGGCCGGCCAGCAACAACAGCGTCCGTTCGCCGTATTCCGCGAGGGCTTCAAGCACTCCGTATCGGTACCAGGCAAGCCAACCACCCAGGCCGAGCACCACCGCTATCATGACCAACTGGCCGGACAGCCTCTCGATCATAACGGCATGAACGGACGCAAGACGGGCACCGGAGTCGAGACTGTGACGCCAGGCCCGATTAACATCTCCCAACACGCCACCGGGAAGCACCTGGTTCAGGAAGGTCGCAAGGTAGTATTCCCGCACAGCAACGGCCATGGGCAACACCAGACCAAGTTGCCGGGCGGTGTAACACCAGCGCCAGGCCGAAAGCACCACCTGTGCAACGGATACCACCATGGCTGCCAATAACGCCAGTAATGAGAACCGCACCAGTTCCCGACCAAGCACAGTCAGGTCCAGGAAGTAGCCCGTGGTCAATAACAACAACAGGGTGAAACCCCAGCGCAGGTAACGGGTTTGGGGCAGGCGTCGCACGTCAGGCAACGCCTTTTCTGGCTGGCCGGGCAAACAGGTCTTCATGCTCCACACGGATTGACAGGCGCTGCTCATCAGCTTGCTTCAGGCGTAAGCCAAACCAGCGCTCGGCCCGCTGGCGCTCGCCCGGCGACTGCTGCATTACCGCATCCCGCCAGCCCTCGAGCAAGGCACCCTGAAGCGCACCTTGACCAGGCGCCAGATGCCATGGGCTTGCGGCAACAGACACCTGATAGTCGCGCAATTCCAGTTGTTGCTTGAGGTAATTCGTAGCCGATGGCCCGAGCGCGGCGCCAGTCCCCTTGTCATTGTGCTGGTGTTCGTTGACGGTCTTGCGTATCCAGTGGTCATCCTGGTCTGCTGGCGACAGCTCGAAATCACCCGCGTAACTCAGAACGATAAACACGCCGGCATTATGTCTGGCGGCGGCTATCGACAATGCCTCCAGCCAGTCTTCCGACATCAGGTCAATCAGGGCTGAAGCTGTGACCAGTCGCGTGCCATCCGGAATCTGCCCGGCGAGCCGCGAGGCACTCAAATGACAGGCATGGGTTTCCAGAGGAACGTCCAGGTATTCCAAGCTCTCTCTGGCGAGGTCGAGCAGGTGTTCGTCCTGGTCCAGTAGCACCCAGCACTGGGGCACCGTCATGGTCGGCACAAGGTAGCGGGCGTTGGAGCCGGTCCCCGTACCCAGGTCCACCACGAGCAGTGGCAGTGCGTGACGACCACTCAGGGCGCGCGGGTGACAGTAGTCCTGTTCCGCCCAAGCCAGCACCTCAGAGAGCAGCCTCTTGTTACGAGCTCGGTGATCTGCCGGCTCACGCAGTGCCAGCCAGCCACTGTCGAAGGTGGTGGGGTCCGGTGGCGGCAGCAGAGCTTCCAGTGCCCGCTGGAACGCAACGGCAGTGCTCTGCCAGCTACGTAGGGAGCAAGACGCCTGTCGTGCCTGAGTGGCCGCCTCGCCAAGAGCGACGGGATCTGATAGCCAGTCTTCCAGGCAGGCCCGCAGCTCTGCCACATCACCGGCCGGATACTGCCGGACGCCAGGCCGCAGGCCTGTGGTGGAAAGGGCACCCCCATCGGTAGTGATCACCGGCAACCCAGCGGCAATCGCCTCATCGATCACCATTCCGTAACCTTCATAAACGGACGGCAGCACGAATACATCGGCTTTACGATAGGCGCTGGCAAGCTCGGTGTCGTCCAGCTCTCCCGCAAGACTGATCCGATGTTCAAGCCCCAGGCTCACGATGATGCCGCGAAGCTCGTGGGCATAGTGCTCGTCGCGATCCAATGAACCTGCCAGGGTGCAGTGCCATGAATAGTCCCGGAGGTCGCTTAATGCGTCAACCAGATGATGCTGAGCCTTGCGTGGCGACAGGTGGGCAACGCAAAGCAGATGAATCGTGCGACCCCGCGCCTTTGATGGCCGGGTTTCAGCGCCGATACCCGCAATGGTGTCGGCGCCCGGCTCAACCACGCGGATGGCGGTGGCCGGTACGCTGTAGTCGTTCAGGCGTTGCGCGGTGTGGGCACTCGTCGTGATTACCCCGGCCACCTTCGAAAGCGCCCGACGCTCTACCCGGAAAAGCCAATCCTGCAACTCTTGCGTCAGCCCCGTTTCATCCGCCAGGGCATGGTGAACCAGCGACACAACCCGCAGGCGGGATGCATGGTTACCGACCACGTCCGGAAGCCCGCCCATGGCCAGCCCGTCAAGCACCACGACCGAATCATCCGCGAGGTTGGCAAGCATACTGTTCATAGTTGCCTCCGCCACACGGTCTGGCACCGGGAAGCTGCCACAGAGTCCGGCAACGACGGCATCCACGCCGTTGTTCCTAAGCCCTGCGACAACCCGCTGAACGTAACGGTAACCGCCGGTTTTCTGCTCCGGATCTCCCGGAACGACAAACAACACCGACGTTAATGGCTCAAAGTTTGCCATGATAGCTGGCCCAGGCAATATGGGATTCGCCAAGGGTAACCTTTATCGAACACAGGCCTTTGCCGGTTTCACCCAACCGACCCTGGCGGATTGCCGCTACCAGTCGGTCGAACACGGTCATCGCCATAAATTCGGTGGTGGTATTGCGACCGGCAAATTCCTCGATATCGTCCAGGTTCTTCATGTTGAACTCGGCAATCACCGACGACAACACCTCGGACGCCAGACCGATATCGACGATCAGATCGTCGCGGTCGAGGGCTTCCCGCTCGAAGGAGACATCGACCACGTAGGTGGCGCCATGCAGGCCCTGGGCTGGGCCGAAGATGTCGCCGTTGAAGCTGTGAGCGATCATCATGTGGTCTCTGACGGTAAGGCTGAACATACGTTGTGAGTCCTCGATGCAAGTTTAAAGGGGTCAGGTGTCTGGGTATAGAATGCGGTGGCAGAGAGTGTCGGAGGCCATTCCATCTGCCCTGTTTCCGGCAAGTGCCGGCATAACCTCCGGAAGCGATTCGAAGGTGGTTTCGCTGCTGATCAGACAGTCAAGGACATCATCCCGCAACAGCTCCAGGGCCAGCGCCATTCGATCCCGGTGACGCCATCGTGGTCGCTGTTCGGGGTGAAGGTTACCAACCTGGCTCGACCGTATCGTCAGCCGGCGGGAATGGAATGCCCGACCCAGGGATACCGGCACTGGCTGCTCGCCGTACCAGCTCATTTCAATAATTCGCGCTTCCTGTCCCGCCAGCGCAAGAGCGGTTTCAAGACCTTTTGGGTGGCCGCTGGCATGGATGACCAAGTCATGATCGTCCTGTTGGCACTGGGTCTGGAAATTCAGCCCCAAGGAGTTCGCAACCACCTTACGCTGTGGATTGGTATCCACGGCGGTAACACGGGTACCCGGTATGCGGTTGGCTAACCAGGCAACCAGCAGACCAACGACGCCAAGGCCCACCACTGCGATTCGCTCCCCCACTCGTGGTGAGGCATCCCAAAGGCCGTTGACCGCGGTTTCCATGTTGGCGGCCAGCACTGCCCTGGATTCCGGAAGGCCGGGTGGAAGAGGTACAACGGCGAACGCGGGAACCTGATAGTGGTCCTGATGAGGAAACAGGCAGAAAACCGACTGGCCAGCCAGGGTCTCAGGACCTGAAATAACACGGCCGACGCTGGCATAACCATATTTGACCGGGAAGGGAAAATCGCCCTCCTGGAACGGGGCACGCATCGAATCGTATTCCGACGGTGGCACGCGGCCGTTGAAGACCAACGACTCGGTTCCACGACTGACACCGGAGTATAGCGCCCGCACGGACACCGCTGTCCTGTCAGCGTCGGCCGCCGAACAATGATCGTAGGTTGCTGGGAGAATGGCCCCTTCCCCGGGCCCGGTCACCCAAAATGCGTTTGTCATATCGTCTGTTTCCTTACAGCGCACGTAACTCACTATAGTACACGCAGGCTATAGTACACCCGGCCTTGCCGGCTATAGTGCATAAGGGCGCATCGATGTTTTCAATAGAGCCCCGTTTTGACCCGATGCACGCCATTCATACGCTGGGGTTTAATGATGGATTCCCACACTCACACGTTCCGCCTGCCACTGGCCGCTGACCTTGTTTGGTCCGGCGCCCTGACGGCGGTTATGGTGGCCGCCGCTGGAACCAGTTTCCACCCCCCTGTCAGCTTTTACGCGCTCGCCGTGTTGCTTTGCCTGGCAATTGCAGTGCCTGTCATTCGATTCTGGCCCGCAGAACAGGACTTCGGCTGGGCCAACCGGGCAACCCTGGTACGCGCCTCCCTCGTCATACTCCTCACCAGCCTGGCGCCGTTCACTTCCGAGTTAGGGAACTGGCTGTGGTTGTACGGGTCATTGTGTTTACTGGCGTTGATTCTTGACGGCGTGGATGGCGCCGTCGCCCGGGCCACCCGCTCAGCAACAGCGTTCGGTGCCCGATTCGACATGGAACTGGATGCGCTGTTCATCCTCGGGCTTTGTGTTGCAGTCCTGGCACAGGGCAAAGCCGGCTCATGGGTTCTGGCGTTGGGGCTGATGCGTTACGCGTTCGTTGCCGCTGGCCACTGGTTCCGTTTTATGGAGAGACCACTACCCGACAGTTTTCGACGCAAAACCGTCTGCGTATGGCAGATAGTCACCCTGATGATTGCCATACTGCCCATTACGCCAACCGGTTTCGCAACCGCCACACTCGCTATCGCGCTGGTACTGCTCTGTTATTCATTTTTTACAGACCTGCGCTGGCTTTATCAAACAGGGAGAAAGGCATGAAAACGCTACTATCCATCGCCGCACTGACCGCTTCGCTGGCAGTGGCCGCCCCGGTTGCTGTGGCCGAGCCGGAAATCTACGTCATCGATGATGAGCATTTCTCGATGTCGTTTGAGGTGAACCACATCGGCTATGCCCCGGTGATGGGCATGTTCCGAACACCGGCATTGTGACCGGTGACCTGACCCTGCTGGGCAAAACCCGCCCGGTGGGTGATGACGTTCGCCTCAGGTTCGGCCTGGAAGCCGTGAAAGAGTCCGGCTGGCTATGAGGTAGTGTGAACGGCATCACACCCTGAACACATTCTGTTACACATTCGAGCCATTTTTTTGCGCGAAGTCAGTTTGGCCCGTTATGTTAATACAACAACAAAAATAATGGTGTTCGCACCATAGAATGCCTCCAACAAGGATCCAAAGATGCCACCGCGGTTGCTCTTGGCCCTAACGCTTATTGTGTCCGGCGCCGTCGGCCTGGGATATTTCCTGTCGGCTGACAATCCTTTCCGGTTCTCCTGGATAGCTGGCGAAAGCGAGCGCGAGAGCCTACCTCGTTCCGGAACAGACAACACCCAGCCAAAGCCAGTGCCGATACAACCGCCAACGACGGAAAAGCAGGAACCTTCCGGTAACGCGGTTGGCTTCATGTTGGCCAGTGCCGCGTCCCAGTACAGCCAGAACATCCGTTACCCGACCTACTCCATTCCAATCTCAGAAGACCTGGCCAGTGCCTACTCCGGCAACCGTTTCGACCCTGTGGAGTTGCCACTGGACGGAGGCGGACAATTCACCGTCACGCTTGAGAAATACCGGTTCGTACAGGAAGAAGACATTCTGGTGGCGGCCAGCATCACCGGCTCCCAGGTGGTGGGGCCAAGCCTGGACGTTACCCTGGAATCACCCGAGTCTCGCCAGGCGCTTGCCAGCGCGACTCTCAAGAACGAGTCCGGCGCCCCCTACTATGAGGGCGTCATTGAGGCCGATGCGGAACCTGGCGAGTACCGTTTGATCGTTGAGGCAACCATTGATGGCAAACCCGTGCGTCACGCTTCAACCCTGACCATTGAGCCCGACCTGGGAGAATTTGACGGCCTGGGTGACCCCAGGGTGGCCAACAATGATCTGATCATACCGGTTCATTTCGACACCAAAGAACCCGGTTTCTATGCCCTCTCCGCCCAGCTTTACCACAACGGCCGCGCACTCGCGCAGTTGCAGGTGGAAAAGCGACTCGACGGAACCACCGACACTCTGGAGCTCAAAGCTCATGGCTCGGTGCTCGCCCATCGTAAAATCACCGGTAAGCTGGAACTGCGCAACCTGCAGATCCGGCGCCTGCCTACCTCGCCCGGCGACCGCACCGACTACGGTTTTGGCCCCGAAGATGGCTACTCTTTCTCACCACCGGACCTGGACGGTTTAACCGACAGCCCGGCCGGCGACCCCGAATCAGAGCATCGTGCTGCCCTCCTGCAAAGGCTGGCAGACAAGTTCTGATACAACAATAAAACAAAGACGGAGTGTTTTATGAAAACAAGAAAGAGAAGTGCCTGTAAGGCCGCACTTGCGGTCGCCATAACCGGCAGTTTGCTTGCCGGAACCGCCCATGCCCAGCTTGCCGGGCACAACGTCATTCTGGTCCACGGCTTCCAACAGGAAGACCTGGCCAACCCGCCGACGGATCTCGACGAGGTGAAAGCCGCCGGTGAAGACTACTGGCGCACCTTCTGGTTGTCCCGTTCCGACGCCCGCATAGACTGGGGCAGCGATGGCCGGGTAGAAGGCAACATTGCCCAGCAGGCTTACCAGCAGATGCGTGAGATCAGCCAACAAGGCCTGTGCAATGACTACTGCATTGTCGTTTCACACTCCACCGGCGATCTGGTGACCCGTTACCTCCTGGAGAATCAGGCCCGCTGGCTGCAATCGGATGGACTACAGCCGCTGAAAATCCTCGCCGCCATTGATTACTCAGGTGCTGGCGGCGGTACTGAGCTGGCCGACCTGGCCCTCAGCATTGCCTACAACGACAGCTGGTACAACTGGCCACTCAAGCAAGCTGTCCGGGCCTTCACCGGTATTACTCCAGAGCCCGGTAAACTGGGGGTCGTCAATGACCTTCAAACCAATACCGCGCGCAACCTGGCAGTCAGCCCGAACAACGTACCCAGGCTACGATTTGTTGCCGGTGGTTCTTCGTACGGGGGCATCACCAAGCCATTCATCGCCGGCACTGACGACGGTGTTGTGCCCACGCATTCTGCCTGTGGCGCTACCACCAGTAATGGTATCGATTCCTGCAGCTCCAGCTTGAGCCTGGCGGGTAAGGTATCGAATCAGGATGGCCCTTCAGACCTCTACTACAACCACTTCCCGATCCTGATGAACGAGGGCGTTTCCCATAGCGGTGTTCTGGGTTCGGAGACCGGAAACATATCAGTCCCTGTCGTGAATGACACCACCCTCAATGGTCTGCGAGTCGATTTTGCCAGCCGCACCTACAACAAGCGGGCATGGTGGCAGTGGTGGGGTTCCGGTGACCGGTATATCGAAGTACCCGGTTCGGACCAGACCGATATGTCGACACTGGTCTACAACACACTCAACAACTAAAACGACCAAGATGGACCCCACCGTCTGAAGGAGTACCAACCGGCTCATGGAAGAGCCATTTTTACCCGCCCGTGATAAACTCCGCCGCTGTCTTTCCAATGCCCATCCACTCTATGGCGGTCGTGAATGCCCCTCTCGAACACTCATAAATCCGACCTTTTACTGGTGGTTGTCACCTTGATGGCAGCCATTAGCTGGATATTTTCCAAGGAAGCCGTATTGCTGATGCCACCGCTGATGTTCATGGCCCTGCGTTTCCTGTTGGCGGGTTCGGTACTGGCGGTCATAGCCTGGCCTTCGCTGACACGGCTAAGCCTGGACCAATTAAGGCGCAGTGCTGGCGTGGGGCTGGTGTTCGGGGTGGCCATGAGCTTCTGGGTGATGGGGCTGTTTCACGTCACCCACATAGGCGAAGGCGCCTTCCTGACGAGCCTTGGCGTGGTCATTGTGCCGGTGATTGCCCGGGTTATCTTTCAGGAAGCGCAACCTATCAGCACCTGGTTTGCGATTCCGGTCGCAGTGAGCGGGCTTGCGCTATTGTCGCTCAAAAACGGATTCCGGCCGGAGATCGGGCAGGTTTTCTTCGTGATCGCTGCCTTTATCTTTGCGCTGTATTTCACCCTCAATACCCGTGCGGCCAACCAGCGCACGGTGATCAACCGCCGGGGAGAATCCGTGGAAAAACACCGCGTCCCCGCCCTGCCCCTCACGACCATTGCGCTGCTCACCGTAGGCACCGTCACCTTAACCGAGTCAGCGCTGCTGGAACCCTGGACCCCGACTATCGAGGATTTCTCCGGCATTCTCGCCGGCTGGGTGATTGCCAGTGCCGTGGTAGGAACGGCAGGCCGCTTCCTGCTGCAGACCTATGCCCAAAGCCTGGCTACCCACAGCCACGGAGTCGTGATCCTGGTCTTGGAGCCGGTATGGGTCGCACTGTTCGCTGCAGGATGGTTCAGTGAATCCATGTCCGCCACACAACTCTCCGGCTGCGGCCTGATATTCCTGGCACTGCTGATCAATCGGTGGGGGGTGCTTAGCAAGACCATAAAAGGCTGGGTCAGAAAGCAGAAAACCGCCTGAAAGAGGTTGACCACGCCCATCGGAATCAGTATATTTCCACCCCGTTGCAGGACGTAGGACCATAGCTCAGTTGGTTAGAGCGCTGCCTTGACATGGCAGAGGTCGGCAGTTCAAATCTGCCTGGTCCTACCAATTCTGCCGAAGATTCCACAAAAAAGCCGCTGAAGGATTCCCTCAGCGGCTTTTTTGTACGTCTCTACTTCCGCTAGATTTTGTAAAAATCCCGATACCAGTCCACGAAGTTGGCAATGCCCTCTTCCACGGTGGTGGACGGCTTGTAGCCCACATCGTCAATCAGGTCATCCACATTGGCGTAGGTGGCCGGTACGTCGCCGGGCTGCAGGGGCAGTAGGTTCTTCTCCGCCTTTTTGCCTACACGCTCTTCGATGATTTCGATAAAACGGGACAGTTCCACCGGGTTGTTGCTACCGATGTTGTAGAGCCGATACGGCGCCTTGCTGGTGCCGGGGTCTGGCTTTTCGCCGCTCCACTGCGGGTTGGGCGTGGCGACGCTGTCCAGGGTCCGGATAACGCCTTCCACGATATCGTCAATGTAGGTGAAGTCGCGCCTGTGGTGCCCATGGTTGAACACGTCAATGGGCTCACCTGCCAGGATCTTCTTGGTAAAGATGAACAGCGCCATATCCGGGCGCCCCCAGGGGCCATACACGGTAAAGAAACGCAGGCCGGTGGTGGGCATGTTGTAGAGGTGGCTGTACGTGTGGGCCATCAGCTCATTGGCTTTCTTGGAGGCCGCGTAAAGGCTCAAGGGGTGGTCCACGTTATCGTGGATGGAGAACGGCATGGTTTCATTGGCACCGTACACCGAACTGCTGGAGGCGTACACCAGATGCTTCACATCGTTGTGGCGACAACCTTCCAGAATGTTGGTGAAACCCACCAGGTTGGCGTCAATGTAGGCGTGGGGATTCTCCAGCGAGTACCGCACGCCCGCCTGTGCGGCCAGATGAACCACGCGCTCTGGCTTGTGCTCGCGGAACAGGGCCTCCATGGCGGCCCGGTCGGCCACGTCCTTGCGTACCTCGGTGAATCCCGGTTTACAGGTCAGGCGCTCAAGCCGCGCTTCCTTCAGGGTGGGGTCGTAGTAATCGTTGACGTTATCCACGCCAATTACGTCATCACCTCGATCAAGCAGCCGATGCGCCAGATGGGAGCCAATAAAGCCCGCCGTACCTGTAACCAGAATTTTCAACGTGTGATCTCCTGTTCCTTCAGAACGTCAGCCCAGCACTCACAAACGGGCCACCGAGGTCGATGTCCAGACGGTCATCGCTGTCTTCGTAATCAATGCTGATCTGACGGTATCCAGCACGCAGCTGTAACAACGACAGTTCGTATTGACCGTAGGCGTTGTAGTCATAGATGGAATCGCCGTCGAAGCTGATGAGGTTCGCCTCGCCACCGACGGAAACACCGGTAAAGGGAAGATCAAAGCGGGCAGCCAGATAACCCATCGGAATCACGCCGTCGACCTCAGTCTTACTGACCCGGCCATTGGTGGCCTGCTCACGGACAATCAGCTCGCCGTCCAGATTGCGGGCGGTCACGCCCAGGTCCAGATTGGCCCAGTTGTCGAGCACTTCGTAATACAGGGTGACGTCAAACTGACTCAGATCCAGATCCGAATCGACGTCGCCGGACACCAGGTCAAATTGCGTGGACACTTCGCCACTACCGCTCTGCTCAATGCGGGTATAATTCAGGCGCACGTTGGGCAATAGCGGCACCGGATGTTCCAGGTACGCACTTAGGTTGGCATTGGTGTCGTTTTCCAGGTCGAGGTCGTTTTCGACGTCGACCACGTCGTTGTTTTTGCCGGCTTTACCCGAGAGGTCAGAATCCCAATAACTGACACTGGCACCCACCCCGACTACATCAGCGGTCGCGACTGGGGCAGCAATGACCAATGAGCCGCCGATGGCAAAAATCAGTTTACGCATAGTGCACCTGTTTTATGGTTGTTGTACCTGACTGGTCAGTCGAAACGAATACCGAGACGACGACCAACTTCTTCGTAGGTTTCAATCACATCGCCCAGTCCCTGACGAAAACGGTCCTTATCCATCTTTTTTCGGGTTTCCCGGTCCCAGATGCGGCAGCCATCGGGGCTGAATTCGTCACCCAGGACAATCTGGCCACCCGAGCGGCCAAATTCCAGCTTGTAGTCCACCAGCAGCATGCCGGCTTCCTCAAACAGGGCCTTCAGTACGTCATTCACCTGATAGGTCAGTTCTTTCATTCTGGCAAGCTCGTCGGCTTTCGCCCATCCAAAACTGACCGCCAGAGACTCATTGACCATGGGGTCATGCATGGCGTCGTTCTTCAGGAACAGTTCAAAGGTGGGCGGGTTCAGCGTCAGCCCTTCCTCGACACCCAGACGACGGCACAGGCTGCCAGCCGAGATGTTACGAACCACGCACTCCACCGGGATCATGTCCAGCTTCTTGACCAGTGATTCCGTGCCCGAAAGCAGGCCTTCAAAGTGTGTGGGAATACCGGCTGCTTCCAGTTTCTCCATGATGAACGCATTGAAGCGATTGTTCACCATACCCTTGCGGTTAAGCTGCTCTTTCTTCTCGCCGTCAAAAGCCGACGTATCGTCGCGAAATACCATCACGAAACGGTCGGGGTCGTCGGTACGGTATACGGATTTGGCCTTGCCCGCGTAAAGCTCTTCACGCTTTTCCATGTCAGGTCTCCGGACGTGCCCGCTCTGCGCAGGCACTGCTTGCATTAGTAAAGGTATTCGAACAGTTCTGAAAGCAGCTCGGACGAGTGATTCTCACCATCGTAACTCTCGGCGATGGCGGTGGAAACGATAATGTCGCCGTCGCGTTCCTCGAGTCGTATATCAAACGAATGGACCGGTTCCGGGGCGTCGGAGAACCAGCTAAACCACCCTGGCTCGCGCTCGGATTCCGGCCGGAAATCCACAAAGAAATAGCCGTCTTCACGGTTCAGGTCGATCACCGGTATGCCTGCGTCATCCACCGCTCGCCGTACTTCCGCCCAGGCCCGGCCGTAATCCAGGCTCATCACAATTTCCCGGGGTGTTTCATCGTCTGATACCAGCCTGACCAGGGGTTCGCTGGCCATGCCCAAGGCCGCACGGGAGTACGACTTGCTGTCTTCCCGGTTGCGTAAATACTGAGCCAGGTCGTCGAGCAGCTTCCGACTGGTGTCGAGTTGCTCACGGCTGCGGACGTCCCCGCCGCCCCATGCCATCAGCTCGTTGGGGTCATCGGCAACTTCGAAAGAACGGAATTGAACCTCTGAGGTCTTGCGGCGCACACCGGGAGCGACACGAGCCTGAACAACCACTTTTGCCTCTGGCCCGTCAGGATTATCCGGCAACCCCAACAAGCCCCTCGCCTGCTTGCTGAAGTTAACCAGTTCACTCTGCATCAGGCCAAGCTGGGGGCTGTCATACGCCACACCAAGGCCGTTCTCATTCATGTAGGAAGCGACCGCCGGCCAGAGGCGACCGGGAACATCGTTCACCAGCAGCCATATCTGTCCATCCAGTTCCTCAACCAGGTAATTTTCGTCAAGGATATCGGAGGTCATATCCGGCGGCCTGGGTATGCTTCCCCGATACATGCGACCCGAGTCGGCAGCTGTCGCTTCGCGTATCGGCATGATCTGACTAAACTCGCCTTCATCCGCCGTTTCCGGCAGTTTCAGCGGTGTGCCTTCCGGCGCAGTGACATAGCGCTCTGAGCGGTCTTCGATAAGGCTACAGCCTGATAGGGCCATAACAAACATCAGGCCCGCCAGGGGCCTGATGCATTTTTCGGTTTTTTTGATTTCTGTCCTGAACCTAAACGCCATCAGGCGACTCCAGTTACGATAGATGGTACAGCCTGACTCA
>Ga0189286_100229_pt1 | contig 23695 bp, 37 predicted proteins | sample UW69minimetaG_FD_130330 | JGI IMG/M metagenome (GOLD analysis project Ga0189286, IMG submission 130330) | Marine microbial communities from the Costa Rica Dome - UW69 mini metaG | ecosystem: Environmental > Aquatic > Marine > Oceanic > Photic zone | place: Costa Rica: the Eastern Pacific...
CAATCCACAATTGGGGATTAATATTAAATCAATTTTTAACTATATTTGAAAAAAGGGTTCAACTCTAAATAGAGCTAAACCCGTCTATATCATTTACACAAAATTTTGGACAGTGTCCTTTTTTAATAATTATATTTTTCAAATATTACTTTACTTTGAAAGCTTTGTCTTGTGGATAGTACGCTACTTCTCCTAATTCTTCTTCGATACGTAATAATTGATTGTATTTTGCCATTCTGTCTGAACGAGAAGCAGAACCAGTTTTGATTTGACCTGTATTTAATGCGACAGCTAAATCAGCAATCGTGTTATCTTCTGTTTCTCCAGATCTGTGCGACATTACTGAAGTATAACCAGCATTGTGCGCCATGTTTACAGCAGCAATTGTTTCTGTCAAGGTTCCGATTTGGTTAACTTTGATTAAGATAGAATTTGCTGTATTGTTTTCAATTCCTCTTGATAAACGCTCTACATTTGTTACAAATAAATCATCTCCTACCAATTGTACTTTGTCTCCGATTTTTTCAGTTAGATATTTCCAACCTTCCCAATCGTTCTCGTCCATTCCATCTTCAATAGAAATGATTGGATATTTTTCAGCTAATTCTGCTAAGTAATCTGCTTGTTCTTGCGACGTACGGATGCTTCCAGAATCACCTTCGAATTTTTTGTAATCGTATTTTCCGTCTACGTAAAATTCTGCAGCAGCACAATCTAACGCAATCATAACTTCATCACCTAGTTTGTAACCTGCATTTGCAACAGCTTTTGAAATGGTATCTAAAGCATCTTCCGTTCCGTCTAAAGTTGGTGCAAAACCTCCTTCATCACCAACAGCTGTACTTAAACCTCTATCGTGCAATACTTTTTTAAGATTGTGGAAAATTTCCGTTCCGATTTGCATGGCATGTGTAAAGTTTTTAGCTTTTACAGGCATTACCATGAATTCTTGAAATGCGATTGGCGCATCTGAATGTGAACCTCCGTTGATGATATTCATCATTGGTACTGGCAATGTGTTTGCAGAAACTCCACCAACATATCTGTATAATGGCATTCCTAATTCATTCGCTGCAGCTTTAGCTACGGCTAAGGAGACACCTAAGATAGCATTTGCTCCTAAGTTTCCTTTGTTTGGCGTACCATCTAAATCGATCATCAATTTGTCGATTTGATTTTGCTCAAATACTGAAACTCCCATTAATGCTTCAGCGATAGTAGTATTTACATTATGAACAGCTTTACTCACGCCTTTTCCCATATAAGCGTCTCCGCCATCTCTTAATTCTACCGCTTCATGTTCTCCTGTAGAAGCTCCTGATGGTACTGCAGCTCTTCCTAGTATTCCTGTTTCTGTAATTACCTCTACTTCTACAGTTGGATTTCCTCTAGAATCTAATATTTGTCTTGCGTGAATGTTAATTATTATGCTCATTTTTCTTTGTTTCTTTTGTTGTCTTTACTGGCTAATTTACAAAACTCTTCTAAGTTTTATAGGCTTTGCCGTTGCTTTTACGGATATATTAGCAATGTGTGATTTTTACCTATTTTTATAAAATGCGAAAACGTTTTCTACAAGAAATACCGCAACTATTGTTTACTGAATAGCACAATATTTTTTGCCGATTTGAATGCATACGACAATGATTTGTTCATAAACGACTTTTCAGCATTGTAATTTACCAAAGCTGCAGCGTTTGGCACATTCAATTTCCACGAACCTGATTTTGTCAGTTTCCCAGGAATGATCATTGCAACTTGTCCATACGTTTGCGATAAGTCTACTGCAATTGTTGCCTTTCCGTTGTTAGCTGCTTGCTGCGCTTTGCTTAATGCTTCTTGATCGTTAGCATTTCCTAATCTAGTCCAATCATTCGATCTTTTTATAATAGGTTGAATGCTATCGTATATTACAAAACCACCATCTTTTGCTCTAAAGTCGCCAATATTATAGAATTCCGTGATCATTTTTGTAATGCTGTTTCTGCAATCATTTCTGTTTGTAGATTCGGCTTTACATTGTTTAAAATAGGCAATAGTTGTAGACAAAAATTGATCTTGACTTGTTGAAAGTTTTACTTCTTCAACTTTGGTTGTAGTTTCGTTTGAAGTTTTTCCTTTTTCTGATTTCGAATCGTTTTTACAAGAAACTACCAATACTAGTGCGCATATAAACGTTATGATTCTTTGCATTTTATAATTGGTTTGTATTTAAACTGTTTTTACTTTTTGAATGTTTTCAATGAATTGATCAAATAGATATTCACCATCGTGTGGTCCTGGACTTGCTTCTGGGTGATATTGTACAGAGAAGCAGTTTTTGTCTTTGATACGAATTCCTGCTACCGTATTATCATTTAAATGTACATGTGTGATTTCTACATTTTCATTTGCCTCTGTTTCTTCTCTATTGATAGCAAATCCGTGATTTTGAGATGTGATTTCACCTTTACCAGTAATCATATTTTTTACTGGATGGTTGATTCCACGGTGTCCGTTGTGCATCTTGTATGTTGAAATTCCATTTGCCAATGCAATTACTTGATGTCCTAAACAGATTCCAAATAATGGCAAGTCACGTTTGATTACTTCTTGTGCTACTTTGATAGCTCCTTCTAGTGGTTCTGGATCTCCAGGTCCATTTGATAAGAAGTATCCATCTGGATTCCACGCGCTCATTTCTTCAAAAGTTGCATCGTATGGAAATACTTTGATACATGCATTACGTTTTGCTAAGTTTCGTAAGATGTTTTTCTTTACTCCAATATCTAGAGCCGCGATTTTATGCGTTGCATTTTCGTCTCCGTAAATGTATGGTTCTTTCGTTGATACCTTTGAAGCTAATTCTAATCCAGCCATGCTTGGCACTTCTGCTAGTTTTGCTTTTAATCCGTCAACATTATCTACATCTGTAGAAATTACGGCATTCATAGCTCCATTGTCTCTGATATAGCTCACCAAAGCTCTTGTATCAACATCAGAGATTGCAAATAGATTGTTTTTATCCAAAAACTCTTTCAAAGAACTTTCGGCTGCATCTCTTGAGAATTCGTAACTAAAGTTTTTACATATTAATCCTGCAATTTTCACACTATCAGACTCCATTTCATCTTCTGCGGTTCCGTAGTTTCCAATGTGAACATTTGCTGTTACCATCAATTGTGCATAATATGAAGGATCTGTAAAGATTTCTTGATAACCTGTCATTCCTGTATTGAAACACACTTCTCCGAAAGCAGTTCCTGGCTGTCCAATTGCTTTTCCGTAAAAGATCGTTCCATCTTCTAAAAGTAATAGTGCTTTTTGTCGATTTTGGTATTTCATATCGCTATGCTAATTTAGTTGTGTTGTATTGTAATTATAGTATTGTTGTGAACTTTTCCTGTAATCTTATAGCCTAAAGAAAGGATATTTTCTTTAAACCAATCGTTTGTTAAAATGTCGTTGTGTGATAATATTTCTAATATCAAAATTGGTTTGCATCGTTTGATTGTATTGATAGCACCCTTGAGCGCAGGAACTTCAAAACCTTCTAAATCTAGTTGAATAATTGAGATGTTTCTGTTTTCAGGAATCATGCTATCTAGCGTTTCGATCAAAATCGGTACAAATTTACCATTTTCTGAGTCAATTATTCTACTTGCGCCACCTAATTGTCTTCCATCTTCTGTAGCAACTTGTAACTTTTGTTCTGATTTCTCAGCACCTAAGCCTACTTGAAAGAGTTCTACATTTTTTAGATTGTTGATAAGTATTGTGATTTGTGCACATCTATAGAATTCTGAGCTAGGTTCAAAGGTCCAAACTTTGGCATTTTTTGAAATATTTTTGGCTATTCCAGGCAAGAAGTCTCCAAAAAATGCACCAGCCTGTATAACATCGCCATTTTCACAATGATCAATAATATATTGAATTGTATTTGGTTCGTATACTTCTCCTTTAAGAATTGCTTGTACTACAGATTCTTTTTGTACTGTGTATGGTGTACAATAGCCTCCATATTTATTATAAGCGATTGTGCAATCTAATGTAAATTCATCCTTAACTAAAGAAGCTAGATGAACAGGTTTACTAACATATCCTTTCTTAAGAACTTTTCGTTTAATAAACTTCTTTATGTTTTTAGGAACTAATGATTTTACAAGTTTGATCATTGTTTGGTGATTCGTTGTTCTAGGCTAGCAAAAATTGACTTTCATTTATATAAAAAAAGGATAAACTCATAAAGTTTATCCTTTTATATGTAATGAATTGATTTTCATTATTCTTCTTCGTTAGAAGCTTGAGTTTCAACTGGAGCAGGAGTCGCAGCTTTTTTACCACCTCTTCCTCTTCTACTACGTCTAGTTGATTTCGCTTTCTTCTCAGTGTTGTACGTTTCGTTGTAGTCCACTAATTCGATTAATGCCATTTGTGCATTATCTCCTAAACGATTTCCTAACTTAATAATTCTTGTGTATCCACCTGGTCTGTCAGCAACTTTTACAGCTACATCTCTAAATAACTCAGTTACTGCATACTTGTTTCTAAGTTTACTGAATACTAAACGACGATTGTGCGTTGTGTCTTCTTTAGACTTAGTTACTAATGGCTCAACAAATTGTTTTAAAGCTTTTGCTTTAGCAACAGTAGTGTTGATACGCTTGTGCTCGATTAAAGAACAAGCCATATTAGCTAACATTGCTTTTCTGTGAGCAGTTTTTCTACCTAAGTGGTTTACTTTTTTTCCGTGTCTCATGTGACATTTGTTTTTAACCTTTATCTTGCTTCAACTCGTTTGAGGAGCAAATTACAAAGGAATTAATCTTTATCTAATTTGTATTTTGATAAGTCCATCCCGAAACTTAAACCTTTTACGTTTACTAGTTCTTCTAGCTCTGTTAAAGATTTTTTACCAAAGTTTCTGAATTTCATTAAATCATTTTTGTTGTAAGATACTAAGTCTCCTAATGTATCTACTTCTGCAGCTTTTAAACAGTTTAATGCTCTTACAGAAAGGTCCATGTCTACTAATTTTGTTTTTAGTAACTGACGCATGTGTAATGATTCCTCATCATACGTTTCTGTTTGTGCAATTTCATCCGCTTCTAGAGTGATACGCTCATCAGAGAATAGCATGAAGTGGTGAATTAATGTTTTTGCAGCTTCAGTTAAGGCTTCTTTAGGGTGAATAGATCCATCAGTGATGATTTCAAAAACCAATTTTTCGTAGTCAGTTTTTTGCTCAACACGATAGTTTTCTATGCTATACTTAACATTCTTTACAGGTGTATAAATAGAATCTGTAAAGATTGTTCCTAATGGAGCATTTGATTTTTTGTTTTCTTCAGCAGGAACATACCCTCTGCCTTTTTCGATAGTAATTTCCATGTTGATATTCACGCTAGCATCCATGTTACAGATAACTAAATCTGGATTTAATACTTGGAAACCAGAGATAAATTTTTGGAAATCACCAGCAGTAAGTTGTTCTTTTCCTGAAACAGAAATAGATACTGATTCGTTATCGATATCATCTATTTGTCTTTTAAAGCGTACTTGCTTTAAGTTCAAAATAATCTCTGTTACATCTTCTACAACACCAGAAATCGTTGAAAATTCGTGATCTACTTTGTCTATTCGTACAGAAGTAATCGCAAAACCTTCCAATGATGATAGAAGTACTCTTCTTAATGCGTTCCCGATAGTTAGCCCATAACCAGGTTCTAAAGGACGAAATTCAAATTTGCCATCGAACTCAGATGAGTCAATCATGATAACTTTGTCGGGCTTTTGGAAGTTTAATAATGCCATATTAAGAATACTTTCTGATTTATAATTATTTAGAATATAATTCTACGATTAATTGCTCTTTGATGTTTTCAGGAATTTGAAGTCTTTCCGGAATAGATACATACGTACCTTCCTTCTTTTCTCCATTCCATGTAATCCACTCGTATACGTGGCTAGCGTTTGCTAGAGATATTTCAATTACTTCAAGAGACTTTGATTTTTCTCTTACACCAACTACATCACCTGCTTTTAATGTGTAAGAAGGAATATTTACTAATTCTCCATTTACAGTGATGTGGCGGTGAGAGACTAATTGTCTTGCACCACTTCTTGTAGGAGAGATTCCCATTCTGTAAACAACGTTATCTAAACGAGATTCACATAATTGTAATAATACTTCACCAGTAATTCCTTTGCTTCTGTTAGCTCTATCAAATAGATTTCTAAATTGACGCTCAAGGATACCATAAGTATACTTTGCTTTTTGTTTTTCTTGCAACTGGATAGCGTATTCAGATTTTTTTCCTCTACGTCTGTTGTTTCCGTGTTGCCCTGGAGGATAATTTCTTTTTTCAAAAGATTTATCGTCTCCGAAAATTGCTTCTCCGAATTTACGTGCAATTTTAGTCTTTGGACCAGTATATCTTGCCATTTCTAATAGTTATTATGAGAGTGATTATGAATTAAGGCTTGTCCTTCGATAATCGTTAATCTCTCAAAGTGAAAATAAATTAATTATACTCTTCTTCTTTTAGGAGGTCTACATCCATTGTGTGGTAATGGAGTAACATCGATAATTTCTGTTACTTCAATTCCAGCATTATGGATAGTTCTGATAGCAGATTCTCTACCATTCCCAGGACCTTTTACGTAAACTTTTACTTTACGTAAACCAGCTTCATGAGCTACTCTAGAAGCATCTTCTGCTGCAGTTTGTGCAGCGTAAGGTGTGTTCTTTTTAGAACCTCTAAAGCCCATTTTACCGGCAGATGACCAAGAAATCACATCTCCTTTTTTGTTTGTAAGTGAAATAATGATGTTGTTAAAAGAAGCTGTTACGTGTGCCTCTCCTACAGACTCAACTATTACTTTACGTTTTTTTGTACTCTTGCTAGACTTTGCCATACTACAAAATATTATTTAGTTGCTTTTTTCTTGTTAGCAACAGTTTTTCTTCTACCTTTTCTTGTTCTAGAGTTGTTCTTTGTTCTTTGACCTCTTAATGGAAGTCCAGATCTGTGACGAATTCCTCTATAACAACCGATATCCATTAAACGTTTGATGTTTAACTGAACTTCAGTACGTAATTCACCTTCAATTGTGTAAGTTCCCACAGCTTCACGGATTTTACCGATTTCTTCATCAGTCCAATCAGAGACTTTAGTGTCTTCACTTACGTTTGCAGTTGCTAAGATTTGTTTAGCTCTGCTTCTACCTACTCCAAAGATGTATGTTAATGAGATAACACCTCTTTTGTGTTTTGGAATGTCTACTCCTGCGATTCTTGCCATAACTATCCTTGTCTTTGTTTAAATCTAGGATTCTTTTTATTGATTACGTATAATCTTCCCTTACGACGTACAATTTTGCACTCAGGGCTTCTCTTTTTTAATGATGCTCTTACTTTCATGATTTTTAGTATCTATAAGTAATTCTTGCTTTTGTTAAATCGTATGGACTCATTTCCAATTTCACTTTATCACCAGGTAATAATTTGATATAATGCATACGCATTTTCCCAGAAATGTGTGCCGTTACGATGTGACCATTTTCTAATTCTACACGGAACATTGCATTTGATAATGCTTCTATGATTGTTCCATCTTGTTCTATTGCAGCTTGTTTAGCCATAATTATGCAACTACTTTACGGTTTTTACCAGTTTTCATTAAACCATCATAATGTCTATTCAACAAATATGAGTTTATTTGTTGCATGGTATCTATGGCAACTCCTACCATAATAAGCAACGATGTTCCTCCAAAGAATAATGCCCAACCTTGTTGTATTCCCATAATCGTTCCTACAATAGCAGGGAAGATTGCGATCAATGCTAAAAAGATTGATCCTGGCAAGGTAATTTGTGACATTATTTTGTCTAAGTATTCTCCAGTTTCTCCACCTGGGCGAATTCCTGGAATGAATCCTCCACTTCTCTTTAAGTCATCTGCCATTTTATTTGTAGGCACTGTGATAGCTGTGTAGAAGTATGTAAATATGATGATTAAGAATGCAAACAAAACATTATACCATAATCCAAATACATCTTGAAAATTGGCTATCATCCATTGCCCTAAGCTAGATTCACTACCTAAACCTTTTCCGATGGCTGTAGGTACGAACATTAAAGCTTGTGCAAAAATGATTGGCATTACACCAGATGCATTTAATTTTAATGGAATAAATTGTCTTGCTCCAAACATATTCTTTTCATATCCTCCCGTTGCTGTTCTTCTAGCATATTGTACAGGTATTTGGCGTACTGCCATTACCAGCATGACGCTGGCAAGTATAATTACTAACCAAATTACAATTTCTATAAGGATCAACATTGGTCTTCCTGAGTTGGAAGCGAATTCTTGCAAGAATGCAGTTGGCATTTGTGCAATAATTCCAACCATAATTAATAATGAGATACCATTACCAATTCCTTTATCTGTAATTTTCTCACCAAGCCACATTGCAAAAACGCACCCTGTAACAAGAATGATTACAGAAGGAATAATGAAATCTAATCCTTTTCCGATTGTAAATGCCTCGTTTGGTACGCCTAAAGCTCCTAATCCCCATAAATAGAATGGTGCTTGCACCAAACAGATAACGATAGTAAGCCATCTTGTGATTTGTGTGATTGTTTTACGACCACTTTCTCCTTCTTTTTGAAGTTTTTGTAGGTAAGGAATTGCGATTCCCATCAACTGAACTACAATAGAAGCAGATATATATGGCATAATTCCTAGTGCAAATACAGAAGCCTTGGCAAAAGCTCCACCAGTAAACATATTTAATAGACCTCCAAGTCCATCATCAAAATTACCTGTAAATGCTTCACCAAGTTTTGTATAGTCCATACCTGGAAGACTCACCTGTGCACCAAAACGGTATACTAGTAATAGTCCAAGAGTTACTAAAATTTTATTTTTTAGTTCCTCAATACTCCAAATACTTTTTATTGTGTCAATAATTTTTTTCATGCTTCTATGTAGAAATTATAAAGTTACTGCTTCTCCTCCTGCTGCTTCGATAGCTGCTTTTGCTGAAGCTGTGAATTTGTGAGCTGTAACTTTTAATTTTGATTTAAGTTCTCCTCTTCCAAGGATTTTTACTAAATCAGTTTTTCTAGCTACTCTGTTAGCTACTAATATGTCTAAATCAACAGTATCTGTGATTTTACCTTCGTCAACTAATTCCTGAAGTCTATCAAGATTTACACCTTGATATTCTTTACGGTTAATATTTGTGAAACCAAACTTAGGAACACGTCTCTGAAGCGGCATTTGTCCACCTTCAAATCCAATTTTCTTTGAATAACCAGAGCGAGATTTAGCTCCTTTGTGACCACGTGTAGCAGTACCACCTTTTCCAGAACCTTGTCCTCTACCTACTCTTTTGTTATTACTTTGAACTGAACCTTCAGCTGGTTTTAAGTTACTTAAATCCATAACCAGTTGTTATTTTTAAGCTTCTTCAACAGAAACTAAGTGTTTAACTTTATTTAACATTCCAAGGATGTTTGGTGTAGCTTCATGTTCTACAACCTGACCGATCTTTTTAAGACCAAGCGCTTCTAGTGTTCTCTTTTGATTTTGAGGACGACTAATTTTGCTTCTTACTTGTGTTACTTTAATTTTTGCCATTTTATCCTTGATTTATCCTTTAAATACTTTTTCTAAAGAAATTCCTCTTTGTCTTGCAACCATTCCTGCATCTCTCAATTGTAATAAAGCATCAAAAGTTGCTTTTACTACGTTGTGCGGGTTGGATGATCCTTGAGACTTTGATAATACGTTGTGAACCCCTACAGCTTCTAATACTGCACGTACAGCTCCACCTGCGATAACTCCCGTACCCGAAGACGCTGGTTGAATATAAACTCTAGCTCCACCGTATTTTCCTTTTTGCTCATGTGGTAATGTACCATTTTGCAAAGGAATACGAACTAAATTTTTCTTCGCATCTTCAATTGCTTTTGCAATTGCAGTAGCAACATCTTTAGATTTTCCTAAACCATGTCCTACAACACCGTTTTCATCTCCAACAACTACGATCGCTGAAAATCCAAAGGCTCTACCACCTTTTGTTACTTTAGTTACACGTTGTACTCCTACCAAACGATCCTTTAATTCTAGTCCACCTGGCTTTACTAATTCTGCGTTTTTGTATTTCTGATACATAGTTTCTTAGAATTTAAGTCCTCCTTCTCTAGCACCTTCTGCTAATGATTTTACTCTTCCGTGGTATAAGTAACCACCTCTATCAAATGAAATTGTTTCAATTCCAGCTTTTAAAGCTTTTTCAGCGATTGACTTACCAACTAAGGCAGCAACTTCTGTTTTTGTCCCTTCAGATTTGATATCTTTATCTCTAGATGAAGCGGCAACAATTGTTTTACCATCTACATCATTGATAATTTGAGCATAAATTTCTTTATTACTTCTAAAAACAGATAATCTTGGTCTAGCTTCTGTACCGCCAACGATTTTTCTAATTCTGTTTTTGATTCTTTGTCTTCTTTCAGTCTTTGATAATCCCATAATTAATTATTAAGCTGATTTACCTGCTTTTCTTCTTAATACTTCTCCAACAAACTTAACTCCTTTTCCTTTGTAAGGCTCTGGCTTACGGAACCCACGGATTTTAGCCGCTACTTGTCCTACCAATTGTTTGTCGTGAGAAGTTAATTTTATGATTGGATCTTTACCTTTCTCAGAAATTGTTTCAACTTTCACTTCTGGAGCTAAGTTCATAACAATATTATGTGAGAATCCTAAAGCTAACTCTAGTCTTTGTCCTTGGTTACTTGCTCTGTATCCAACTCCTACTAATTGTAACTCTTTTGTAAATCCTTTAGAGACACCTTCTATCATATTATTGATTAATGCTCTATATAGACCGTGTTTTGCTCTATGATCTTTGCTATCTGATGGGCGTTCTAGTACTAATCGACCTTCTTCTTGTTTTACGGTGATACCGTCAACCTTTTGTGTCAATTCTCCTAATTTACCTTTTACGGTTACCTGACCATCTTTTATATCTACAGTAACTCCCGCTGGGATACTTACTGGGTTTTTACCTATTCTTGACATTTCCGTTAGTCTTTTTTATTAGTAAACGTAACATAAAACTTCTCCACCAACATTTTCACGTTTTGCTTGCTTTCCTGTCATTACTCCGTGAGAAGTAGAAACAATTGCAATTCCTAATCCGTTTAATACTCGTGGAAGTTCGTTAGCTCCAGCATACTGACGTAAACCTGGTGTACTGATTCTTTGAATTTTCTTGATTACAGGCTCTTTAGTCATCTTATCGTATTTTAAAGCGATTTTGATGCTTCCCTGTACAGTTGTGTCTTCAAACTTGTAGCTTAAGATATATCCTTGATCGAATAAGATCTTCGTCATTTCTTTTTTAAGCTTTGAAGCTGGAATCTCGACAACTCTGTGTCCCGCTCTACTGGCGTTTCTGATTCTTGTTAAGTAATCCGCTATTGGATCTGTATACATATCTATTAATTTGCGGTTTTGGTTTTCGACACAAATCGAACCTGAAACCAATTTATAATTTTACCAACTTGCCTTTTTAACTCCAGGAATTAATCCTTTGTTTGCCATTTCTCTGAACATTACACGAGAAATTCCAAACTGGCGCATGTACCCTTTTGGTCTTCCAGTAAGTTTGCAACGGTTGTGCATACGAATTGGAGAGGCATTTTTAGGCAACTTTTGCAATGCTTCGTAATCTCCAGCTTCTTTTAAAGCTTTTCTTTTCTCAGCATATTTAGCAACCGTTTTAGCTCTTTTAACCTCACGGGCTTTCATTGATTCTTTAGCCATAATTAATTCTTTTTAAAAGGTAATCCTAATTCAGTTAATAATGATTTAGCTTCTTTGTCTGTTGACGCAGAAGTTACAAATGTAATATCCATTCCAGCAATTCTATTTACTTTATCGATATTTATTTCTGGAAAGATAATTTGCTCAGTAATTCCTAAGTTATAATTACCTCTTCCGTCGAAACCATTTGCTTTGATTCCATTAAAATCTCTTACACGTGGTAAGGCTGAAGTAACCAATCTATCTAAGAACTCATACATTTTCTCTCCTCTTAACGTAACCTTTGCTCCAATTGGCATTCCTTTACGTAATTTGAAAGATGCAACGTCCTTTTTAGAAATGGTAGCAATTGCTTTTTGTCCTGTAATTTTCCCAAACTCTTCAATAGCATGGTCAATTAACTTCTTATCAGCTACTGCTCCACCAACTCCTCTACTTAAAACTATTTTTTCAAGTTTTGGTACCTGCATTACATTTGCATAGCTAAATTCTTCTGTAAGAGCTTGAACAACTCGGTCCTTGTACTCTTGCTTTAATCTTGGAACATACCCCATAACTATAGTACTTCATTAGATTTTTTAGAAAACCTTACTTTCTTATCTCCTTCCATTCTGTATCCAACTCTTGTTGCTTCTCCTTTGGAAGTCATCAACGCTAAGTTTGAGATATGGATTGGAGCTTCTTTCTCTACAATTCCACCCTGAGGATTTTGAGCGCTTGGCTTAGTGTGTTTCTTAACGATATTTACACCTTCTACAATTGCTTTATTTTCTTCACGTAGAACTTTTAATACTTTACCAGTAACAGGATTGTCTGCAGTACTTTTATTAGCACCAGCAATCACTTTTACTGTATCTCCTGTTTTTATCTTTAGTTTTGTCATCTTAAGCTCTGTATTAAAGCACCTCTGGCGCTAATGATACAATTTTCATGAATTGTTTGTCACGAAGTTCTCTAGCCACCGGTCCAAAAACACGTGTTCCTCTCATTTCCCCAGTTGGGTTTAACAGTACACATGCATTGTCATCAAATCTGATGTAAGATCCGTCTGGTCTTCTTACTTCTTTCTTAGTACGTACAACAACTGCTGTAGAAACTTGTCCTTTCTTCACACTTCCATTAGGAGTTGCGTCTTTAACAGTCACAACAATTTTATCTCCTACAGAAGCATAACGCCTTTTCGTTCCTCCTAAAACACGGATTGTTAAAACTTCTTTAGCTCCCGTGTTGTCTGCTACTTTTAATCTTGATTCTTGTTGTACCATAATTATTTAGCTCTTTCAATGATTTCAACTAATCTCCAACATTTGGTTTTACTTAATGGACGTGTTTCCATTATTTTCACAGTATCACCAATGTTACAATCGTTCTTTTCGTCGTGTGCAACATATTTCTTTGTTTTTAACACGAACTTACCGTACATAGGGTGCTTTACTCTTTTCACTTCAGAAACCACAATTGATTTCGTCATTTTGTTACTAGTAACAACACCTATTCTCTCTTTTCTTAAATTTCTTTTTTCCATCTGTCAGTAGAATTCAATTTATTGCAATTCTCTTTTAGTTAGTTCAGTAGCTACTCTCGCAACTGTTCTTCTTACTGAACGCAACTGAATTGGATTATCTAAAGGAGAGATAGCGTGCGCTATTTTTAAGTCTGAGTAATTCTTTTTTAACTCCTTTAGTTTTTCTTGTAACTCAGCTACAGATAATTCTTTAATTTCTGATTGTTTCATACTTCCTAAAAATTAAGCTTCGTAATCTCGAGCTACAATAAACTTCGTTTTAACTGGTAATTTTTGAGCTGCTAAGCGTAATGCTTCTTTAGCAACTTCCATTGGCACACCACCAATTTCAAAAATAATTCTACCAGGTTTTACAACAGCTGCCCAATATTCTGGAGCACCTTTACCTTTACCCATACGTACCTCAAGTGGCTTTTTAGTGATTGGTTTGTCTGGAAATATTTTAATCCATAATTGACCTTCCCTTTTCATGTAACGAGTTGCTGCAATACGAGCTGCTTCGATTTGACGAGATGTCAAGAAATTTGAATCTAATGATTTGATACCAAACATACCGTTAGAAAGCATGTGACCTCTACCAGAGTTACCTTTCATGCGCCCTTTCTGTACTTTACGATATTTTGTTCTTTTTGGCTGTAACATTTTTCTTTACTTTAAAAAATTACTTTCTACGACGAGATTTTCCTTTTCCACCTTGATTATTTCCACCTTTGCCAGATTGCTTTTTAGACATTCCTACTAATGGAGATAATTCTCTCTTTCCATAAACCTCACCTTTCATTACCCATACTTTCACTCCTAATCTACCATACGTAGTGTGAGCTTCATGTAATGCATAATCGATATCTGCTCTGAAAGTTGATAAAGGAATACGACCATCTTTGTAAGATTCAGAACGCGCCATTTCTGCTCCGTTTAAACGTCCAGAAATTTGCACTTTGATCCCTTCAGCATTCATACGCATTGCAGCCGCAATAGCCATCTTGATAGCTCTTCTGTATGAAATTCTATTTTCAATTTGACGCGCAATACTAGCAGCAACTAGGTTTGCATCAAGTTCAGGTCTCTTGATCTCAAAAATATTGATCTGTACTTCTTTACCTGTAATTTTCTTAAGCTCTTCTTTTAACTTGTCTACCTCTTGACCTCCTTTACCAATGATGATACCTGGACGAGCCGTAGTGATAGTAACGGTTACAAGTTTAAGTGTACGCTCAATAATTACTCTAGAAACACTAGCTTTAGATAAACGAGCATGGATATACTTTCTGATTTTATCGTCCTCAGCAAGTTTATCTCCATAGTCATTACCTCCGTACCAGTTAGATTCCCATCCTCTTATGATACCAAGGCGATTTCCGATTGGATTTGTCTTTTGTCCCATACTTACTTATCTTAACTTTGTGTGTTATTATTAGCTCCTAATACCAATGTAACATGGTTGGAACGTTTTCTTATTCTGTGTGCACGACCCTGTGGAGCTGGACGAAGTCTTTTTAACATACTTCCACTATCCACTCGGATTTCTTTTACAAATAATTCAGCTTCTTCAACACTTGCATCTTCGTTTTTAGCTTGCCAGTTTGCGATTGCAGACAATAACAACTTCTCTAAACGACGTGATGCTTCTTTTTGACTGAATTTTAATATATGAAGCGCTTTTTCTACTTTTTCACCTCTTACTAAATCCGCTACTAAACGCATTTTTCTTGGCGAAGTAGGGCAGTTATTCAACTTTGCAAAAGCTATACTCTTCTTAGCTTCTTTGATTTGCTCTGCTCTTTCTCTTTTACGAACTCCCATAGCTTCTTATTATTTTTTTCCTTTATTTTTAGCACCAGCGTGACCTCTAAACGATCTTGTTGGTGAAAATTCTCCTAACTTATGCCCTACCATGTTTTCTGTAACATATACAGGAACAAACTGACGACCGTTATGAACAGCGATAGTCTGACCAACGAAATCTGGAGTAATCATAGACGCTCTTGACCAAGTTTTGATCACGGCTTTCTTTCCTGACTCAATATTTTGTTGAACTTTTTTATCCAAACTATAGTGAACATAAGGTCCTTTTTTTAATGATCTTGCCATGTCTTATTTCTTTCTACGTTCTACGATATACTTATTGCTCGCTTTGGTCTTTGATCTTGTACGGAATCCTTTAGCTGGAATACCATTTCTAGATCTTGGGTGTCCACCTGCAGACTTACCTTCACCACCTCCCATTGGATGATCAACCGGGTTCATTACTACTGGTCTTGTTCTTGGTCTTCTACCTAACCATCTTCCTCTACCTGCTTTACCAGAAACTAGTAATTGGTGATCAGAGTTAGAGATAGCTCCAATTGTCGCTAAACAATTTGCCATCACCATTCTTGTTTCACCTGAAGGTAATTTGATAGTAGCGTATTTTCCATCACGTGCCATTAACTGAGCAAATGCACCAGCACTACGAGCCATAACAGCTCCTTGACCTGGACGCAATTCCACACAAGAAATAATAGTTCCTAAAGGAATATTACTTAAAGGCATTGTGTTTCCAATTTCTGGAGCAACTTTTTCTCCTGAAATTACAGTTTGACCTACTTTTAATCCATTTTGAGCGATGATGTAACGCTTTTCTCCATCAGTGTACTGAACTAATGCGATAAAAGCAGTTCTGTTTGGATCATACTCAATAGTTTTCACTTCCGCAGAAACATCCTTACGATCTCTCTTGAAATCAATAATACGGTATCGTTTTTTATGACCACCTCCGATGTAACGCATGGTCATTTTACCTTGATTGTTTCTACCACCAGACCTCTTTTTCGGTGCAAGCAAACTCTTTTCCGGCTTATCAGTAGTAATAGCATCGAATCCATTGACTACTCTAAAACGCTGAGCTGGTGTAATTGGTTTTAATTTTCTTACTGACATTTTTTGTCTTTACTTATATATTGCTATAAAAATCAATAATATCTCCTTCCGCTACATCAACGATTGCTTTTTTCGTTGCATTCGTTTTTCCATGCTGGATTCCAGTCTTGGTGTAACGTACTTTTCTATCTGGTCCGTAATTCATAGTACGAACTTTCTCTACAGAAACCCCATAAGTAGCCTCTATAGCTTTCTTAATCTCAACTTTGTTAGCTTTTACATTTACTAAGAAAGTGTAACGATTATTTAATTCACTATCAGCAGTAGCTTTTTCAGTTACAACTGGCTTAATTAAGATGCTCATTTGGTTTCTTATTTACTTAAGTTTGACTCAATTCCCTCTAGCGAACCTTCAAAAAGAACTATACTATTTGCATTAACAATTTTGTAAGTGCTTAATTCTGAACTAGTTACAACCTCAGAGGTTTTCAAATTACGTGACGACAAATATACATTATTATTTGAATCACCCAACACAAATAGCGATTTTTTACTATCTAACCCTAAAGCTTTCAATACATTGATGAAATTTTTAGTCTTAGGAGCGTCAAAATTGAAGTCTTCAACAACGATAATTGACTCGCTTTTTGCCTTTAATGTAAGAGCTGATTTTCTAGCCAATCTCTTAACATTTTTGTTTAATTTTTGAGAGTAGCTTCTTGGTCTTGGACCGAAAACTCTACCTCCACCTTTAAATAAAGGGTTTTTGATACTACCAGCTCTCGCTGTTCCTGTACCTTTTTGCTTTTTAATCTTACGAGTACTTCCCGCGATTTCAGCTCTTTCTTTTGCCTTGTGCGTTCCTTGTCTTTGATTTGCAAGATATTGCTTCACATCCAAGTAAACAGCGTGATCGTTAGGCTCAATAGCAAAAACAGCATCAGAAAGGTTTGCCTTTCTACCTGTTTCTTTTCCGTTTATATCTAAAACTGCTACTTCCATTACTTCTGAACGATTACATAAGAATTTTTGTGACCAGGAATAGCTCCTTTAACCACTAATAAGTTCTTTTCAGGAACCACCTTTAAAACTCTTAAATTTTGAACTTTCACTTTTTCTCCACCCATTCTTCCTGCCATACGCATTCCTTTGAATACACGTGCAGGATACGATGCAGCTCCAATAGATCCTGGTGCTCTTAGACGGTTGTGCTGACCATGCGTAGCTTGGCCAACTCCTCCAAACCCATGACGCTTCACAACTCCTTGAAAACCTTTACCTTTTGATGTTCCAGAAACATCAACAAACTCGCCTTCTTCAAAGTGCTCTACAGTGATGCTATCACCTAAATTATACTCTCCTTCAAATCCCTGGAATTCAACAACTTTGTATTTAGGCGAAGTACCTGCTTTTTTAAAGTGACCATTAGCCGCTTTTGAAGCACGTTTTTCTGCCTTGTCATCGAAACCAAGTTGAAGAGCTTCATACCCGTCAACCTCATTGGTTCTGACTTGGGTAACGACACAAGGACCTGCTTCAATAACGGTACATGGAATGTTTTTTCCATTCTCGTCAAAGATGCTAGTCATGCCGATTTTTTTTCCGATTAACCCAGACATAATTATTTATTTAATTTATTTACTTATTTAAAAAAATTCAGGGCGAATAATACGTTTCAACCCTGAATTGTATTTTTACCGTTTTTCCTTCGCCCGCAGCTCAGGACATGTTTTGAAAATTTTGAATTCAGAATTTTGAATTCAGAATTTATCACACTTTGATCTCTACTTCAACACCACTTGGTAATTCAAGCTTCATAAGTGCATCAATTGTCTTTGAAGAAGAACTATAGATATCTAATAGTCTCTTATAAGAACTTAATTGAAATTGCTCTCTTGACTTCTTGTTTACGTGTGGAGAACGTAATACAGTAAAGATTTTCTTGTGCGTTGGTAATGGAATTGGACCAGTTACCACAGCTCCAGTAGTTTTTACTGTTTTTACGATTTTCTCAGCTGATTTATCAACTAAGTTATGATCGTATGATTTTAATTTTATTCTAATTTTTTGACTCATTTTCTTAGTTTTAAGCAGTTACACCTTTAGACTTCGCGATTACTTCTTCAGAAATATTAGAAGGAGTTTCTGCGTAATGAGAGAATTCCATCGTTGAAGTTGCTCTACCTGATGATAATGTTCTTAATGATGTTACATAACCAAACATTTCAGATAATGGCACAGTAGCCTTTACAACTTTAGAACCAGCTCTATCAGACATATCAGATACTTGTCCACGACGACGGTTTAAGTCACCTACAATATCTCCCATGTTTTCTTCTGGAGTTAATACTTCTAATTTCATGATTGGCTCAAGAATTACAGCTCCAGCTGCTTTTGCCGCTGCTTTGTAACCTAATTTAGCTGCCAATTCGAATGATAATGCATCAGAATCCACAGGGTGGAAAGACCCATCCTTTAAAGTAATCTTCATAGAATCCATTTCGAATCCGGCTAAAGGTCCGTTTAACATTGCTGTCTTAAATCCTTTTTCTACCGCTGGAATAAATTCTTTTGGAATACGACCACCTTTGATCTCGTCAATAAACTGTAATCCAGTTCCTTCGAAATCTTCATCCACTGGACTCATTTCAAATACGATATCACCGAATTTACCACGTCCACCAGACTGCTTCTTATATGTTTCTCTGTGTTCTGCTAATCTTGTTAATGCCTCTTTGTACTCAACTTGTGGCTCACCTTGATTTACTTCAACCTTAAACTCACGCTTTAAACGGTCAACAATAATATCTAAGTGAAGCTCTCCCATTCCTGAGATTACTGTTTGCCCAGAAGCCTCATCTGTTTTTACTGTAAATGTTGGATCTTCTTCAGCTAATTTCGCTAAAGCCATACCTAATTTATCAACATCAGCTTTTGTTTTTGGCTCAACAGCAATACCAATTACCGGATCAGGGAAGTCCATTGATTCTAATACAATAGGATTCTTTTCATCAGATAAAGTATCTCCTGTTTTGATATCTTTAAATCCTACAGCAGCTCCAATATCTCCAGCTTCAATATATTCAATTGCATTTTGCTTGTTAGAGTGCATTTGGTAGATACGTGAAATACGCTCTTTCTTACCTGAACGGTTATTTAAAACGTAAGAACCTGCATCTAATCTTCCTGAGTATGCACGGAAGAATGCCAAACGACCTACAAATGGATCTGTAGCAATTTTAAATGCTAAGGCAGCAAAAGGATCTTTTACATCTGGCTTACGAGAGATTACTTCTTCCGTATCAGGATGCGTTCCTTTAATATCTTCTTTATCTGTTGGAGAAGGTAAGTAACGACAAACTGCATCTAATAAGAATTGAACTCCTTTATTTTTAAATGCAGAACCACAAATCATAGGAATGATTGCCATGTCCATTACAGCAGCTCTTAATGCAGCATGAATTTCATCTTCTGTGATAGAGTTTTCATCTTCCATGAATTTCTCTAACAACTCCTCATCATACGTTGCCACTTCTTCAATTAAGTGTGCACGCGCTTCAGCTGCTTCTTCTTTTAATTCTTCTGGAATATCGATCACATCAAAAGTAGCTCCTTGTGTATTATCATGCCATACAATAGCACGGTTTTTCACCAAGTCAACAATACCTTTAAAGTCAGCTTCCTCTCCAATCGGTAATACGATTTGTACAGCGTTAGAACCTAACATTTCTTTCACCTGAGTACAAACATTACTAAAGTTAGAACCTTGACGGTCCATTTTGTTTACAAATCCAATTCTTGGAACTTTGTAGTTATCAGCAAGTCTCCAGTTAGTTTCAGATTGCGGCTCAACACCATCAACTGCACTAAATAAGAAAACTAATCCATCTAATACACGTAATGAACGGTTTACCTCTACTGTAAAGTCAACGTGACCTGGAGTATCAATAATGTTAAAGTGATACCCTTTTGCATCAGCAGTTGGTTTTCCGTTTTCAGTTGGGAATTGCCATGTACAAGTTGTCGCAGCAGACGTAATAGTAATACCACGCTCTTGCTCTTGCTCCATCCAGTCCATTGTAGCAGCACCATCATGCACCTCTCCAATCTTGTGACTTACACCTGTATAGTATAAGATACGCTCAGTAGTAGTTGTTTTACCAGCATCAATATGAGCAGCGATACCGATATTTCTAGTATATTTTAAATCTCTAGCCATTTTTGTATAGTTGTATCTAATTAAAATCTAAAATGTGAGAATGCTTTGTTTGCCTCAGCCATCTTGTGTGTGTCCACTCTTTTCTTAACCGCTGCACCTTCTTCTTTTGCAGCTGCTAATACTTCAGAAGCTAATTTTAAAGCCATTGACTTCTCATTTCTCTTACGAGAATAGCTAATTAACCATTTCATCGCCATAGATACTTTTCTATCTGGTCTAATTTGCATTGGAATTTGGAAGGTAGCTCCACCCACTCTACGAGAGCGAACTTCTACGTGAGGCATTACATTAGATAATGCTTCTTTCCAAATTTCTAAAGCAGTTTTTTCGTCATCTGTTTTCTTTTGATCTACAATATCCATTGCGTCATAGAAAATCTTGAATGCTACAGACTTTTTACCATCCCACATTAAGTTGTTCACAAAACGTGTTACTAATTGATCGTTAAATCTTGGATCTGGTAAAAGAGGTCTTTTTTTCGCCTTTCTTTTTCTCATGTCTTTACATTAAAAGTTTTTAATTACTTCTTTGGGCGTTTTGCACCATACTTGGATCTACGTTGTGTTCTACCTTCTACACCTGCTGTGTCTAAAGCTCCACGAACGATATGATATCTAACTCCTGGCAAATCTTTTACCCTTCCACCTCTAACTAATACTATCGAGTGCTCTTGCAGATTGTGCCCTTCTCCTGGAATGTAAGCATTCACTTCATTACCGTTTGTTAAACGAACCCTAGCAACTTTACGCATTGCCGAATTCGGTTTTTTCGGTGTTGTTGTGTATACACGCGTACATACTCCACGTCTCTGAGGACAAGAATCTAAAGCAGCCGATTTACTCTTCTTAGTTATTTTGGCTCTTCCTTTTCTTACTAATTGTGAAATTGTTGGCATCTATTATTAAATATAATTTTTGTTTTAAAACCCTCTTTTGAGGGCGGCAAAGGTATGTTTTTTTTCTTATAATTCAAATCTTAATAACTTAATTTTCAATAAGATTAATTTTTTCAAGTGTTTCCACACATTATTTCCTGTTTTTTTACGTTATTTTGACGCATGATCGCATTCATTTTTTAGCTTGAAAAAATCAACTTTACATATTTCACTTTTATTTTTTACGTTTTTTTGCTCCAATTTTAGCATTGGACAAACTTTACAAATCAATGGAAGTTCCGATGAAGAACAACAAATTATTGACGCTACGAATTATAAAAAATCGCACGAAAATATAAAATCCATTACAGATGAATTAGCTTCTTTACAAAAAGCACTATCCTCTATTGGATATTTTGACGCCTCTTACACAAAACTTGAAAAGATTAATGATTCCATCTACCAAAGCACTTTCAACCTTGGCACTAAATACACTTCTTTAGTTATACATTACAACAGCCAAAAATTAGACAAAAGTCTTTTAAAAGTATTCAATTTAAAACACACAGAAAACACACTTACAGTTACACCAGAAAGCCTCACTCCTTTTTTGGAAGCTATCGTAGAAAACTTTCTAAATACAGGAAACCCTTTCGCAGAAGTTCAACTTAAGAATATTAATAAAAAACAAGACGTAATTTTTGCCGATTTAAGCATTTCGATTACAAAAAAGAGAAGTTTAGATAAGATTATCATTAAAGGATATGAAAAATTCCCAAAATCATACACCAAACATTATTTACGACTTACGTCAAAAACTTTCAACAAAGAAGAGATTACCAAACAAACGAAACGCTTAAATCAACTCCCGTTTGCTCAACAAATAAAAGAACCAGAAATATTATTCTCTAAAGATTCCACAACCCTATATGTCTATATTGAAAAAGTGAAAAGTAATTTTTTTGATGGCTTTTTAGGACTCAACTCAGATGAAGACACTGGAAATTTAAAACTAAACGGTTATTTAGATTTAAAACTCATCAACAACCTGAACGCCGGCGAACAATTCAATATTTTATGGAAAAATGACGGAAATGGACAGACCAAGTTTTTAGCCGATTTAAAAATTCCATATATTTTCAATTCTCCTATCGGAATAAATGCAGGTTTAGACATTTTTAGACGCGATTCTCTTTTCAATATAGTCAACACAAAACTGAACACTTTTTACCAAATCAACCAAAACAATCAAGTTCACGTAGGAATACAACAAATTGAGTCCAATAATCTCTTAGAAGACAACACCAATACCTCAATTGACGATTACAAAAGTTTTTTTACAACTGCTGGATATACTTTTTCTAAAAAAAATAATAACTACAGCATTTTCCCAAACAAAGTTTTTGCTAGCCTGGAAGCTCAGATTGGAACTCGAAAAAATGACACCGAAAAGAACGAACAAACCAAGTTTTCTTTTACAGGGAATTACCTATGGGAATTGAACGATAGAAATTTCATTTATTTTAACAATACTTCCGAAGCAATGATATCTGACCGATATTTAACCAATGAAAAATTTCGATTAGGAGGAATTCAATCTATCAGAGGTTTCAACGAAAACAGTTTAGAAGCTACATTATACAGCACAATTAACACCGAATACAGATACATTCTTTCTAGAAATTCATACGTTCACTCTATCATAGATTTCACATACCTTAAAGATGATTTAACACAAAATAATGTAAAGTTATACGGTTTTGGCTTTGGACTTGGGATACGATCCAAATCAGGGCTTTTGAAAATTAATTACGCGGTTGGAAAAACTGACAATTCGACTATAAAATTATCTGAATCTAAGGTACACATAAGCCTGTCTACCTCTTTCTAAGTACTCAAAAAAAATAAAAAAAATCGCCCATAAAAACTAGACGATTTGAAAGATCATTTTCTATGTTATGCACATACTTGATTTGACTGACAAGTATTTGGCAATGTACCCGCACCACAATATGACAAATCTACAGTCTGAACCGTACAGGTTTGCGCTTCAGAGATTGGTGTTGTGGTACATCTAGCTTCTGTTTTTTTACAATCCAAAGAACACCCAGCTTGACCTCCTGAACCACATTTGTTGGAACCTGTTGGACAAGCTGTTCCAGCTACAGTAGCACCTCCTGCAACACCCTGCATACTAAGGTTAGATATTTTTCTTTTGTTTAGATCAAGATTTAATTTCTGTTTTTTCATGATTAAATATTTTAATTAACAACCTGTTGTGCATTTTGATTTGAAAAGAAAAAGTTGTTCATCTTACTGATAACCAGTAACTTGCTTTAGCTATAAAACATTTACAATGAACAACTTAAATGCAAATTACAAAAGAATATTGG
>Ga0189286_100231_pt1 | contig 23397 bp, 15 predicted proteins | sample UW69minimetaG_FD_130330 | JGI IMG/M metagenome (GOLD analysis project Ga0189286, IMG submission 130330) | Marine microbial communities from the Costa Rica Dome - UW69 mini metaG | ecosystem: Environmental > Aquatic > Marine > Oceanic > Photic zone | place: Costa Rica: the Eastern Pacific...
CTTGCCAGCAAGATCAATGTCCTGCCCCGATAGGGTGATCGACGTGCCCGCCGTTGTAGCACCCACATCAACGTTCCCAGTGGTGGCCGTAATATTGATGGCCCCGGTCGTCGCCGTCACCGCATCCAGCGTTACATCGCCAGAGGTCGAAGTGATCCCAATAGCACCAGAAGTTGCCGTTACGGCATCGTTGATCGACGCATCTCCCACAACCGCCGTAATGGCAGCCGATCCAACAGAGATATTCTGGGCGCTAGCGGCAATAGAGACAGAGCTACCCTGAACGGTCAGTGCCCCGGTCGCCGAAATGCCAAGATCAGCAATACGGAGAGCTTCTGTCCCTGTTGCGGCGACAACTCCGCCAACCAGGTTCGCACCGCCGAGCAACATCACTGACCCAGACCCGGTCCCTACATTCGTCGCCTCAACAACGCCGTCGACATTCAAGAAAGCGCCGCCTCCGGCCGAAGCAGCTGAAATAATGATATTGCTGCCGCTGGCGCTCCCCGCAGCCGTCTGTGTGATCGGGATTGTCTCTGCGGGTGCCGTGGCATCATCAACACCGACATCGATGATGAAGTCTGTGACCAAAAGTTCTTTATAGACAGCGCCGCCGCCCGCAGGTGTCCGGTCTGCTTCAGCAAAACTGAGGCGGAATGCCTTCGCGCCCCCAAGAAGGACATCCCCATTGTCAGATGTGAGGGACCCTGAATTGGTGACCATCGGGGCCACCAACGCAATTAACCCTTGCGCCTCAAGGTTTGCGGCACTGGTAACCGCTCCTGTCGGGTTGCCTGTAAAGACGAAGGTGCCAGTAGCCGGGTCTGTCGCCATGAATGTAGCTGTATCAATTTCACTTGTGGTAGCCAGCAACCCACCAACATCAACGACCGCCCCGGCGCCAAACGCGACGCCAGCCGGGTCCAGAATCCAAACATGGCCGTTGGCCGAAAGTGCGCCGTCAATCATGGTCGGCGTCACAGCGCCACCTACCACCCGATTGACAGCAATCGCAGAGCTCGAAGGTTGGTTAAACTGAACAACGTCGTTGAGATCAATATTGAAGTCATCCCAATTGACGACCATCTGAGCGGAGTTTTGCTGGACCGTAACGTCAAACCCGCCGCCAGCGTTTGTAACTGAACCAATTGAGGCGCCAGCACCGCCTCCAGCAATGATCGTCCCGTTGGTAGGCTCTGCCTGAGTCCCGGTTATCGTCCACGCCAGCGCGGCGGCGCTCAGAAGACCACCGGACAAAGCCCGACGCACGCTAACGAAGCTCGACATTTTAGAGGGACAGATCTTCACCTAACCCCCCAATAAATGTTGCTGCATCATCCCATATCTGGACCGCATCAGCGGTGATATTGAACAAAACTCGGGCGCCGGGACGCGGCTCGCCAAGACCGCGCGGTTGGTCGAGCGGATGTGCATAGGTGATATCGGCCCGCACTTGATTATTGAACAGGAGCCTCACGCCACCGCCAGTTGACGCCAGCGTGCGAGAGGGTGTGCCGGTCGCATCCTCATTCCAGTAACGGCCAATATCGTAAAAGGCGACCAGTTCGGTACCGATACGGTCATTCCAGAATTGCTGCTTAAAGCCACTCAAAGTGACAGCCGCCGCGATGGCACTATCCCCTGCCGCAGCCCCTGGGTCATATCCTCGACCAACTGTGTAATTGCCAAACGAAAACTCTTCGATGGCCATCAGCGGCGCATTCGCCCACTGACCTCGAAGATCAATCTCTGCCTTCATGCCCCAGAGCTCCGGCGTCTCTGTAAGGAGCTCCCCAGAGACAACCCGCGTGAAGGGATCTGCCTCGGAGCGTGCAAGATTGGCATCGCCGCGGGCACTTGCATCAAACCAACGGAGTCCCTGGCGCACCTCCACGTGTCCTGTAAAGCTCCATTGGTCGACCAGAAAATCACCTTCAAGGCCTGCATACACCGTCCGCGTCTCATCCTTGCTGAGCGGCACAGCCCCCTGGAACAGCTCGCCTTTGAGGTTTGCAGCCTCAAAACCAAGATATCCTGACAGAGATTCCTCTCGGCGCAGGTAGATCGGGTGCGTTGCCTCAATGCCTGCAGTCAGACTTTCCGACGTTGACCCCAATGTCGCAACAGCGCCAGTAGGTTCAGCCTCCGCATAGGATGCCCAGGCCCGTGCCGACAGCCCATCAACTGTCAATCCTCGTGAATAGGCAATTTGACCACTTACCTGTTCCCCCGACTCCCAGGTGTTAAAGGCGGCAAGTTCCAACTGGTCCCCCAAAGGTGCCCAGCCAGGAATATGTGCAAAAAGCGTTGTGCCTTCACGACCAAGGTTTTTCGATCCAAAGTTCTGAACATTTACGAGAACACGGGGGTTTTGCCGTTCCGCATCCGCAATCAGACGCATTGCACCAGGACCCTGTTTGCCACGTGCGATCGAAACCCGTGCTGCAAGCCCCGGGACATCATTCAACTGCGCGACAGTGCGTTCGACATCATCAAGCGAGAGCGGTCCCTTCCCGTCCAAGGCCGACAGTCGCGCCTCGGTTTGAGCTTTCGCAATGGCAGACGACCCCAAAACGGAAACGCCCTCAACCCAACCTTCAATGATTTGAAACCTTACGCGGCCATTCAGAATTTCCTGTGGCGGCAGCACGACACGGACGTAAGGATAGCCCGCTTCCCGGAAAATGCCCTCCATCTCGGTACCCAACGCCCGCAAGTCATCCAGGGAAACAGGTCGGTTGAGATAAGGTTCCGCTGCTGCTTCAAGCGTTGCATCATCGACAGCTGACGGCTCTGGAAGGGCACTCATGCGCTCCAGCAAAACAGCGCTGAACTCAATGCTCGGGCCACCAGACGTGCCGGTGGACGGATCCATGGCACCTGCCGCCTCAGTGCCCACCAGGCTCGGCTCAAACGTGCTGCATCCAGCCGCAATTAGACCGATGAATAAAAGCGCGATACTGCGCACAGCCGCCCCCACATTCCACATCCATTTTCACGCTTGGATGGTTGGAAAACCTCAGGTCTACCCATCGACCTGAAGGGCGGATAGTACAAAAGATTGCCTGCGGGAGTCGGCCCAAAGTTAACTTTTGGTTAATCAGAACGAGGCTGAGCTTTTTGCCACACACTTCTCCAGCGCCTGGGCCGGCGGTCCGGCAAACCAATCAAAAGCAGACGAACTCCTCGCAACATCACGAATAGGCGGAATCGCTCAGTTTAGAGACCAATCACCATCATATATCCGTCACCCAACAATGGGTTTCGTCGCTGAATCAAAAAGAGAATGTTAAGTATCTTTAAGACGTTCGACGCAACATGAAGGACAATATACCAGACAAAGTCATTTCTGATCCGTGTCCCGTAAGGCACAGGATTCCTAATCCTACCCCTGTGATTGAGGAATGTTTCGCATAAGTGAACGTTTTCCGCGCCTGCCGCGTACAATAAGACATGTAAGGTTGCCGTGAACCGGCCATCTCCTGTCGCAAGTAAGGCCGCTGCAACATGCAATCCCCCAAAGTGCTATCCCTAACAGCCGCAATCATTCTGTCAGGATGCACCCTTGGACCCGATTATGAGCGAGGCAGCTCTTTAACTTCTATTCTCGGATTGGATGGCGCTGGTGCCGATCCGATGAAGTACGCCGCAGCTCCCGATCCAGCAGCGATCGCGGCGGAGAGCATTTCGCACTGGTGGGAACGGCTGGGTGATCCAGACCTAGCCCCTCTTGTTACGGAAATGTTGTCGAACAATAAGGACCTAGCCGTCTCGGTCGCCCGCGTTAGGCAAGCCCAAGCAAGCCTGGAAAACGTCGCCGGCACGCGCCTCCCAAGCCTAGACCTCAATCCAAGCGCCAACCGTTCCTTTACGACGAACAGCGCAGGCAACCGGACCTACACAAACAGTTTTTCTGTAGGTACGACGCTTTCATGGCAGACAGACCTCTTTGGCAGACTGCGACGGAGCGAACGCTCACAAGCCGCAAACCTCGCCGCGGCTGAGGCTGACTGGCAAGGATTGATCCACACACAAATTGCTACGCTGGTTCGCACGCGGGTGGCACTTGCAACCTTGGAACGACGCCTCGCTGCGACGCAAGCCATCGCAGAAAGCCGTCACGCAACACTGAATGCAGTCGAACGTCGATACCGCGCAGGGCTTGAAAGCACCAACGCTGTCGATCTGCATGCCGCTCGGGAAAACTACACATCAGCTCTGGCAGATATCCCATCACTTGAGAACGACATTGCAGCAACCACTACGAGCTTGCATGTGCTGCTCGGGCGCATCCCAGGCAACAGCGCCCTCAATATAGACGCGCTCGCAAACGTGCCCCCACCCCAGGACATACCCGTCGGAGTCCCGGCCTCTCTTCTTGATCGACGACCAGACCTGCGAGCCGCTGAGTTCAGGTTGGAAGCAGCAACGGAAAATGTAGGGGTTGCGATCGCTGATCTGTACCCCAACCTCATGCTTACCGGCACCCTGAGCTCCAGCGATGCGTCCACCGCAAATCTCTTCGATATAACAAGTCTTGCTGGCTCCCTCACGGCACAAATTGCTCAGCCCTTGTTTGACGGCGGGGCGCGACAAGCGACCGTGAGGCAACGCGAAGCGCAGATGGCCGAGCAAGCAGCCGCCTACGCCGACAATATTCTGACGGCGATTAAAGAAGTGGAAGATGCACTTGTGGCAGAGCGCAAGTCAGCCGCTCGACTGGTCCAGCTGGAGAGCACCTTGCGCGAAGTTCGGTTGGCGGAAGCCAGCGCCTTAGATCGGTTCCGCCGAGGCATCGGCACTTACGAGAGACTGCTGGAAATACAGCGGCGGCTGCAGACAGCTGAACAGACACTTCTGATTGAACAGCAAAACAAGTGGAATTCTCGCATCGATCTTCTGCTGACCCTCGGCGGCGATTGGCTGGGTACCGGCGCCGAACAAATATCAATTAACACACTCTCGCTTGAAACGGGCACACGGGAAAGTGGGACGCATGAAACGCATTCTTGATCCGATAACGAAGCGCTTCTCAAAAGACGCCGCGGATCCAGCTGATCGCGCTGAAAATATCGGACGTCTGCAACTGATCCTCGTTGTCTCGTTCTTCCTCTTTGCTGTTCTGGTATCCAGCCTGCTGTCAGGAACGGACCGCACACCTGAACTCAAAGACGAGGAAGAGTTCGCGCCCCTTGTGAATTCGACCATTGTGAATCCCGAAACCCGGCGGATTGAAATTGTTGGCAGCGGGGCGGTCAGCAGCCAAGTCGACGTTCAAATCATCCCGCAAGTGCAAGGCCGGGTGGATTGGCTGAGCACCGTCATGCGCCCAGGCGGCTCTTTTCTGAAAGACGAAGTGCTGTTCCGCATCGAAACACGAGACTTCGAGCTGGAGGTTGAACGCCGACGCGCAGAAGTAGCAAGCGCCCGAACCAATTTACAGCTGGAAGAGGCAGAGGGTCTCGCCGCCACAAGAGAGTGGGAAGAAATCACGTCCGGCGAGCCCGTTCCAGCCCTTGTTGCGCGCAAACCCCAGATCCGAGACAGACGTGCTGCCCTCGCCTCAGCCCAAGCTCAGCTCGCCCGCGCCCAGCTCGACCTGGACCGAACGAATTTCTCTTTGCCCTTTAATGGAAGGGTCGTTTCCAGCAATGTCGAACTGGGCCAGTTCATGGCCACCGGGCAGTCCTACGGGACCGTCTATTCATTGGAAGGGCTAGAGGTCACAGTACCCCTGGCAGACAAAGACCTGAAATGGCTTCAACCACTGGACAATGTTGAGGCGATCATCCAGACATCTTACCTCGGCGTTGATCGGGTGATCCGGGCGAGAGCTGCGCGCGCGTCCGCGCAACTGGATGCCCAGACCAGATTTGCCTCCGTTATTGTCTCCTTGGGCGAAAACGCTGGCAGCAAAGGCACACTGCCGCTCGTTCCGGGTGTTTTCGTCTCAGTAACATTTCTAGGGCCAGAGTTGGACAATTTGGTCACCGTTCCCACAGCCGCTGTTCAGGAAAATGGGAAGATTTGGACCGTCGTCGATCAACGATTGAAGTCTGCCCAACCTGAGATTGTTCAAACAGGCCCCACTGCTTCCCTGATCAGAGGATTGGCCGCGGGCACAGAAATCCTGCTGAGCAACGTTCCAGGTGCTGTTGAAAACATGGCGGTGCGTACCCTTGTGACACCCTCGCCGACGATCAATACAGTCGAGGCACGATAATATGCCCAGTGACTTTCCCAGCGACTACGAAGATCGCGCTCCAGCACAACCAAGAGGCATCATCCCTTGGTTCGTCAACAATCACGTTGCCGCCAACCTTCTGATGATGTTCTTGCTCGGCGCCGGCCTGCTTGCGGTTTCCAATATGCGTGCGGAAGTCTTCCCGCAGGTTGACCTGAGAACGATTACGGTTTCCGTTGCTTATCCCGGCGCGACCCCCAACGAAGTTGAGGACGGAATCACCAGACGCGTCGAGGAAGCGATATCCGGCATTGAAGGGATTGATCGCGTGAGATCAACTGCCTCAGAGGGTGTTGGGACAATCACCGCGGAACTTGATGACTTTATCGATGCGAGCACTGTTCTCAATGACATCAAAGACGAAGTAGACCGGCTGTCAGACTTCCCGCCCGCAGATGCCGACGAGCCAGCCATTTCCAAGTCAAGCCGCGCATCAAGTGTGATGTCTCTGGTGGTCTTCGGTCAGGGCGGAGAACGGGCCATCCGCGAAAACGCAGAGCGCATCCGAGATGATCTTCTTCAGGTGAACGGTCTCTCACTGGTTTCGCTCAGCGGCGTGCGCGGATATGAACTTTCAATCGAAGTTAGTGAAGAGACGCTGCGACGGTATGGCTTAACGCTGCGGGAAGTCGCCAGCGCCGTGTCAAACACATCCCTCGACCTGCCTGCAGGTTCAATCAAGACGGATGCGGGTGAGATCCTGCTGCGAACAGCGGGCAGACGGTTCACCGGTCGAGAGTTCGAAGACATTGTGATCCGCTCCAACATAGACGGCTCCCTTCTAAGACTAGGCAACATAGCGACCATCAATGATGGTTTCGTAGAGGATCGGCTGGAGAGCCTCTTTAACGGCCAGCCCGCCGCTAAGATCAACATCTCTCGCACCGGCGATCAAGATGCCCTCGAGATCGAAGACAAGGTCAAAACCTATCTCCAGACTCTTACTCTGCCTGCAGGCCTGGAAATCGACATCTCCGAGAGCCAGACCGACATTCTACGAGACCGCATCAGCCTTCTCATCCGCAACGCTCTACTTGGATTCGCGCTGGTCTTTCTATCGCTCGTCCTCTTCCTCGATCTAAAACTCGCTTTCTGGACGAGCATGGGCATCCCCATTTCCTTCCTTGGCGGCCTGATGATTGCCTCCCTGTTTGGGGTCACCATTTCCATGGTGAGCCTGTTCGCACTAATCGTGGTGTTAGGGATCGTCGTCGACGACGCCATCGTTGCGGGCGAAAACATCTTCGCAGCCCAAGAAGCTGGGCTAAAAGACGAGAAAGCCTCGCTCGCTGGCGTGATGGGGATCGCAGCCCCTGTAACCGTCGGTGTGACCACAACGATGGCGGCCTTTGCGCCGCTTCTGTTTGCCTCAGGCATATTGGGACAGATCATGGCGCCGGTCCCCCTCATCGTGATCGCCGTGCTCTTGGTTTCGCTTTTCGAAGCCTTCTTCATTCTGCCCGCCCACCTGTCCAACTCAAGTCGGTGGAGCCGGGGCATCCTGGAACGCATTCAAACACGTGTAGGCGGCGCTCTGCATTCATTCACGGAAAAGGTCGTCCGACCTACCGTGACACGCTGTGTTCAATTCAAATATGCAACCTTTGTGGGAAGTCTCGGCCTTCTGCTTATTATGTACGGCCTCTTTCAGGGCGGATATGCCCGCTTCATTTTCTTCCCTCACCTTGAGGGCGACAGAGTGGCGGCATCCCTAACAATGCCGGAAGGCACCCCCTTCGAAACGACACGCGCAGCCACACAACAGATCATTGAGGCAGCAGAGCGCATTCGCAGAGAAATAGACGCCACCACACCAGCTGGAACCAACAGCGTTCTTGCCAGAACGTCGGTGACTGTCGGCGAGCAATCCTTTTCGGGCGGTCCCGGCGGCGGAAGCAGTTCCAATGGCGCAAACATCTCTCGGGTGATCCTGGAATTACCCCTCGGCGACGCACGGGTCATCTCGGCCCGCGAGCTGGAACAAAGATGGCGGAAAGAAATCGGCGAGATCCCGGGTGCTGAATATCTTGGCATTCAAAGCTCGCTCTTTTCCAACGATCCGCCAGTAGAGATCCAACTTCGACATGCAAATGAAGAGACTGTTCTTATGGCGACCGAACGGTTGAAACTGGAACTCGCCGCCGTCAGCGGCGTAGAAGAGATCCAGGACAATCTGGATGTCGGCAAGAGACAGCTGGATTTTGAACTCACTGCCGCCGGGCTGGCCACTGGTCTCACAACCAATGACCTTGCACGCCAGGTTCGACAATCCTTCTATGGCGAGGAAATTGAGCGCCTTCAGCGCGGTCGCGACGAAATCAAAGTCCTCGTCAAATACCCATTAGAGGAACGCCAATCCCTGTCAGAAGTCTACGACATGCGCATTCGTCTGACGGATGGATCCGAGGCACCGCTCCTCACTGTCGCGAGATTATCTGAATCGCGCGGTTATTCTTCCATTCAGCGCGTAGACGGGCGGCGCATTGCCTCCGTCACAGCCGAAGTCGATGAAGCTAGCACCACACCAAATGATGTTATTGCCTTGATCGAAACGGAAATTATGCCCCGCATGATGCGGGATATCCCGGGTCTCTCCTATTCGAAAGAAGGCGATGCACGCAACCAGTCTGAAGATCTCGCATCACTTGGCCAGGGTCTTCTGATTGCCCTCTTTATCATTTTCGTCATGTTGGCGGTTCAGCTTCGCAGCTACATACAACCATTGGTCATTCTGACCGCTGTACCCTTCGGATTCCTCGGCGCCGTCCTCGGCCACATGATCATGGGCCATGGCCTCTCCTTCATCTCCATCTTCGGGATGGTGGCACTGTCAGGCGTCGTCGTAAACGACAGCATCGTACTGGTGGACTATTACAACAAACTGATCAAACAAGGTGTAGAAGAAAGCCAGGCAGTGGTCGACGCGGCGGTACGGCGTTTCCGCCCCATCTTGCTTACGACGACAACCACTGCCTTGGGGCTTCTACCCATGCTGCTGGAGACAAGCGTTCAGGCGCAGTTCCTCATCCCAATGGCAATCAGTCTTGCCTTCGGAATCGTTGTCGCGAGTGTGATGATCATCCTGCTGGTGCCTGCACTCACCATGATTGCCGAGGAATGGCGCATTCGCTAATGAAAGCTGAGGGGTCGTACTAGTTCGGCGTTACACGCAGAACTTTCCCGCCTTCGCCATCTGTCAAAATATAGAGTGATCCATCCGGCGCCATCTGGATGGCGCGGATACGGCTTTCAAGTTCCGCAAAGAGGATTTCCTCGCCGACAATGTCACCGTCCTCAAGATCAATACGGCGCACATCACCTGGCACCAGCCCGGCTATGAAGAAGTCACCGCTCCATGCCGGAAAGAGACTGCCGCTGTAGAGCTCCAGATTGGCTGGCGCGATGGACGGCACCCAATATTTCAACGGCTGCTCCATGCCTTCCATTTCAGTGAACGGCGAAACGCGCGCGCCTGAATAATCAATGCCATAGCCAATCACCGGCCATCCGTAATTCTTACCGGCCTCAATCAGGTTAATCTCATCGCCACCTTGGGGGCCATGCTCATTCATATAGACACGCCCATCATCCATGATGAACAGACCTTGTGGACTGCGATGACCATAGGAATAGATTTCGGGCCTCACGCCCTCCTGGCCGACAAATGGATTGTCGGACGGCACGGAGCCATCATCATTTAGCCGGACGATCGACCCAAGCGTATTGGAAAGAACCTGGGCCTGCTCGCGATAGTTAAATCCATCACCGGTGGTGAGAAACAAAGTGCCGTCGGGCGCAAAGGCAATCCGCCCGCCATAGTGAACCGGCGTATCTTTGAGAGGTGTCACCTCATAGATAACCTCCAGGTCGCTCAGCGCCGTCCCATCAAATCTGGCACGAGCAACACGTGTTGCATTGGCACTTGGCTCACCGGCTGCGTAGGAGAGGTAGAGGAGTTTGTTTTCTGCGAAGTTTGGGTGCGGCACCACATCAAACAACCCACCCTGGCTTGCACGGTAGACATCCGGCACACCTGTGATTGGCTCTGGGTCAAGCACACCATCACGGATCGCGCGAAGCTGGCCATCAAGCTCTGTTACGAGGATCGTCCCGTCGTCCAGAAAAGCAGCATTCCAGGGGAACCCGAGACCCTCAGCGACTGTTTCAACCTGATAGGAAGCGGACGGTTCTGCGATGGCAGCCCCACCTCCGAAAGAGAGAAGCCCCGTAAGCGCCGCCAGACCGGTTGCAGCCCCCAACTTTAGGTTTGAGCGTTTCTTCATGACCGATCCCCTTCTCATCACGGGCAAGCTTGTTCTTTACGTCATTAGATCATGTGATCATACTCTCTCAAAGATCAAGAGACGAACACCAATAGGCGATGGGGAAAAATCATGAGCTTTGTGCGCCCGATAGGCAGTTTTTTTGCTGCAGTCATTGTCGCAATAATTTTGGGGTCAATCGCCTCGACACATTTTGTGTTGGGCGCTCTGTCAGACCTTGGGGTCGCCATTCCCTTCCCAGACCGCCTCGCCATGACCATACAGGACATTGTCGGCATTGCTCCCTTATATGGAGCGATCATCGGCACCGGTCTTCTGGTTGCCTTCGTCGCAGCGATATTCGTTTCAAAGCTTGCTCCGAATTTGAGATGGTTTGTCTATCTGGTCGCTGGCGGCACAGCGGTTGGAGTCACTCTTATCACCCTGCAAACAGCCTTTGGCGGCATCATGCCCATCTCAGGGGCACGCTCCACAGGCGGCTTCATTGCCCAAATCGCCGTAGGTGCCGTTGCCGGATATGTCTTCGCGACCCTTACCAGCAAATCCCAGACCGCCTGACCGTAACGAAAACGGCGGCCTCATGATAAGGCCGCCGCTATAGACTTCATAGCCGAGAACAATCAACGAGCAGAGAGATATCCATTGTTCTCCAGATAGTGGATGATTTGATCTGCCGCTTCTTCAGCAGAGACCTCATCGGTTTTGATTTCGAGCTCTGCAGCTTCCGGCGCCTCATAGCCTGAATCAATACCTGTGAAATTCTTGATCTCGCCAGCCCGCGCCTTTTTGTAAAGGCCTTTCGGGTCCCGCTGCTCACAAAGCTCAAGTGGCGTATTCACGAAAATCTCGATGAACTCATTTTCTTCCACCAGACGGCGGGCCAGACGACGCTCGCTGATAAAAGGAGAGATGAATGACACCAAGACGATTAGTCCGGCATCCACCATCAGTTTGGACGCTTCTCCAACCCGTCGAATGTTTTCCACCCGGTCAACATCCGTAAAACCAAGGTCCTTGTTCAAACCATGGCGGACATTGTCGCCATCAAGCGTGTAGGTATGACGTCCACGGTCATAGAGTTTCTGTTCTACTAGATTGGCAACCGTTGATTTGCCGGACCCACTTAGACCCGTAAACCAGAGCACAGCTGGCTTCTGGTGTTTTTGTTCAGCGCGCGTTTCTTTATCAACTTTCAGCTCCTGCCACACAACATTCTGCGCGCGCCGTAGAGAAAAGTCGAGCATGCCCACACCAACTGTTTCGTTGGTACGTCGGTCAATAAGAATGAAGCTGCCAGTATTCCTGTTATCAGCATATGCATCATAGGCAATCGTCTGATCAAGGCTGACGTTACACACACCAACTTCGTTGAGCTCCAGCGTCTTTCCCGCCTGATGCGCAAGCGTATTGACGTTGACCTTGTGCTTAAGTTCGGAAACCGACGCAGACACGAGCTTGTTGTGGATCTTCATATAATATTGCCGACCCGGCAGCATTTCCTCTTCGCGCATCCACAAGAGGTGCGCTGCAAACTGGTCCGAAATCAGCGAAGGAACCTGTCCCCCGCAGATCACATCACCCCGACTGACATCGACTTCGTCTTCAAGGGTCAATGTCACAGACTGTCCTGTCTGGGCCTCCTCAAGATCACCGGTTGCCGTAACGATACGCGCAATGTGGCTCCGCGATGCCGTAGGCATGACAATAACTTCATCGCCCACTTTGACGGTACCGCCCGCAATCGTGCCACTAAACCCGCGAAAATCCAGATTAGGTCGGTTCACCCATTGAACTGGAAAGCGAAAAGCTTGGGTTACAGCTTCGCCATCCACCTCAATTTCTTCCAGCTCCTGAAGAAGCGCGGGACCCTTGTACCAGGGCGTATCCTCGGGACTTGGGACAGTGATGTTTGCGCCTTTAAGGGCCGACACAGGAATACATATGATGGTGGAGAAGTTGAGCTGTGCTGCAAATTCCCGGTAGGCTGTTTCAATCTCATTGAAGGTATCTTGCGAATAATCAACCAGATCCATCTTGTTGATCGCAACAATCACATGCTTGATGCCCAAGAGAGACGCAATATAGGAATGGCGCCGCGTCTGGGTCAGCATGCCTTTACGCGCATCCACAAGAATGATGGCGACATCTGCGGTTGAGGCACCCGTCGCCATGTTGCGTGTGTATTGCTCATGTCCTGGCGTATCGGCAACGATGAACTTGCGCTTGTCTGTCGAGAAGAAACGATAGGCGACATCGATCGTGATGCCCTGTTCCCGTTCTGCCGCAAGACCATCAACAAGCAGAGCAAAATCAAATTCATCGCCCTGGGTTCCAAGCTTTTTACTGTCGGCCTCCAGCGCTGCCAACTGATCTTCAAAGATCAGTTTTGAATCATACAGCAGGCGACCGATAAGCGTGCTCTTACCGTCATCCACGCTGCCGCAGGTGAGGAAGCGCAAAAAGCTCTTGTTTTCCTGCGCGTCGAGATAGGCTTCGATATCTGTTTCGATGAGAGCCGATTGATGTGCCATCAGAAATAGCCCTCCTGCTTTTTCTTCTCCATGGATGCAGCTGCATCATGGTCAATCATCCGCCCCTGCCGCTCAGAGGAGGTGGTCAGCAACATTTCCTGAATAATATCCGGCAGCGTGGCGGCCTCAGATTCAACAGCACCAGTGAGCGGATAACACCCAAGTGTCCGGAACCGAACCGACTTCATCTCGGGCACTTCACCATCCGCCAGTTTCATCCGGTCATCATCCACCATGATCAGCTGACCATCACGCTCTACGACAGGGCGTTTTGCAGAATAGTAGAGCGGGACGATGTCAATTTTTTCTTTGTGGATATATTGCCAGATGTCGAGCTCAGTCCAGTTCGAGATCGGAAACACCCGCAAGCTTTCACCAGGATGCATGCGCGTATTGTAAAGGCTCCAAAGCTCCGGGCGTTGGTTTTTCGGATCCCAACGATGCTGTTCGGACCGGAAAGAGAAAATCCGCTCCTTAGCGCGGGACTTTTCTTCATCGCGGCGTGCGCCGCCAAAGGCAGCGTCGAACTTGTATTTATCAAGCGCCTGTTTCAGCGCATCGGTCTTCATGATCTGGGTATGAAGCTGCGACCCGTGCGAGAACGGCCCCACACCCTGCGCGACCCCTTCCTGGTTCGTATGAATGATCAGATCAAGACCATATTTCTCGGCCACACGATCGCGAAATTCGATCATCTGCCGAAATTTCCAGGTCGTGTCCACATGCATCAGCGGAAAGGGCGGCTTCGACGGATAGAAAGCTTTCATGGCCAGATGCAGCATGACCGCTGAATCTTTGCCGATAGAATACAACATCACGGGATTTTCACATGCCGCCGCAACTTCTCGGATAATGTGAATACTCTCGGCTTCTAGCCGTTCGAGGTGGGTAAGCGCCCGCATAAATTCAGGTCCTAATCACAAGGGTCTAATGTCGAAAGCGCCTCACGAACTCCGCAGGTGCCTTGCTGCAGACTATATGCGCCGATTGAAATCACACTTCAAGGGCGTAATCTATTTTTATTACCACATTTTGTGTGTAGATAAAGAAAATGGGCTGATCCTCTTACAAAATGGAGGCCGAAAGGCTATAGGGCGCCCATGGCACTTCCACTTTTGACACTACAGAACATTCACCTGACTTTTGGCGGAACACCACTTCTCACCGGCGCAGACCTGACGATCGAAGCAGGCATCCGCTTGTGCCTCGTTGGCAGAAACGGCTCGGGAAAATCGACCCTGCTCAAGATCGCCGCTGGCCTGGTTGAACCAGACGAAGGGGAGCGCTTTATTCGACCCGGCGTGACAATGAGATACCTGCCACAGGAGCCGGACTTTGCGGGTTTCTCCACCACCTTGGGATTTGCCGAAGCGGGCCTAACCGACGGCGATACCCATTATCGCGCACAGTATCTGTTGAGCGAGCTGGGTCTCAGCGGAGACGAAACCCCCGCAAACCTGTCAGGCGGGGAAACACGCCGAGCTGCGCTTGCGCAGGCATTAGCGCCAGAACCCGACATCTTGATGCTTGATGAGCCAACAAACCATTTGGACTTGCCCGCCATTGAATGGCTTGAAAAGGAATTGGCGCAGACACGCACTGCCCTCATCTTGATCAGCCACGACCGCCGGTTCCTAACAACACTTTCAACATCAACCACATGGCTTGATAGAGGAACCACGCGTCGCCTGGGCAGAGGCTTCGGGGAGTTTGAAGCATGGCGCGATCAGCTTCTGGAAGAAGAAGAACGCGATGCCCACAAAATGCAGCGTAAAGTCGCCCGCGAAGAACATTGGCTCCGCTACGGCGTCACCGCCCGGCGTAAGCGCAATGTGCGCAGGCTCGGCGATCTGCATCAACTGCGCGAAGACGCCGCCAAAGCCAGAAGTGACCTCACCAGAGGCACGGCGAAGGTGGACCTTAACGCGCAGGAAGGCCGCCTCTCTGGAAAGCTCGTGTTTGAAGCAGAGGACATATCCAAAAGCTTCGGCGACAGGCCCATCATCAGCAATTTCTCCACACGTATCTTGCGGGGCGACCGAGTAGGCATTATCGGTCCCAACGGTGCGGGCAAAACGACGCTGCTCAATCTGTTGACCGGCAAGCTGGCACCCGATTCCGGCACCGTGCGCCTGGGCACGAACCTTGAAACCGTCACCCTCGACCAAAAGCGCGAGAGCCTTCCAGCAGGTACGACGCTAAAGGATGCGCTGACCGGCGGCGGCAAAGACATGCTCATGGTGGGCGACACTCAGCGTCACGTCATCTCTTACATGAAAGACTTTCTGTTCTCACCCGAGCAAGTCAGGACCCCCATTACGGAACTCTCCGGTGGCGAAAAGGGTCGATTGATGCTGGCCCGCGCACTGGCAAAACCCTCCAACCTGCTCATCCTCGATGAACCGACAAATGATCTCGACTTGGAGACATTGGACCTCCTCCAAGAGATGCTCGCCTCCTATCAGGGTACAGTTCTTCTCGTCTCCCATGACCGCGACTTTCTCGACCGCTTAGTGTCATCCGTCATCAATGCAGAGGGCAATGGGCTGTGGCAGGAATATGCAGGCGGCTATTCCGACATGATGCACCAACGGAAATCAGCCGGGGGGATGCTGGAAGAACTCGGCACCAAGGCCGCTAAGCAAAATACGTCCGCCGGAAAATCAACGCCTCCGCGCGCCAAACTCTCCTTCAAGCACAAGCATGCATTGGAGACATTGCCAAAAGAAATGGCAAAGGTCGAAACGCGCATCCAAGAACTTAAAGACGCCCTTGCAAAAGCTGACTTCTTCGCCAAGGATCCAGAAGGTTTCCAAAAGACCGCAGCAGACCTGGAAGCCGCTGAAACTTCCCTCGCCGATATGGAAGAGCAATAGTTAGAGTTGGAGATGAAACGCGAAGAGATTGAAGGAAGCGCATAGGCCGCACTCCAACCAGACTCGGAATACCACTCATCTTGTGAAAGAATGCCTCCAACCAAATTCGTAGTCCGGGAGGTCTCATGTCCAACAATGTCAATCGCCAATTCCGCCTTAAAAGCCGTCCAGTCGGAAAAATCAAAACCACAGACTTTGATCTCGTTGAAGAACCGGTTCCCACACCAGGCCCAGGCGAAGCTGTCATTCGCAACCTCTATTTGAGCCTCGATCCGACCAACCGCATTTGGATGTCGGACATGGATCAATATATGCCCCCGGTTGAAATTGGTGCCGTCATGCGTGGCGGTGGGATTGGCAAAGTGGTGGCCTCCAACTCCGATGCCTACAAGGTAGGCGACACGGTGAGCGGCCTGCTCGGATGGCAGGACTATTATGTCGCTGGCCCCAATGATGAAATTCCTGTGGGGGTTCTTCCGGCCGAACTGCCTGTTGGACTGCCAACCATGTTAGGTGCCTGCGGCCTTACCGGCCTCACCGCCTATTTCGGACTTCTCGAACTTGGCCAACCCAAGGCCGGAGAGACCGTTGTCGTTTCTGCCGCCGCTGGAGCCGTGGGTTCCGTTGTCGGCCAGATCGCAAAACTCAATGGGTGCCGCACTGTCGGTATTGCGGGCGGTCCGGAAAAATGCAAATGGATCGTCGAAGAACTCGGCTTTGATGCCGCCGTTGACTACAAGGCCCCAGATTGGCGCGAGCAGTTGGAAGCCGTAACGCCGGATGGCATTGATGTGAACTTCGAGAATGTCGGCGGCGAGATCATGGAAGCCGTAATGGCCCGCATGAACCTGTTCAGCCGCATGCCCCTCTGCGGGATGATCTCTGGGTACAATACGGATGAGCCGATGCGCGGCGACTTCTCCCCCATCCTCATGCGTCGCATAAATGTCCGTGGTTTCATCGTGACCGACTTCATGGAGAAATACGCCGAAGCAACCATGGAGCTAGCGACCTGGGTCGCAACTGGAAAAATCAAAAGCCAGGAGACCATTGTCGAGGGGTTGGAAAACGCCCCAACAGCCGTGAACAAGCTGTTCGAAGGCGAAAACCTGGGCAAGCTGGTCGTGAAGATCGCCGACGAATAGAGCAAAGCCGGAACAGCTCGAAACCAGCCGACCTCCAGGGGGTGGCAAATATCACCGTGAAAAAATCTCTGTTTTTTTCATAGATGGCGTGATATTTTCACCAGATGACAGAAGCCGGGGAAATTGAGCGGGAAACACAGCAAATCGCAGAGGCAATAGGCAAAGATGTCCGTGCCCTTCGACGTGCCCGAGGTCTCACGCTGCAGGCGCTCGCGGACGAGATCAACCGATCTGTGGGCTATGTGAGCCAGATCGAGCGTGGCATCTCAAATTTGGGTGTCGATGACCTTCGCAAATTGGGCGCGGCGCTGAACGTGCCCATCGGCTTTTTTCTCGAACATCATGATGCCGATCCGGCCGATAGGGGCATCGTTGTCAGAGCGGGAGCGCGACGCAGAGTAGGCAGCCGCGAAGAAGGTTTCAGCGAGGAGCTGCTCTCACCTGACATGACAGGCAGTTTTGAGATGCTGCGGACCGAGATCGCTCCCGGTGCCACCAGCAAGCATCTCATCCATCGCCCCACGGAGGAAGCGGCCTTCCTTGTGAGCGGCGCCCTGGAGATTTGGGTCGAGGGCCAGCACTATAAATTGGTTCCGGGAGACGCCTTTCGGTTTCATGACCAAAATGTCCGCTGGCACAACCCGTCAGATGAACCTGCAATCCTTGTCTGGGTTGTCGCGCCACCCGTCTATTGAACAGGACGGACCGCATGACAGCTCAACTGCCTGAAGAGGCATCCATCATCATTATCGGCGGCGGCGTCATTGGCTGCTCCCTCGCCTATCACCTGGGCAAGCTAGGCCAAAAAGATGTCCTTCTGCTAGAGCGCAAACAGCTGACCTGCGGCACAACCTGGCACGCTGCAGGGCTCGTCGCTCAATTGCGCGCCACCCGCAACCTGACACAGCTCGCAAAATATTCCGCGGACCTCTACGCCAGCCTTGAGGCAAAAACAGAACTGGCCACTGGTTACAAACAGACCGGGTCTGTTTCGCTGGCTCTCACGAAAGAGCGGCTGGAAGAGTTAAAGCGCAACGCCGCCATGGCCTCCATCTTCGGTGTGGAGGCTGAAATGCTTTCACCCTCCGAGTGCTTGAGCCTCTATCCTCATCTCAACCTCGAGGGTGTCAAGGGCGGCGTCCATGTTCCAGGAGACGGGCAGGCGGATCCGGTCAATGTCACCATGGCACTTGCAAAAGGTGCCCGCATGGCTGGCGCGCGCATTGTCGAACAGGTGAAGGTCACCGGCGTCACCCAACACGATGGCCGTGTCACCGGCGTCGAAACCGAGTTCGACCGCGTCAAAGCGCCCATCGTCGTAAACTGCGCTGGCATGTGGGCCCGGGACGTCGGTCAAATGGCAGGCGCCAATGTCCCCCTTCACGCAGCAGAACACTTTTACGTCGTCACAGAACCGCTTGCAGATATCGCCCCGAACCTGCCCACACTGCGCGTCCCCGATGAAGAAGCCTATTTCAAAGAAGATGCGGGCAAACTACTCATCGGCGCCTTTGAAAAGTCCGCAAAACCATGGGGCATGGAGGGCATTCCGGAGAGCTTCTGCTTTGATGAATTGCCTGAGGATCTCGATCACTTCACCCCCATCCTGGAAAAAGCGATTGCACGTCTGCCCATGCTCGAACAGGCAGGCATTGCAACTTTCTTCAACGGCCCGGAGAGCTTCACCCCCGATGATCGATACCTGCTTGGCGAAACGCCGGAGCTAAAAAATTTCTACGTCGCCGCCGGGTTCAATTCCATTGGCATTCAGTCTGCCGGTGGCGCTGGCAAAGCCCTCGCCGAATGGATTGTCGGCGGACACCCACCCTTTGACCTTTGGGATGTCGATATTCGCCGCATGGCGCCCTTTCAAAACAACAAGACATATCTGTTCAATCGAACGAAAGAATCCCTCGGTCTGCTTTATCAGGATCATTTCCCTTACCGGCAATATGAGACAGGTCGTGGCGTCCGCAGGTCTCCATTGCACCCTCGATTGGAGCAGCTGGGCGCCTGCTTTGGCGAAGTAGCAGGATGGGAGCGCCCAAACTGGTATCTGAATAAAGATCAGCTCGAAGCGGGTATTGAACCGGCCTATGACTATTCATGGGGTCGGCAGAACTGGTTCGCAAACGCCGCTGCCGAACATCATGCGGTCCGAAACGGCCTCGCCTTTTTCGATCTTTCCTCCTTCGCGAAATTCCGGGTCGAGGGACGCGACGCCGAAGCTGTGTTGCAACATATCTGCGCCAACGACATCAACGTTGAACCCGGACGCATCGTTTACACACAATGGCTGAATGACAGAGGCAGCATAGAAGCAGACCTCACTGTGACCCGCCTCTCCAACACCGCTTTTCTCATCGTCACCGCACCAGGCGTCCACCAGCGGGACTGGAATTGGTTAACCCGTCACATTCCTGACGACGCCCATTGTATCGCGACAGATGTCACCTCAGGCGAAGCGGTGATCGCACTGATGGGGCCCAAGACACGCGACTTCCTGCAAACGCTCACCCCATCTGATTTATCCAATACTGCCTTTCCCTTTGGCGCAGCCAAGACCATCGAACTCGGCATGGGGACCGTGCGCACCCATCGCATCACCTATGTGGGTGAACTGGGCTATGAACTTTATGTCTCTGCGGATATGGCTCTCCATATGTTCGATACTCTCTGGGATGCGGGGCAGGATTGGAGCCTTACCCCTGCCGGCATGCATGTGCTCGATGCCTGTCGCATTGAAAAAGGCTACCGCCACTTCGGTCACGACATTTCAGACGAAGACCATGTAGTCGATGCGGGCCTTGGCTTCGCCGTTAAAACCGACAAACCAGAGACCGCGTATGGACACTTCATCGGACGCGACGCTGTTATGCGCGTTAAGGAAGGGAGCCCCAAAAGCCGCTTGCTGCACTTCCGGCTCAATGATCCCGAGCCGCTCCTCTTTCACAATGAGCCTATCTTTTGCGACGGGCAGCAGGTCGGCTTTCTGACGTCGGGCAATTATGGTCACGCCCTCGGCGCTGCAGTCGGCATGGGCTATGTCCCACGCGCGACAGGCGAAAAGCTTAGCGACCTGGAAACAAAATCCTATGAAATCGATGTGGCCGGGAAACGGATTCCTGCGACGGCATCCGTGAAACCACTATATGATCCAACCTCCGCTCGCGTCCGAGGGTGAGCAACTACCGATAGGGAGACGAAAAATGACAGCAACAGGTTTTCAGGTGAAACGGATAACCGGGTCGCTTGGTGCAGAAATCTCTGGCGTGAAGCTTAATGATCTATCGAATGAACAGTTCGATGGAATCTGCACAGCCTTCGCGGACCACTCTGTCCTTGTCTTCCGCAATCAGGACCTGACCCACGATGAACATGTCGCCTTTGCACGCCGCTTCGGAGACCTGGAAGTGCATCCCATCGTTAACGGCATGGACGAGCGCCCGGAGATGATCAAGATGCTGAAGCCCGCAGGCGAGTCCGCGAGCTTCGGCGTTGGCTGGCACACGGACAACTCCTTTTTTGCCGAACCCAGCATGGGTTCAGTGGTGTACAGCCATGTCGTTCCGCCACACGGTGGAGACACACTCTTCGCCAATCAGTACCTCGCCTATGAGCGACTTTCTGACGGAATGAAACGAATTCTGGACGGCGCGGGCGCAGTCCACTCCGCCAAATACGCCTACACATCCGAGACGGCAGAGGAAAAATATGAAGGCAAGACCGCCATCACCTACAAGCGCTCTGACTCGGTCTATGACGAAGTCGTGCATCCGGTCGTGCGCACGCACCCAAACACGGGCCGTAAAGCTCTTTATGTGAATCCCATGTTCACGATCCGCCTTGAAGACATGAGCGAAGAGGAGAGCAAACCTCTCCTTGATTACCTCTTTGCTCATTGCACAAAACCGGATTTCTGCTGCCGTGTGCCCTGGGACCCGAAGATGGTCACCATGTGGGACAATCGTTGCGTACAGCACTACGCAGTCGACGATTATGTGGAGTATGAACGCCTTCTCTATCGGGTCACTGTGAACGGCGAGAAGCCGGTTTAGAGCGTTTCCAGGAAAAGTACCAAAATTAGACTTGGCCGGTTTTCCGTCCGAAAACGCGACAGAAAAAGTCCGGGTTTTCTTTGGCCAAACCCAACTAGGCACCAACCCCATGAGCGAAACGCTTCTCATCATTGACGGTTACGATAAGACCGGGCGGGAAAATCTTGACAAGGCAGGCTGCACGCTGGCAGGCACGCTCTACGAACGCATGATCCGTCGCTTCCTGCCTGACGCAAAGATTACGATCCTGCGCCCAGCGGACCCAGATGAAACCCTCCCCTCCGGAACCACCGTCACAGATTTCGATGCAGCGCTTTGGACGGGATCAAGCCTCACCATCTACCACCAAACACCTGACGTGACGCGGCAGGTTGACCTTGCCCGGGCGCTCTACGCCGCTAGAACGCCAAGCTTCGGCAGTTGTTGGGCGCTGCAGATCGCGGCACTTGCCGCAGGCGGTACCTGCCGCCTTAACCCCAAAGGCCGGGAGTTTGGCATCGCGCGCAAGATCGCCCTGACCGATGAAGGCCGCGCCCATCCGCTCTATGCGGGCAAAGCCCCTGTCTTCGATGGCTTCACCAGCCACTTTGACGATGTGGAAAGCCTGCCAGCGGGCAGCATCCATCTGGCAGGAAACAACATCACGCCGATCCAAGCCGCCGTCGTCACCCACGAGGGCACCGCCTTCTGGGCCGTGCAATATCATCCTGAATATGATTTACGCGAAGTCGCCGCCCTCACCCGCTTCCGCAAAGACGGCCTTGTAGAGACCGGCTACTTCGCTAACAGCGCAGCCGCAGATAGCTTCATTGCTGAGCTCGAAACATTGCACGCAGATCCGTCACGAAAAGACATCGCCTGGAAACTAGGGATTGATCAGGATGTCATGGACGCCGACATCCGCACGCTCGAAGTCAAAAACTGGATCGAAAATATCTTACGCCAGAATTAGTCCGACCTAATCGCGGATGCGCAGAATCAGAGACTGGCTGGCGCTCGCCATCAGCTCCCCATTCTCCGCAAACAAGTGCATCCGGCCATGGGCGAACCCATTGTGGACACCATGAATGCGGATATCCAAAAGCACCCATTCGGTCTCAACGATTTTGCGAATGCGGATCGTATTGTCGAGGCTGTTGCCACCTGCATCACGCCCAATGGCATTGCCAATCGCTGAGGGTACAAAATCCGCCATTACGGCGAGCGCGCTTGAACTCATAGGCAAGTCTTCACGCATCCGCGCCCACAAGACAACATGTCCGTCTTCGCTCAAGCCACCCTTCTTGCGCTCTTCCCCATAGCGGCCCTTCACCACCCGAACGTCCATACGGCCATGCAAGTCATCACGGTCTTCTTGCCAATGATCGACGGGCGCACAATCTGTGGGCGGCACCACATCAGGTTTCTCTGCCCATTGAACTGAATATTCACTCGGGCGTTCACCCAGCGCCGCATTCACAGTGAAAATCTCTCGGTCCCCAACATGTCCCACAACCCGCGCCTGCGTGTTATATTTGCCATGCACAGGCACCAGCACATCCAGGTCGACAATGTCCCCAACCCGCGCAAAGGAGAGATATTGAGCTGCTGCCCAGACGGTAGAGCGCCCAGTCGTCTGTTCGATCGCACGGACCGAAGATGCCAGCCCAACACCCCCAAACAGGAAAAGGTTCCCTGGAGGGCCAACGCTCAGCTTGTCCTCCACAGGCAAAAAGTAGCGATTTGGGTTGTGAGTAGGCTGAAGGTCAAAGAGATGATCTTTGGAAGCGACAAAATCAGGCATCAAGTCTCACTCAGAACAGGGGGGCACGGGGAAATTGAGCGCTTACCTAACCATTCCGGCGGTGAATTTCAAATTTGGGGCAAACTCAACCCTTTGGCCGGGTGAGCGACACAGTCCTGAAACCAATATGGTCGGTCCCAAGGTCCACTTCTTGCGGATGACGGGCGGCTGGGCGATAGCGGCGACAATAGTTGGGTGCACAGAGGTAAGAGCCTCCCTTCATCAAGCCAACAGACGCATCAGGGGGAGCGTAAGGGTCAGCTGTCCATTCCCATACATTGCCGATCATGTCATAGAGCCCATACCCATTTGGCGGGTAGCAACCAACCGGCGCGCGGCCCACAAAGCCATCGACCCCTTCATCATTGAAGGGGAAAAAGCCCTGCCAATTGTTCGCAAGATACTCTCCGCCGGGCTCACGCTCCTCGCCCCAGGCATATTTAGCGCCATCAAGGCCGCCGCGCGCAGCATATTCCC
>Ga0189286_100232_pt1 | contig 23244 bp, 21 predicted proteins | sample UW69minimetaG_FD_130330 | JGI IMG/M metagenome (GOLD analysis project Ga0189286, IMG submission 130330) | Marine microbial communities from the Costa Rica Dome - UW69 mini metaG | ecosystem: Environmental > Aquatic > Marine > Oceanic > Photic zone | place: Costa Rica: the Eastern Pacific...
ACATATCCATCACTAAAGCCCATTTGTATGTTAGTTTCAAATTTGTAACTCATATGATTAAAGATAAGAATTCAAAAATTGAAAAGTAACACTTTTTGGTATTTTAGTGCAAAGGTCTCTCTAAACTTTTAAAACGACTTGCACAAGAAGAATAGTATTTTCCTAGTTCCATTATTCCATCTTCATTTATAACTGATACAGGAAAACGTAATTAGTTTCTAAGCAAGGAGAATCGACTCTTATACGAGGAATATTAGGATCTGTAAAAATCACTGAAGCACCTTCTTCAATAGCATTTTCTTTTGTTATAAATAATTCAGGGATGATTAAAATAGAGTCATTTATGCCATCATTATTCAAGTCGCCCAAAGACTTCATTTCAGAATATCTTTCAATTCCATTTGTCAGTGTAGCCGTTAAAACAATGATAGAGGTATCTTTTAGAGATTCTTTAATTATAGGATGAGTTTCTGAATTTGTAAGTAAACTTATTTTTTGAGATGGGTTTTCCCAATGGTCTTTCCAGTTGCTATATTCAGAAGTTTTAGTTTTTACAGGAACTTTATCATTATCATTATTTCTACAAGAAAAGATAAAGATTAATGATGCTAAGCTTATTTTGAAAAGCAAGTTTTTCATATTACTGATAAATAATGTATATCTAAGGAATTTCTATTATTTTTAAAACTACAATTTTCATATTCTTCCCCAAAATCATAAAGAGTTTTTAATCTTTTCAATACCAATTTGCTGATCGTTTAAGAGTTCTCCAAATAGTGGAATACCATCAGGAATCACAATTGGCATGATAAAGGTTTGCAATTCATCTATGAGGTTTTCATTGAGTAAGATTGCATTGATTTGTCCGCTACCAATCAACCAAATATCTTTTCCTTCTTGTTGTTTCAAATTTTTGACAAACTCTTTATGATCTTTGGCAATAAAATGTACATCTTCGTTGTCTTTCAAATTAGGATTGGTAGTGAAAACTCAGTTTTTCTTTCCCTTGTACGGAAAAGGAATGTTCCAACTTAGCACTTTTTGATAGGTTTTATTTCCCTGAATCGTTGTATCAATACTATTGCACATTTCATAAAAACCATAATCTACACCTTCTGTATGTGGAATCGCGTCTAGCCAATTGACATCATCATTTAAGCGAGCAGTTTTTCCATCTAGGCTTATGGCAATATGTAATAATAGTTTTCTCATAGAGAACTAAATATACAAAAAACAAAAGCTGATTTGATGAAATGATTAAGATGCTTTTGTTGCTGATAAGTTTTTAAGCTATTTTGAAACTTTGATTACTTTTGTTAAAACATAACCATCAGTTGTATTTCCAGTAAGCTTATCGGCCATATTTCTATTAAGACTGTTCCTAAATACGCCATCTCTTTTATTGGAAGTGTCAGCAGCACCATCGTAATTTTCAGATGTATACACTGCATTTGAGATAGTATCAGGAAAGGCAATTTGTGTTACTAAAAGCGATCGATCTTTTTGATCTAATACTTCAATATGAAGATGCGGAGCTCTTCCGGGATACCATCCGGGATAAATAGAAACGAAATTAACATTTCCATGCATATCTGTGGTTTGTCTTCCTCTTAAAAAGTTCTTATTTGTAAAATTTCCATCATTTTGCCATGCATATTCTGAGTAATTCCCATGAGCGTCACAGTGCCAGATATCTACAAACGCGTTAGGTAAAGGTTTGCAATTATTGTTAGCATCCTGTATGGTTATATTGATAATTAATGGCACACCAATACGATCTCCAATAATATTTTCTCTAACGACATCAGCAGTTGATTTTAAAGGAAAAGGACCCGCAGTTTCTCTTGGTGATGTTTTACAATTATCATCATCATTTGAAGTTCTCTTGGAGTCAACTTTTTGATATGATTGACTCGCTACGATTGTTCCTACGATTGGAAGTGTTAATGCTCCTACACCGAGGTTTTTAATAAATTTTTTCCTGTCCATGATTTTATGTTTTATGCAAATAATAGGATAAAAAGTATTGGGAATAACATACCTGCAACGGCTAGTTTCCAACCTCGACCTTTAAATCCTTTTTTACCCATTGGAATGAGTACACCTGTTACAGCAATCACTAACATGGCAACTCCAAAAATATCTGAATACCAAATCCAGAAGCTATTCGTAGATTTATGTAAATACATACTATGCCCAACAATAGGAACTTTTCGTTTGTACTCAACGGTTCCTTTTCCTGTTTTCATTTCGGTATCTAAAATTGCACTTTCTTTAAAGTATACTCTTAATGCTCCATCACGAACCCTATGTCCATCATATTTCCCCAATTCTTTGGTTAAGTTTGCTAAATATTCATCTGTGAGTGCTGCTTCATTTTCTGGGATTGCAATTTCAAAAGGCTTGGTTTCATAAGTATAATCCATTGGATACCAATCTTGACGATGATTCAGTATAATTCCTGAAAAAGAAAAAGCTATAATTAACCCTACATAAAAGTATGCGATATCGCGATGTAAGCTACGGTTCGTTATTTTCATAAAAAATAGTTTTCCGTAAAACTCGTAGATAAAAAAGAATAAGAGAAAAAAAAACAGTAAACAACATAGTTTTTACCACAAACAACATTTGAATGATAAGTATATTGATGATGTTCAGGTAATTATATTAAAAAAGGGCATTTGTAATACATGTCCTTTAACTATATTGTATAAAATGAAAATTAATTCTTTTTTACATATTTAGTAAGAATCACAATATGTTGTCCGTTCACGCGTCCTTCGATATGTTCGGCATTGTCATGAACCAAAGAAATGTTGCGAACTTGAGTTCCGCGTTTTGCGACAAAATTGGCTCCTTTTACGTTTAAATCTTTGATTAAAACAACACTGTCTCCAGCTTGCAATTGTACGCCATTTACATCTAAATGTTTGATAGCATTTTCTTTGTCTTCTGCTTCTCCAGTGGCAGCTGCCCAGGCTAAATCATCTTCATCCAAATACATCATATCGAGCAAATCTTGTGGCCAGCCTTCACTTTTCAATCGATGTAACATTCGCCATGCAACAATTTGAACCGCTTTTATTTCGCTCCACATGCTATCATTTAAGCAACGCCAATGGTTGGTATTCATAGTTTCAGGATCTTCTATTTGAGAAATACATGTTTCACAGGCGTGAATAGATTTTTCTAGTGCATGATCATGATTTGGAGGTACGTGATAAATGGCTAAATTTTCGGTATTGCCACACAATTCGCATACAGCGCCACTACGTTTTTGGATGTCTCTTTCGATGCTCATAGTTGATTTTGAGAATTTGAGACAAAAGTAGAAGTTTCACTGAAAAATGAAAGCAGATAAGGTATTTATTTAATCGATTATAGTGAGATTAATAGTAGTTTTTAATTGTAAATACGAATGATTTCGCCAGTTTGTTTTCCGTCCACGCTTTTGCGATACGCATTGATGACTTTTGGCATGGTAATAGGGTTGTGTCCAGGGAAATACGCATCATACTTTTCTACTGCATCTTCATCCAAACCAGAAGATACTACATTGACACGAATGCGACCTTCTAATTCTAAAATCACGGCTTTTACAAAACTGTGAATAGCACCATTTACCATGGCAGCACTGGTAGTCATAGGAACAGGTTCGTCAGCTAAAATTCCCGTGGTTAGTGTAATTGAACCACCTTTTTTCAAATAATGTTACCCAATACGAACCAAATTCACTTGTCCCATCAATTTACTTTTGAAACCTATATAATAATCTTCTTCCAAAAGTTCATCAAATGGCTTTCATTTCGCTTCTCCAGCTGCGCAAATAATTGCATCAAGCGTTCCAATCCTTTCAAACATTGCTTTGATACTTTCGCTATTACTGATATCAACCGTAGCATCTCCGTTAGTACGTCCAGCAATTAATACTTCGTGTTTTTGCTAAAAATATGCAGTGATTTTTTTGCCTATTGTTCCGTTTTCTCCAATGATGAGTATTTTCATAACGAATGAATTTGTATGTTGCGGTTATGAGATAATTTACTTTCGCTCCTTACGTTTAGAAGTTGGAGGAGTCGTTTGCTTGGGTTTAGGTTTATCCCCTTTTTTAGGCATTGGACCGCGCAGGTGAATGACCAAGCCATTTAAAAAGTTACGCAAAATTTGATCGCCACAATTTTTATATTTTGGATGATCTTCATTTCGGAAAAATGCGCCCAATTCACTTTTGGAGATTCTAAAATCTACTAATTCTAATATTTTTACAATATCATCATCGCGGAGCTTTAAAGCTACACGAAGTTTTTTAAAAATGTCGTTATTTGTCAATGCCATGCGGCAAAGATACTTAAAAAGTAGCGAGTAGTGCTTTTTAATTTAGACATAAAAAAAAGCCTATCGTGAGATAGACTTTTTACTTCATTAAGGAATAAAATATATATAGAATATTAAATCACTTTCACGTTCACTGCGTTTAGACCTTTGCGACCTTCTGTTAATTCGAATTCTACTTCATCTCCTTGACGAACTTCATCGATTAATCCAGAAATGTGTACAAAATGCTCTTTGTTTGAACCTTCTTCAACGATGAAACCAAAACCTTTAGTGTCATTGAAGAATTTTACTGTTCCTCTACTCATTGTAATAAATTTAAATAATTGTTTTAATGGTTACAAAGATACTGCCAAATACCACGCGCCCGACCAATTGTGAGATTTTTTTGAAAAGGTTACAATTATTTAATATTAATTTTTTCATTTTTCTGTTGTTAGCCCGCGTCTTTTATGAGTTCTTGCCTTGTTTTTAAATTTTCTATTTTTTTAAATTTTCTTGTTTTTTCTGATTTTTTAACCCATAATCGACTGCAAGTGTCTTGTAATGTGGAAAATATAAGCTTGAAAAACTCTTAGATTCTTCTTTTTTATAAAAATATCTTTAGCTGTATTTTATGTAGAAATTGTATTGAATCAGAACAATAAAATGCATACGTATTTATACCTGTTTTTTACTTTCCGAAGTACTACGCTAACCAAAATCAAGACATTCTTCATACTTTTATATAACAATTGAAACGTCACTTAAATCTTATAAAAAGATGTCAATACCAACTCCTGGCTTATATATGTCACCTAGTAAAACAATTCGGATAGAAATTACAAAAGCTGATCCGACTACTGGAGTTATTGAAGGAACTTACGAGAACGATTATACGCCAGAAGGGACGATGATTGTAAAGGGGAAAATTGGCGGTTATGCTTGGGTAAATAATAATGATGGAGGAGAAGGAAGCGCACCGTTTAGTATCAATTTTACAGTTTCAGAAAGACCTATTGATTATCCGTATTGTTTGGTTGATTTTTGGAATGGTTTTTACTCCAAGTCTAATTCGATTGTTATCACAGGAACACGTTCATATGTAAGGAATGATGGAACTGTTCAGTCTATTGGTTTAGGTACTTTAGAACTGAAATTAAATACGTAATTGTTTAGTATATATAATTGTTGTGTAAGCGCAAGAGAAGAAGTAATATTTGCCGTTGCTAATTTTCTTGCGTTTCATTTTCTATGAAGGTTAGGTCAATATGATAATTCTCTGGATCAAAAGGATCAATGTATGCTATAGTTTCTTTTTGTATATAAAAATACATGCGCACAGCTGTTTCACCTTTTGGAATTGTCGTAGTAAGAATTAATTCTTGGTTGTGATACTGAACATTAAATGTCACATTGCAAAACGTATGTTTTACAGTTTCTTCATTATGATGTCCATATCCTGATACTTCGTTAATGGCAGCAGCATTTACTGTTGCTATTGTATTTGTTTGATATTGATGTTTTTCCTGAATGTTAGCATTGTCCAATACAATGATAATTTTATCTGCTCTTTGTTTGAATTCCTGTAGATCCGTATCGTATTGCTGATCTATTAGTTTTTTCATTTTAGAAGCAAAAGTGAATAGATATATTAGAAAGATTAAAATAGGAATTAATATACCTAATCCAATGAGAATAATTGTCCAGTTAGTAGGAGTAGATATCAATCCTGAAGTAATAAATATTACTCCAACAACAACAAGTGCCATTCCAAAATAGCTGCCAATTTCTGAAAATGCTTCTTTAATATCCATATGCTTATTATATAATTTGATCTAATAAGTTGGTATGGTGTGATATAGTTTTGTTACAGTTTCTCTTGTAACAATTTAATCTCGTCCCGGTATTTAGCAGCATCCATAAAGTTCAATTCTTTAGCCGCCGCTTCCATCAATTTGCGTTTCTCACGAATCTGTTTTTCTATTTGTTCCTTAGTCATGTATGCTACATCTGGTTCTGCAGCAGCTTTCGTTTCAATACTATCTTCCCAAGCCAGACTTTCATCTTTACTCAACGCATTGTTTAACGATTTGTTTAAACCTTTTGGTGTGATGTTGTGTTCTATATTGTAAGCAATTTGTTTTTCTCTTCTGTAAGCAGTTTCATCGATGGTTTTTTGCATACTCTTGGTAATTTTATCAGCGTACATGATGGCTTTTCCATTCACGTTTCTCGCAGCTCTACCAACTGTTTGCGTCAATGACCTTGTGGAGCGTAAAAAACCTTCTTTATCAGCATCTAAAATGGCTACCAAAGAAACTTCTGGTAAATCCAACCCTTCACGCAGTAAGTTTACTCCAATCAAAACATCAAACAAACCTTTGCGCAAATCTTGCATGATTTGTACACGTTCTAGCGTGTCTACATCACTGTGAATATAACGACAGCGAATTTGAATACGCGTTAAATATTTTGTCAATTCTTCCGCCATACGTTTGGTCAAGGTTGTCACCAATACACGTTCGTCTTTTTCGGTTCGTTGGTGAATTTCTTCTACCAAATCATCAATTTGATTCAAACTTGGGCGTACTTCAATAATCGGATCTAATAATCCAGTCGGGCGAATGACTTGCTCTACATAGACACCATCTGTTTTGTGTAATTCGTAATCTGCAGGTGTGGCACTTACATAAATTACCTGATTCTGAATGGCTTCAAATTCCTCAAACTTTAGCGGTCTGTTATCCATGGCAGCAGGCAAACGGAAACCAAATTCCACTAAATTTTCTTTTCTACTTCTATCACCACCATACATAGCATGCACTTGTGAAACTGTAACATGACTTTCATCAACTACCATTAAATAATCATTTGGAAAATAGTCTAACAAACAGAAAGGACGTGTTCCTGGCGCACGACCATCCAAGTATCTTGAATAGTTCTCAATTCCAGAACAATATCCTAATTCACGAATCATTTCTAAGTCAAAATTGGTGCGTTCTTCCAAGCGTTTTGCTTCTAAATGCTTTCCAATTTCTCTAAAATAATCTACTTGTTTCACCATATCTTCCTGAATCTGATGAATGGCATTTTGCAATACTTCTGGAGAAGTCACAAACATATTTGCAGGATAAATATTGAGTTGGTTGTATTTTTCAAGCACTGTATTTGTGGCAGGATCAAAGGATTCTATTTCTTCAATTTCATCTCCAAAAAAGTGAATTCTAAAAGCAAAATCCGCATATCCTGGAAATACATCTACAACATCGCCTTTTACACGAAATGAACCATGTAAAAAATCGGCTGTAGTTCTGGAATACAAACTTTGCACCAAGCGATGCAATAATTTTGTTCGAGAAATCACTTGATCGCGTTCTAATTTGATGACATTTTTTTGAAATTCAACAGGATTCCCAATACCATATAAACAGGAAACGGATGCAATTACAATCACATCGCGTCGACCCGAAAGTAGGGAAGAAGTGGTACTTAAACGAAGCTTCTCAATTTCTTCATTGATTGATAAATCTTTTTCTATATAGGTTCCAGAAGTTGGAATGTAGGCTTCTGGTTGATAGTAATCATAATATGAAACAAAATACTCTACAGCATTGTTTGGAAAAAACTGCTTAAACTCTGAGTACAACTGTGCTGCTAAGGTTTTGTTATGCGCCAAAATCAACGTAGGTCTTTCTACTTGTTGAATCACATTGGCAACTGTAAATGTTTTTCCCGAACCTGTAACACCGAGTAATGTTTGGTATTGTTCGTTGGTTTCAATTCCAGAAATAAGTTGTTCAATCGCTTGTGGTTGATCGCCAGTTGGCTCAAAATCAGATTCAATTTTAAACTTCATATACGGTGTTTGCTTTTTTGAATGATCCTACAAAAATAGCGAAAAGAAACGAGCATCAACCGTCATTGTAGATTGAAAAATAAATCATTGCCAAAGACTGCTGATGCATAATTTTTTATTCAGAAAACCCATTATTTGATACTTCCTTTTATTCAAGTTCAAACGTAAGGTTTCAAAGTTGCAGAAGCTGCTATTTATTTTGCGCTACCTGAATCAAGATCCCAGAAATAGAAAAAGAAAAATCCTGCAGCATGTTCAGGCTTGATGCCGTCACAATCTCCAATTCTACTGCCTTTGTAATAAATGTCTCCGTCACTTTCCACCTTTCCAATTCTGGATCCTCTATAGTAAACATCTCCGTCGCTTTCTATTTTGCCAATTCTAGATCCTTTGTAGTAAATGTCTCCATCACTTTCAATCTTCCCAATTCTAGATCCGCTCTTATACACATCTCCATCAGATTCAATTTTCCCTACACGAGAACCTTTTACATAAATATCTCCATCACTTTCAATTTTACCAATTCTACTTCCTTTGTAGTATACACTTTGTGCATAACAAGTAGTTCCAATACATAGAAATAATAGAAAGAATACTGCTTTTTTCATTGTTGTCTTATTTAGTTTTTAAAATTTAATGTTGTCTGTGTTTACATGTATGATTACTAGCTGAAAAAGAATGGTATTGATATATGTAACACAGTATTTATTGTATATGTCTTAATCGAATACATGTAACCTTATTTTTTGATTTTTTTGAGAATTGCAGAAAGAAACATGCTTTAATTACGATTATTTATTAAAAAATTGATCGTTCAAAAAGGTTTGATAGCTTTGTATTTCTTCAGGAGTAAGTCCGTTTTTAGATTTGATCTGATATATGTCGTTAAAAGCAATTATGGTAAGTTCCATATTGGCATCCATATCAAATTTGATGTTTATTTTTTCTTCGCCTTTTGGTGCTTTTTTTATGTTTGGAATCGTAACAGAATCCATATAAACATTGTCTTTAATAGTGCTACTTGATCCTTTGTAAAATTTAATTTCTAAACTGGTTTGGCCATCAGAAACTGTTTGGAAATCGTGTTTTGCTTCTCTAGGAATTGTTTGTCCTTTATTGAAAAAGCTATGAAAAACACCATCTTGTAATTCAATTCCATAATTGTCTTGCAACACTTCTATCACAAACCGCTGATCGTGCTTTTGGATAGTGTCGTCTAAAATAGCTGCTTGTATGATGGCACCTTTGGCAACACAGGTTTCAGGATCCGTATTTGATAAACATTTGGTGTTTAGTTTTTCTTCAATAGCAACTTTTAAACCGTGTGTGCGACTTGCTCTTCCAACCAATAATGTGTCAAATGAAGTATTGTTGGGAATCTCTTTGAGTGACTTTTCTAACAAGGCTAAGATTCGGTTAAATAAGGGTTTTGAGATATCCAAAAAGTCTTTTCGCGTGAGTGTTAGTGGTTCATAAATTTGCAAATCATCTCGCAGAATTCCCATAGGATAATGTGTGGTAGCTTTTTCTTGGCTACTTAAATCATGCTTTATCTTGGCTAATTTTTCTTTGAATTCAATAGTCTTTTCAATACTAAGATTGTTCAGGTTTATGATATCTTTTGCTTTGTAATCTTTCACCCAATTAAAAATAGCATCATCAAAATCTAATCCGCCTAAGTTGGTGTCACCTTCTATATTTTTTACTTCTAATGGAAAATCTTTTTTGTGTTCTTCTTGTGAAACATCAATCACAGAAATGTCTAGAGTTCCACCACCTAGATCGACCACCATTAAATGATCTCTAATTTGATTGTGTGTTGTATATTCTAAAGCGCAGGCAGTTGCTTCATTGATTAATCGTCTAACAGGTAAATTAGCAATTAAAGCAGCTTCCATAGTAGCTCTACGCTGATGAATATCAAAATGTGAAGGAATTGCAATGATAGCGCCATCAATTTTTGCTGGCAAACCGAGACTTTTCATGTCTTCCAGCGCTATTTTTTTTAATTGACATAATAATAAAGCAGCAATACATTGTGGGTGAACACTTTTGTCTTTGGATACTTTTACAGCGCCTTTGCGCCCTAAATGCCTTTTAATACCGCCAATATATACCGCTTCTTTTTCTTTGGAACGCTTTCCGACAGATATGGTGTCTTTTACAAAAGAAACTTCGGAAGGCATGCTGTACATACCATTGAGTTTTACAATACGAGGTTTACCTTCATGCCAATATCCAATAACAGATTTTGTAGTTCCTAAATCGATTCCAACTAACATAGATTTTGCAGTTTATTTAAAGAGATGCATTATTTTATAGTAAGATAGGAATTTTTTACCATTGAAATACACGTTTATTTTTGTTTCATTTCGTAAATGTTCAACTCAAAATTATCACCATTCATTGCATAGTTTTTATACAAAGTATACAATTCGTCAGTGCTGTCTTTATTTAAATCCATCGTACTAAAGATCACATCTGGAGGAAATTTGAATGTCAAAGTGTCTTTTAGTATTGTATGTTTTCCATCTTTGAACGTTGGGATGTAATTGTTGGTATTTTCTTTTTCTAAATATTTGAAATCGATAGTAGTCGCAATTTCTTTTTGCGCTAAGTGATACATGAAATTATCTGGAAGCGTATCAAATTTTGATAAATTTCATGTGTAATTGTCTATGATTTTTGCTTTTACAAGATAGCTGAAAAAGCACTTTTTTTTTGTACATCTGCATGGTCTACTACGGGATTTCGATTCATAAATTTTTCCAAGTCTTTTCCTGTTAGCATATCAGCTTCAAAATAGTTTCTTCGGAATGAATAGGTATCAATTTGTGTCAATTCATATTGTTTTTCCTTTTGACATCCGTAAAAAGTGAAAATGATTAAGATATTTAGTATATATTTTTTCATTTTGGAATAGAATCTAGCTAGGACTTTAAGATACTTCTTTTTAAAGTATAAAAAAAGGTAATCACATTCGATTGCCTTTTTCAGGTTATTATAGGGGAATAAAGGTGGAATTACATAATGTCTGTACTTAAAAATTCTTTTGTCCAGAAAATTCCATGGCTTCTCCTTTTCCAAATCCAAAGCTAATTCCAATAGTAACAAAACGTCCGCTTACGCTATTAGAGGTTCTTAAAAAGTCAACTTGATTTGTTATGGATTGACGACGACGAGAAGCGAATACATCTCTGATGCTTAGATTTGCATTCAAACGTCCTTTCATCATTTTTTTACGGATTCCAAGATTCATAAAGATATTGTCTGCAACTTCTCCTTGAACTGTTTTAAACTTAGATCGATAGTTTCCTGTTGCTTCTAAGGTAAAATCTAGTGGTAATTTAAATTTCCCTGTTAATCTAGAACTCCATTGATTTCCATTAAAATCAAAGTTTAAATCTTCAAACTGACCTTTTCGAACAAATGAATTGTAGTTAAAATCAGTTGTAAAAGTTGCCCAGTTTGTCGCGTTGTATTTTGCGTTAAGTTCAATACCTGTTCCATTGTTTGTCCCAACATTACTAGGTTGTGAAGTGGTCACATTGTTTTCAAACGTAGAAATGTCTTCAATCACATCTTTGGTAGCTCTGTGATAAATTCCAAAATTTAAGGATCCTTGATTGAATTTAAGAATACTAGTGATTTCAAAAGAATCTGTGAATTCAGGATTTAGGTTTGGATTTCCTGTTGAAATATTAAAGTTGTCACGGAAGGAGAAAAATGGATTCAAATCCCATAAACGTGGTCTGTATATACGCTTAGAATATCCTGCTTGTAATGACAAATCTTCAGTTACTTTATAAGAAGTGTGAACGCCAGGGAATAGGTTTGTATATTTTTGTGTGTTACGCTCATTGGTATTTACAAGTTTGGTTCTTAAATCTGTATTTTCTAAACGCAAACCACCTTTAATTCCCCATTTTTCAGCTTCATATGCAAACGTAGAATACACACCAAGTACATTTTGATTGTAATCAAAAATGTTACTAAAACTTGCATTGATTACCCAGTCATTATTGATGAAGTCTCTAACTTGATAGTTATTGCTTACATCATCTATGATAAATTGTGCACCAGTTTCTAAGGTGTATTTTTCGCCAAAAGGATGTGTATAGTCTAATTTGAACGTATATTCATTTTGAACAAAATTTGTAATAGCTTCTTGCAACATGTTAGGAATGTTACCAATAGTCGTAGTGTTGTTAAAGTTTGATGTTTTGTCTTTCCCAAACGATGTTCCTAAAGCACTGAAAAGTAAACTATGTTCTTTATGATCTTCAAAATCCTTTTTGTATTGTAATTCATATTGCCATTTAGGATTGCTAGCAGTAGTCAACTCACGGCGATTCCAAGCATCTGTAGTGGTAGCTGTATTATCAATAAACTGATATAATTGCGTTGAGTTTTCTTTTTCATCTTCAAAAGCATAATGCCCAGAAAGTGTAATTACGTTTAAATCATTGATATGGTAATCTGTTCCTAAAATAACATTGAAGAATTTTTCATTTTTATCACTCTCGCCATTAGTAGTCAAGGTAGTTTCGGTAGCTCTGTTTAAACTACTAGATTCGCTTTCTCTTGGAAAGGTTCGTCTTCCATATCCTAATTGACTAAATAGATTGAATTTTTCAGTACGTCTATTAAGGCTTACACCAATACTATGATTGTTTGGAATACCAGTATTCAATGTTACGGAACCATTCAAACCTTTCTTTTCATTCTTTTTTAGAATGATGTTAATGATTCCTGAAGTTCCTTCAGCGTCATATTTTGCGGAAGGATTTGTAATCACTTCTATTTTATCAATCATATCCGCAGTAATACTTCCCAATGCATTTCCGTCTTCGCTAGCAAGTACAGATGGCTTTCCATTGATGAGTATTTGCACGCCTGAATTTCCGCGTAAGCTTATTTGTCCTTCTATGTTTACATTTACAGAAGGAACATTATTTAAAATTTCTAAGGCACTTGCGCCAGTACTACTTAGATCAGCACCTACATTAAATACGCGTTTGTCAAGTTTAAAAACTGTTTGCGATTTTTCAGCACGAACAATAACTTCATCTAATTGTGATTGATCCTCTGATAATACAATTTTATCTAAGTCAATACGGTTATTTTGTATGGTAAAGTTTTTGATTTTTTTGTTTTTGAAACCTATAAAGCTGACTTCTATATAAAAATTAGTCGTTGAGGTTGTAAAAGAGAATTGTCCTTTTTCGTTAGTTGTTGCTCCAGTGATTGGTTTTTGAGTATCCCTATCTGCAATAAGTACTGTTGCAAATGCTACAGGAACATTATTGCTTTCAACCACTGTTCCAGTGATTGTTATTTCAGTATTTTCTTGAGCATTAGCTGAAAATGAGCCAATAAAACCCAATGCAATTATAAAGCAAAGCAAGTTGATTTTCATGGATGTATTTATTTTTGATGACAAATATCAATGAGTAGTTTCTTTTATTAAAAAAGAATCCAGTGAACAGCAGTAAGATTCCTGTAAACAACATTTGTGTTTTTGGCATGGAATATTCGTTGTTCGCAGTGGTATTTGTGTTGTTTGCTATTACTTCATACTAAAATAGTATGTAATAGCTTATTTTTGAAGAATATAAGATTCATGTTTTTAAAATCATGTGCAAAACAGTGTGATGACATGAATTTTGTATCCAATAGATTAAAGAATGATACTATAAACAATGAAACGTTTGCTTCAACACTTACGAACAAAAGAATGGTTAGCACAAGGACTTTTTTTAGTTGTTTTGTTCTTCTTGTATTCTTTTGATAAACATAGTCCGCATATAGAGATGCACAAGTTTTTTTTCTTTTTGCACTATATGTCTATGGCATTCTTTATTGGTTATGTGTTACTTCCATTATTTTTTTATACTAAAAAATATTTGCGATTTTTTAGTGCTTTGCTATTGGTGTTTGCGTATGCTTATGTAACCGAAGAACTTATTTTAGAACGGATCTTTTTTGAGGATAAAAGAGCGAAATATATTTCTAATGTGTTTTATACTTTATTAGAAATTGTACCATTAATAATGACGATGGTTAGTTTTAAATTTGCTTGGGATATTAGTAAAAAGCAGAATGAAGTTGAGCAATTAAAAATAGCAATGCAAGAAAGTGAATTGCGTTTTTTGAAATCTCAGATCAATCCACATTTTTTGTTTAATAATTTAAATAATTTGTATTCATATGCTATGGAGAATTCTCCAAAAACACCTTCTATTATTTTAGAGCTTTCTTCGGTATTACGATATATGTTATATGACTGTAAAGAAGATTATGTGTCGCTTATCAAAGAGGTTGAGCATTTAAAGCATTTTACAGGTTTGAATGAATTACAAATAGAGAATAGAGGAGCAGCTAGTTTTAAAGCAAAAAATGTCAGTGATACTTTTGTAATAGCTCCATTGATATTAATTGTGTTTGTTGAGAATGCTTTTAAACATAGTTCAGCTAGTCAAACAAAAGGTATTGTGATAGATGTTGCTATTGATGTCTCTGCTGATGGAAAGTTAAACTTTATGTGTAGTAATAGTTTTTTAACTGATTCAAATACTCAAAGTTTGTCCCAAGGCATTGGTTTAGAGAACGTGAAAAAACGTTTGGAGATTTTATATCCTAATAAATATGAATTGTCAATTGATGCGTCAATTAATATGTATAATGTAGCGCTTACATTACAATTACAAGAACGAAAATAATATGTTGAGAAGTTGTATTATAATTGAAGATCAAGCGCCTGCGCAGCGTATTTTACAAAAATACATTAAAGATGTTGGTACTTTAGACTTGAAAGGAACGTTTTCTGATGCAGTTGATGCTATCGTTTTTTTACAAAATAATATGGTGGATTTAATTTTTTTAGATATTCATTTACCAAAAATATCAGGAATGGATTTTTTAAAAACGTTTCAAAATCCTCCTCAAGTAATTTTAACTACGGCTTTTTCAGAATATGCTTTGGAAAGTTATGAATATAATGTCGTTGATTATTTACTCAAACCATATTCGTTTCAACGTTTTATTCAAGCGATTTCAAAAAGTGTCTCTTTGATGAAGCCTAATTTAGAAGTAGCTCAAGAAAAAACATCTGTAAATGAAGATCATTTTTTTATAAAAATTGGGCATGATTTGGTTAAAATATATACTAATGAAATTTTGTATTTTACCTCAGATGAAGATTATGTGAAAATTGTTACACAACATAAATCATATTTGAGCTCAGATTCTTTGAAAACTTGGTTGGCTAAATTAACTACAACATTTTGTCAAATTCACAAATCATATATCATCAATACAAAACATATTGAGAAGATTTCAGGAAATCAAGTTTACTTAACTAAAGGTATTTGTGTGCCAATTGGTCGAGCTTATAAAGACTATTTTGTGAATACTTTTTTGAATGAGTAATAACTATGTTATTTTCTTTAGACTCCAGCCTCTTTTTTTTATGAATTCCTTTTTGAGTTAAGTATTTTTAAACAGGGTTGTTACCGTCGCTAAACTACTTTCCAGTATCCATGTTTCTAATCACTCATGTACCATCGGAAGCTGATAGAAATGCATGTAGTTTGAAGTTTAGTGAAGAATTTTAAAAATGACATTGCAGTTGGCTGCAATACTTCTATTTTCTTGGTTTCTTGAATATCATTTGAAATAGTCAAGTACTCAGAATCATTTATATCATCAAATTTTTTCACAGATATAAGTGACTATCGTTTCAGGGTAAAATGTCCTTTAATATCAAACGAATCTGGTCCGTCTTTTATTTCTGCTAAGAACCAATAATCACTCGATGGCATTCTGCGTCCTCTGTAATTTCCGTCCCATCCTGGATCGCTAGCACGTAAGGTTTTTAGAAGTTTTCCATAGCGATCAAAAATGTACACAACCGATTTTGGAAGTGTTTCTATTCCGATAATGTGCCAAGTGTCATTATAGCCATCGTTATTTGGCGTCACAAATTTGATATAATCTACCACCACAACTTCTTCACTTACTTCTCCACAACCATTAACGTCTAATACAGTTACGACATGATAGCCTGGTCCAACATATTCAAAAACGTTTGAAATCTGTGGCGTTCCACCATCTAAAACATATAAATAATCTCCGTTTCCACTTGCAGTTACGGTGATGGTATTATTATCCGAGAAATTTACTACATCTACTTCTACAATCGTAGCCAATTCAGATTCGTTGACATTAAAGCTTGCGGTTTCTTGACAACCAAACTGGCTTGTTACAGTTACAGTATAGGTACCGATAGAAGTAATATCAATAGATGCTGATGTTTCTCCTGTAGACCAAAGATATGAGCTTCCAATATCAGAACCAGCAGTTACGGTTAAAGGAAGATCATTCAAACATAGTGTAATATCATCTGGTAAATCAATTACAGGAAGCGGATGAATAATGGTCATAAATGAAGTTGTAGAAAAACAACCTGTTACATTATTTTCGACACGAGCAAAAATGATTTGTTCATCGAATGCATTGTATAATGGCGGTAATGGACTTACATCATTTTCTGCGTCTTCTATACTTACATGGTAACTTACCGTAAATAGTCCAGGATTTTGTGTGCCTAATATGGTTGCAGACTGCGTGGAGAAGTCAAAAGTTTGTGTATTATTCGCATTATCACTAATACATGCTTCCATATCACTTACAGGGTTTGCTATAGGATTTGGATTTATAGTTACATTAATGCTTTGTACAAAGAAACAACCTGTCGTATCATTTTCAGCTCTGATAAAAATGGTTTCTGGATTTGAAATGTATGAATAAATATCAGGAAGTTCGTTGGTATCACTTTGTGCATCAGCAGCAGAACCATAGTATGATATTGAAACTCCCGTTGGATCATCGATAATGATGTCGTCGATTTGACGTAAATCTAGAGTGCCAGGCACTTCGGAATCACAAAAAGTAGTTTCTGTTATATTGTTTAATAAAGGAGGTAAATTCACATTTAAAGTAAATGGAATAATGACATAACATCCCGAAATTGTATTGATCAATCGTACAAAGATTGGTTGTGGATTGTTACTGTTAGTATAATTTGTAGGATCTGGAATTACATTTGTACCGTTTTCAGCGTCGTCTTCTGTTTCATGATAGGTAATTATAACATCGTCTTGACGAATATTTAAGATAGAGAACTCAGCTTCGGTTAAATCAAACACAACTTGTCCGTCATAATCTGTATCACAAACTGTAACATCTGGTGCTGGATTTGCTTCTGGAACTTGAACTACATTCAATGCAAAATCTACAACAGTATGACAGTTAGAATCATTAGATATTCTAACATAGACTGCTTGCGGATTTGAAGTGTTTGTTATGGTATTTCCTATAGGATTTACATCATTTTCGGCATCTTCTTCCGTGTTATGAAAAGTAACCGTTAAATTTTGAGGAATTCCTGCGGCAATTTCATCTCGGGTTGTTGTTAAATCAAATGTATCGATACCATCATTTGTAATGTCATCACACACAAAAATATCTGTAGGGTCATTATACATTGGAGCAGGACTTACTTGAATTACAAAATCGGATACAGCAAAACAATCAGGATCAGTATCATTTTCTATACGGACATGAATGGTTTGTGGGTTTGTTTGATTTGCATACGGAAGTGTTTTGTCGATTTCATTGGTTTTGTCCAATGCATCTTGTGCAGTAGGATAGTAGAGAACAGTCATATTGGTTTGACCGTTTAATATTTCATCATCTCTAGTTTCCAAAATAAAGTTTTCCGTTTGATCGGTATCAGTTTCACACAATTGATATATATCTGTGGCAACTACTGCAGGAATCGTATTCACAACAATCGGTAATTCAACCGTAGCAAAACAACCTGTGATGGCATTTTCTACACGTAAAAAGGCAGAAGTACTTGCCGTATTGTATGCTGTTGGATCAGTAATGATATCAGTATTATTCGCAACACCGCTTCCAGAGGTATGGTAAGAAATATTGATATCTGTAAGATCAGTAATTATTTCTGGAAGACTAAGCGTTAAATTTACGTCAGCAATTCCATCAGTATCGTCGTCGCAAATTAAAATTGTACTTGGTTCATTGACTTCAGGTGCAGGTAGTACTTCTAACATGAACGAGCCAATATCTGAACAAAATGTACTCGTATTTCTGTAACGGAAAAATATCTCCTGAGGGTTAGACGAGTTTACAATAGGTTCTGTAATTGGATTTGCAGAAACCGCAGCATCAGCAAATGTTAAATAGTATATGATTTCAAATCCAGTTTCGGTACCTAAAATATCAGCATTAAACATTTGTAAATCTACAAGAGCAATTGCATTTGAGTTTGTGTCGCAAGCTGTAAGTGTGCCAACAGTTGGGGCAGATACAAACGGATTTACAGTCAGTTGGATAGAAGAAACATCTTCACAGCCAGTATCAGTATCTGTTAGTAGTAAAAATAGTTCCTGTGGGTTGGAAGTGTTGCTGAATGGAACACCAGTATCTATTGGATTTACATTATTATTGCGATCGTCTTCTGTTAAAAAGAATTGAATATTTACAAAAGCTAAATCGTTTTGAATAGATGTATAAATAGCTAATAAATCAAATTCAAATACGCCGTCGTTACTTGGATCATCACAGCGATTTACGGCAGCAATATTGGTAGCTGTTAAAAGTGCATTTGCATGAATATTGAATTGTGTAACGGTATAACAACCAGAGTCATTATCAACTACGCGGATGTATAATGTTTGTTCTTGCGGATTGGTATTGTCAAAAGCTGTAATATCTGTGATAGGATTGTCACCTGTTTCCGCATCTTCAGGTGTGGTGTGTACTGTGGTAGTTACACCTGTAAGTCCAGCTGTAGTTTCAGCTAAAATATCTGTTAAATCAAAAGTTGCAAAGCCATCGTGTTCTGGGTCACAAGCATCTAATAAGTTCCTCACTGGTGTTGTCAGTACAGGAGATGTTCCAACATTTATATCTAAAGTTGTCATGCTTACACAACCTGTTTCTGTATTAACTACACGCACAAAAACCGTATTGTTAGGCCCTGTATTGGTATAGTTATTTACAATTGGATTTATATTATTTTCAGCATCACTTTGTGTAAAGTGATAAGTAACTCCAAGAACAGGATTCATTCCCGTAATTTCGTCGTTTCTAACCGTTAAATTAGTTTGTGTAATTCCGTCATCATCTTCATCACATACATCAATAGGTGTAGGTTCATTGATTACAGGTAAGTTGTTCACAACTAAGTTGAAACTCGTAAATGATAAACACCCATTGTCAATATCTAACACACGCACAAAAATTTCTTGAGGAGATGTTGTGTTATCAATTGTCGTAGGTAATGCATTAGTATCATTATCAGCATCATTCTGTGTAGGGTGAAAACTTACGGTATAATTTGCTGGAGGAACTGTAGCTAATATTTCAGGTTCTTTAATTGTTAAATTAAAACTCTCTACACCGACGGCGCCTGTATCATCACACAATTCGTAATCAGTAACTGGACCAGCAGTTTGGGCAGCATTTAAAGTAACAACTACTGTGTCTTCTATCGTACAGCTTTCTGTTCCAACAGGAATTGTAATTTCAACACGATATGTTCCCGTTAGTACGGCATCATGAGTAGTATTCGTACTTCCAGGAATTGGAACTCCATTTCTAAACCATTGATAGGTTGCTAGTGGATTTCCAATATCTCCATCCAATAAATATGAGTTGGCACAAGTAGTGATATCGGGACCTAAATCAACTGTTGCGTTGAAACTACTTCCTTCTATGAAGATAGCAGAATCTGCATTTTGATCAGTTCCATCAGCGAGTACTAATTTGATATGATATTGTTCATTTGGAATTAAGTTTGCAGTTGCAGTCAATACAGTTGTACGTCCGTTATAGTTGGTATCGCCTAAATTGTATCCTTCAAAATACTCTTCGTTTTCTGCAGGACAGAAACCTACAATCTCATCGTGAATTACACTTGTGCTTACAGGAATATTTGTTCCCGGCACTACAGCAATATTTGTGTATGGACCTGTACTTGCTGCGGGTCTAATTAAAAAAGCAAAGCTATCCGAAAATCGACACGGGAAATCCTCAGCATATTCTTCAGAAGCTAATAAATAATTAAAACTAATTTGATTGGTAACGGCAATAAAGTCAAATTCAATTGAAGTTGCATTCAAAGTATTGTTAACACCTAAAACTGCTTCAAGATCAGGATCTGTTCCCCAATTTGTAGTTCCACTATTCAGTGGTATTGGATTTAGACCATTACCCGCGTCGGATGCTCTACCAGAGGTTAATACCAAACCATTTGCAAAAGGGAAATTGGAACCAGCTTGATTAAACGCAGCGTAACTAGCAAAACCATCAACATTTCCGTTAATATTTGAAGTAACATTAGAAATTTCAACACAGCCTTGCACTAATTGTTCTACAAGTTGTTGTAGCGTAAATGATTCGTTAGTAGTTACTTGTTGCGCAGAAACTATTTGGTAGGCGCAAATAGTAAAAAGCGTTAGGAGTACTTTTTTCATAGGTATGGGGTTAAGTCATTTTTGTGACTAAAACGGTTTGAACTGGGCAGGCTCTTGCGTTTGGGTTCTAGGTCATTGTAAATTATGAACAAATATATACATAATTTCAAGCCTTTAAAATTGTTTTTAGTACACAAAACTTAATTTTAAAGTTTGCTATTCATCCACACTAAAATACAGAAAATCAAGGAGATTATTGTAAAGAAAACTTAATTATTCTGTAAATATACCCAACCTGTATAGGTTTGCTCTAATAATAAAGGACTTGCGAGTGTATTTTCATCGTTTAAATAAAGTACATAAAAATAGGTTCCTGTAGGAAGTTTTTTGTTTTTTGGAGTACCTCTGTTTGAATATCCATCCCAACGTGAGGTATTTTTATTTCCAACAAAGATGAGTATGCCGTATCTGTTGTAGATATAAATTTCATGATTTGGATGTGCTTCCAAATTTACTATGTTGAAAACATCATTTTTTCCATCATTATTTGGAGAAAAACCATTAGGAATATAAATTTCACAATCATCTACAATTAATTCAAAACTGGTTGAAGAAATACAACCCAATAGGTTTTCTATAGTTACATAAATCGTTTGCGGATTTGATGTATTGTCAAAAGCAGTAGGAGTTATGATTTCATCCTGAAATGTCCCATCTGAATTAGCTGTTTCATAATAGCTAAAGATGAGGTTTGAATCCGTATTTATGCTCGTCTCATTGAGTGTTAAATCGAAAGTCACAGATTCGGTTTCGTCCAACTTACAAGCTTCTAAAACTTCTGGTTGCATTACTTCAGGACTTTCTAAAAGAATCAATTCAAAATTTCCAATAGAATTACAAAGTGTGATGCTATTGGTGACTTTTATGAAAATTTCTGCGGGATAATTAGTAGTACTGTATGAATCAGGATTTGTAATGGCATCTGTATTGTTTAAAGCATCTAGTAATGTTTCAAAATATTCAAAAGTGAATGAAGGATCACTAAAAAAACTTTCTTGAGCAGTTAAGTCAAATACAATACTTTCAATATTGTCACAAAGTTCCAAAGCAGGCAATATTGGGATCACAGGTGAAGTAGGTAAGGTGAAACTTTGTAAAGCGCTGTTATTATCTTCGTTGATTTCATCTACAGTTCCTGTGCTAGTTCCGTCATCATCAACTACAATTAAAAGGTCAAATGTATTTGGAATTGTTGTAGGGATCGTTACAATAATTGTTTGCTGTGTGCTTTCACCGATAGTTAGTGCTACTTGTGTTACATCAGTTGCAATCAAAACACCATCAGCATATAACGCAATTGGTGTATTTTGAGGTAAAACAGCTGTACTATTTGTGTTTGAAATGGTATAAGTAATTTCCAAATCACGCGAATCACATTCACTATCAATTTCATCAATAACAACGGTTGCATCAGGAAGTTGGCTGTTTAGAACTGTAATGATATTATTAATCATCACAAAATCTTGCCCTGAAGTCAATGAGATAGTTGCTTCTGTATCACCAATACTGATGTTGTTTTGAATATTGTAAAAATCAATATCCATGTTGTACAGATTAGAAGCGCCTGTAAAACTATTTGTTCCATTAAACGCATTATCTGCAGGATTCAAAGGTAAGTTTGAAATAATAGTGCCATTCACACGTAAAGACTCATTCACGCTTAAAGCTTGATCGCCTTCCCATGCAATGAATCCTATTTTTGCGCCCATATTATCAAAAACGTTGAGGTTGTCAAGTGTAATCTCCAATTCTTCAGGAACACTTTCTAATCCATCATATACATTTAATTGATTCAAAGGAAGCGAAGGATTTTCATAAATAACTGTAATAGCCCAACCTCCAAAATTTGTACCTGTTGGGCAGTAAGGTGCAATGACTGAAGTAAGATCAAATTCACTCACTGTATACAAACCGTTTCCTTCAGCTTGGACAATAGCAGTAACATCTGCAAAAGCAGCAAAAAAGGTGCGATCTGCAGTTAATGCATCACTAAAAGTACGTTCTGCAGTTACTGGAATTCCGTTAAGTTCAATGTCAAAATCTCCATCATCGGAACCTGCCCAATATAAATAAGCTGCGACCATTGTTTGATCTGCAGCTAATGTTAAAGTAGCGCTAGAACTAGTGTTGATTACACAAGGACCTGTTGTGCCATTTTCAACAGTATTGAGTGTGTTTCCAAACGCGGTATAGTCAAAACGACCATTAAATTGTTGGAATAAGGAAATGTCTTGAGCAATTATGTGATGTGTGCTAAAACAGCAACACAGAAACAGAAGAACGCTTATGTAAGTTTGCTTTTTCACACATTTTTGTTTTTTCCTTGAAATTAACAAATTCTTACCTCATAAAAAAACCGAAGCTATTTTTCTCCGGTTTTTTTTAATCAAATATTGTTGTTGTTTTTTTTATCTCTTTAAAGTAAAGTGATTGATAAATTCTTTTGCCGTTCCATCAAATGGATCTACATATTCCACTCTAAACCAGTAATCCTGTGATGGCATTGGC
>Ga0189286_100233_pt1 | contig 23224 bp, 26 predicted proteins | sample UW69minimetaG_FD_130330 | JGI IMG/M metagenome (GOLD analysis project Ga0189286, IMG submission 130330) | Marine microbial communities from the Costa Rica Dome - UW69 mini metaG | ecosystem: Environmental > Aquatic > Marine > Oceanic > Photic zone | place: Costa Rica: the Eastern Pacific...
AAGTTCATATAGATAATCCAAGTCTAAAACTGCTAATAAACGACGATAAAAGTTCTGCTTTGGAATACGATCACTTAACTGAAAATTGCTAAATAATTTTTCTTGATAGATTTTCTTGCCTTGCATAACCTAAGATACGTAATTATTCAATATCTTAGACTTGTGCAACAGGCACAATGTATAACAAATCATAGCTGCCTACGGCAAGCTACACTTGTTGTACGCCCCGTTGTAAGTAATGTGAATTAATTTACATGTATTTAAAATCATCTATCTTGATTAATTACTACTACTGAGAATTTTAAATAACATACTGTTTATTCATGTTATTAATTGTTTTAGGTTGTTATTTTCCTAGAAAAATAGTAATTAAAATAAAGAAGTAAACACTAAAATATCATTAACTTTAATTAATGTAATAAATGGACGTAACAAGTCAAAAAAAATCAAAAATAACTAAACTCTATCGAAAAGTAGCATAATGCCCTAATTCTAAAATTAGTATTTTTATCATTGAACGCTTTATTTTTTTACTTCTTAAAAATCATCCATGAGTATATTCGCAAGCCTAAGACAAAAAATTTCACATTATAGCATTAAAGGAAAAATAATAACCGTTTTATGGATAACCTTAGTCTGGACTTTAATACGATTATTTAGATTTTTTGAAACCTATGCCAGTAATAAGGATTCTGTAGAATTTAATGAAGGGATAGTATTGGGTATTCTTGTTATTATTGTTGCAGGTTTATTTGTTGGAGTCAGTTTAGTATTTCTTTGGGAGCGTTGGCTGAGAAGAATGGCTTACCTCAAAGCCATGTTTTTCATTATTCTGTTTTACTCTTTGATGTTTTTTATTTTATTCACTTTAGAACAAGGAATGATTAAGCTGAACAACACAAATCAAACCATGAATGTAGAGGTCCTTGCACTTAAATTTAAAGAAGGATTTAATCTGGTTTTTTTGACGAACTATATCTATTGGCTTGTTATTACTTTTATGACCATTTTATTTTTATTTATCAGAGATAAGTTTGGTCCTATTACCTTCGTCAATTTTCTAAAAGGAAAATATTTAAGACCAAAACGCGAAGAGCGTATTTTCATGTTTATGGATTTAAAGTCGTCTACTACTATTGCAGAACGACTTGGTGAGGAGCGCTATTTCAATTTTTTAAATGACACCTTTAGTATAGCGACTCCTGCAATATTAGCTACTCAGGGAGAAATTTATCAATACGTTGGTGATGAAATTGTGATTACTTGGTTGACACAGAACGGCGTTAATAGAGCACATTGTATTAGCTGTTTTTATAAAATGACAGCGCTACTAAAAGATAAATCTAATTATTTCGATGAAAAATATAACGTACAACCTCAGTTTAAAGCTGGCTTGCATTTTGGTCATGTTATTACTGGTGAAATGGGAATTGTAAAAAGAGAAATTGTGTATTCTGGAGATGTTTTAAATACGGCTTCTAGGATACAATCACTTTGTAACGAAATGAACACTGATATATTACTATCCAATAATTTAATGAAACAAATTGATCAAAAATTTCTAGATACAGAATTTAAGTCTGTTGGTAATATTACTCTCAAAGGGAAACGACAAAAAATAGAGTTAGTAACCCCTATATATAATGATTAAGTATTAACTATAATTTGAACCATTCACCCATTTTATAAAATAAGAATAAACAATGTCAGATGTCCCTACTTAATCATGGATTATTTGGTTTTTCTTTTAACTGGAAAACACTACCTACAACAAGGGTAACCGTTGCACAAGCTATAGTTTCAAAAAAAACAAGGTATTCTTAGCACTTTTAAGGATGTCTTTCTTTTTAATTTTTCGAGCTAACTGTATATAAACACTATTAAAATGATGGTTTATCCAAGCCGTTAAACACATAATTACTTACCACAAACACTTTATTCAAGGTGTTTTTTTATGTCTAAAATTTAAGAATAACCGACATCGTAAGATATAATAAAACCTGTAGTATGATCGATAAAGATAAACAACAGATAATAGAAACATTTCATTGCATCCAATGTATAGCCCTATAGTATTTTGATTGCTTATGTAATGAATCTGAAAATCTGTTGTATAGAAAAATAAGGGGAGAAAAAAGCGATCCTAAGATCGCTTTAAAATTATTCTTTAGCACAAAGACCTTTCCAGCCAGTAGGGCATCCTGGGTCCCCCCATGTTTGTATACAATTTCCACATGTAAATGCACAAGTATGTATGGCGCAAGCTGATAGTGAATAACAAACATCGCGTGTTGATCCTCCAACAACTTTTGAAAGATCATTTAAATTAGAAACACAGTTCTTTTTAAGGCTCAAACCTCCAATATTCTTTTTTTTCATATTAATATTCTTTAAAATTTCAAAACTAAAAGTATGAAGGCTGATAAAATAAAACAAAAAAAGAATCTCGATTTTTATAAAATATAAGAAGTAATTAACAAAGAATAAAACAGTAATTATCATGGAAGGAATACCACAACAATACAAAGATATGGTAGGCCTTAAACGAGAGTTTAGCGGAGGACTTTTCAGTTCAAAAAATAGCAATTGAGCTAACAGAGTTCAACATTTTAAATGTTCGCTGGGGATCAGCTAAGATTGTGAACATGAAAACAATGGAAATGCTGCATCCGACAGTTGAGTTCTTAGTAAAGAATGAAAACATGAAGCGTAGCAGATGGACACGTCCATTTCCAGTACGAGAAATTAAACTTGAATCAGAAATACAGTAGGTTCTCCGACACCTTAAAATCGGAAAACGTTCTTTGACATATTGTGGTAAGTAAAATAATACTATATTTATGCATGTAAGATCGCTATTAGTAAGCAAATTTTTACATAATTAAGAAATAACAGGAATTCCTGTTATTCATACGTTGTAGCCAATTATAATGAAAAGAAAGAAAATAATATTAATAGTCCTTAGTTTAACATTAGTAATTGGAATGATATCAGGATTTTTAATCCCGAAGAACACTCCAATTATTGCGCATTTCCTGAACAAGAACTCAATTGATATTGAAGCACAAAACTACTTGAATGAAGAAAATATAAAAATAGAACTTTCAATCTGGGGAACGGACTTTGAGGATATTACAATTGTCGAAAACAAAACAATAAATCCTATTCCGAAAGGATATGGCGAAAACGATTGGTTTCTTTCGTATGATGAGAAGAATTATGGTGTTTTCAGACACTTTAAAACAAATAATTGGCATGACCATCACTATTCATTTAGATTTTACCAGAACAAAGGAAAAGTGCTGTGTGAAGTCCAAATTGACGGACCAGACCAAATGGATAAAAGAACGATTAAGCTTGACAAAAAAATAAAGACGGACGTAGGTTCAGAGTCAGGTTTAAGAATAAAAAGAAAATAAACTGGCTACAACACTGTGTAAAAATGCATTAAAACGCATTTTACACTAACCGTTGGCAGTAATTTAAGAAAATCGAAATGTTAGACAAATACGACAAGCAAATAATGTATGAATATTTATGGAAACTCATCAATTTCTTTTACGGAATTATGATATTACTTTCCATTTTAGTCGGAATAAGAGCGTTACTTTATTTTCTCGGAGGAATGAAAGATGAGAAATTTAGCGTTGACGGACTTTTAATCGTTTCAAGTATTATAATTATTTACATTGTTTTAAGGAATTTGACAAAGTCTTGGTTTTTTAAAAAAATAAGCCAATAATAAATCCAATGTTGACTGAATTAACTATTAATGAATACACAATAAAATCGACTGGAGCAGATGGTGAACATAAATACATTTCGACTGAAATTGAGCTTGAGGGAAAAATAAAAAAACTGACTATTGTCTTTGCTAAAAATCGGACGAAAATAAGTTAGAAAATTTTGGGAAAATTAAAGTAAAAGGTGAGCTTCAAAATGACGGAGAAAAATATGATTTGATAATGAATAATGCGACTCTTGAAAAATAAAAAACTACAGCTAACAACAGTAACCGTTGCACAAGCCTATAATTTCAAAAAAATAAGGCATTCTTATCGTTTTTAAGGATGTCTTTCTTTTTAGTAACAGCTATGTAACTCTAAAATAAACACTATTTGAATGATGGTTTATCTAAGCCGTTAAACACATAATTACTTACCACAAACACCTTTTTCAAGGTGTTTTTTTATGTCTAAAATTTAACTATTGACCGACATCGTATGATATCATAAAAACAGTAATTTTTTTAAATTTTATAATTTCTAACTTCCACATTATTAACTTAAAAAATATCAAAATGAAAAAGAACGTGAGATTATTATCACTTAACAAGAAGTCAATCAGTAACTTCCTAAAATTGTAAGGAGGTTATATCACATTACAACAAGGAGATGACGAATTTCCATCAATGTAGGTTGCTACAGAGAAGAAGTGGAGTGCTTACCACCTCGGCCATCACCAACAAATACAGCAGAACCAACAATGATTGTATGTCCAACTCAATTTTCATGCTCATAATTTTAGACAAATAGAAATAGGAAAAGCGAACTTTTAAGTCCGCTTTTCAAATTGTAAATAATATGGTATAGTATAGTATTGTATTGAATGGTTTTAACTCCAGTCAGATAATGTAATATTAAAGTTTGTTGCTCCAGTAATTTGAATTAATGGATTGTCAGTGCTGCATACATCATCAAAAGGGAAAGCATAAATTCCTGATTTGTAGTTGTCGTGTACTACTTTTGCGTATTCGTTGGTAACACCATTTTGTACTTTATAGAATCCAGAAATATCACAATTTGGTTGTGTGTCATTGGCACTTGTACTTAAGGTAGTTCTGTTTAAAGAAGCTCCTAAAATGGCCGCAATTTCTCCCAGTGGAGTATTGTTTGGTGCGTTCAATGTTCCTACGCAACCAAAAATATCATAGGCATCACCTTTTGCAGGCTTTTGAATTGTTACATCCGCTTTTCCTGATTGTGAAAATACAAAAGCATCATTCGAATTTACAGTTCCTGTATATGTGCCAAATGTTGGACAGTTTACCGTAAGTGTATTAGTTGTAAAGTTTTTCCAACAAGCATCAACATACGCGTCATAAATGTTTGGAGAAAGCAAGTTTGGTTTCGTTGTTTGCACACCGTGTTGCGGTCCTAATACACGAATATTATTTCCAGACCCATCTTGCATTACGAGATCACTCCATGGCTTTCCTAATTTTGTAATTTCTTTAAAGATAGAATCACGTATACTTGTTGATTTCATAATACCATTGGTTTTTGTAGTATCTCCAATGACTTCTATAGAAACAGGAGCAGAGAAGTAGTCTACAATAGTGCAATCCGCATACAGCTCAGTTCCAATATTTGTAAATTCTACCACAACAAACAATGTGTCAGCATCAGCAGTTCCAGGAGTAAATGGTGGCGTTTGAACACCTAAGCCATTTTGCCCACCAGTTACAATATTAAATACGTTTGGTAATTGTTTAAAAGAGAATAAAAATTGTCCAGACCACATTTTTGGCAAGTTATTAAATGAACTCAATTCATCAACTGTTTTAAAAAGTTTTGAACAATCTTGTCCTTTGGAAAACTTTTTCAAAGAAGCAGTTCCTTTGCTATCTACATCTACGTAACACCAATCTGGTGAACTTGTTGCAGGATTGCTGTTTAATCCAAAGCAAATCCAATGTACATCACTGGATGCAATACCGCTGCTGTTTGTAATTTTAACATCTAAACTCATAATAGGTAAGGGTTTTATAATTTCTTAAGTAAAAGTAAATGTTAACGTTAGGTATTGTGCAAGCGCAATTACGTATATTTATAAAACACGCAATTTTACGTGATCATTTTTTTGACTCATGAAAAAGGTTATCGTTTTTGTTTGTATCTCATTTATAGCTTGTAAAGACACTAATAAATTAAGTAAGGAAGCTACTTTATTGATAGATATTGTTTTTCAGAAACCTATGCTGAAAAGTTTCATATCTGTGATAAGGTTGCCAACGAAATTTTTATATACAATAACACAGATGCTTTCCAAGAACTCAATTTCAACATAGATAATTATTGTTAAAAGACGATTCAATTGTTAGAGTTTAATATTGAAAAAGAGGTTGAAGTTCCCTTTAAAGATTTTCCAGGTTTACTCTTACAAGAGTTTTTGAAAACATCTTCCTCAATTCAATTTATGTTTATACAAATAGAAACGAATTTTACATTAAAATATGTTTATGACACTAATTATAAATTGGTGAAAATTTTGCAGAACTTTTACTAATTACTTATAATAAAAAAAGCTTCCAAATAGGAAGCTTTTTTTATTATTTGTTTACAATCTTATTTTGTTTTTGTAGGCTTATCTACTGTAATTCGTTCTTCTCTGTTTGCCAATTCCCAAGCTGTATAGAAAATCAAACGCGCGCGGTTTGTCAATAAATCATAGTTGATTTTATCTGGCGTGTCTGATGGTCTGTGGTAATCGTCATGTGTTCCATTAAAATAGAAAATTACTGGAATATCATTTTTTGCAAAATTATAATGATCAGAACGGTAGTAATAACGATTAGGATCGTTTTCACCGTTGTATGTATAATCTAGCTCTACGTTTGCATACTTTTTATTTACTTCTTCAGAAATATTATGCAATTCTGTACTCAACTTATCAGACCCAATTAAATACACATAATTACGATCACCTACTGTACGTTTTGGATCAATACGACCAATCATGTCAATATTAAGGTTAGATACTGTATTTTCTAATGGAAAAATTGGATTAACATCTGTATAATAACGTGAACCAAGTAATCCTTTTTCTTCTCCCGTAACATGTAAAAATACAACAGAGCGTTTTGGACCATTTCCATCTTTTTCAGCTTGTTTGAATGCTTCAGCAATTTCTAAAATAGCAACTGTTCCAGAGCCATCATCGTCAGCGCCATTACAAACTTCTCCATTTTGGAAACCGATATGGTCTAAATGTGCAGAGATAATAACGTATTCTTCTGGTTTTTCAACCCCTTTTATGAAAGCAACAACATTTTCAGAGTTTACATCATTAACCTGATCTTTGTTTGTTAAAGAAGCATTTACTGTAATTATTGATGGTTTTGAATCTGTTGCAATATTTGGATGCATGGAAGTTGCTAACTTTTCGTTTATCAGATAATAGAAGAATGGAGTTTCTTTGCTTTTTAAACCAACTCTACTATTTTTTTTCATGAAGCTTAACTGCATTTTATAGCGTGGAAACATGTCTCCCACATAAAAGAATACACCTTTAGCTTTATGCTCTTTAGCAGCTTTAATTTTAGCAGAAGTCCCTTGTCTTGCACCTCCCCATTTTGAACTTTCCTCAGTTCCAGAAATGACGAATGTACCATCAGCATTCACAGGTTCTCCCATTTTGAAAAGAAGAATTTTTCCTTCTACATCCTGATTCGTATAATCAGAATATTTTTCATCGTCTATTCCATATCCTAAATAGATGATATCAGAAAAAGAAATAGTACCATTTTCTTGCGCACTGAAGGATAAAAAGTCATCTTCAAACTTAAATTCTTGCTCTTTTAATGTTAAACTAGCATCTAAATTACTTCCTTTTTGTAAAGGAACATTTTGAAAATAGTTACCATCTTTTTGTGCGGCTGGAATGTTTAAACTTTTATATTCATCTCTTAAATAAGCAACAGCTTTCTTTTGGCCTGGTTCACCAGTATCTCTACCTTCAAATTCATCAGACGCATAAGTGTACAAATGTGTTTTTAACTCAGCTTCTGTGATAGTGTTTCCGTAAGGAACGGGATCTAAATTTTTTGGTGCTTTTGTGTCTGCCATTTTGTGGTTAGTGCCACATCCAACAATAGCCAAAAGAGTTAGAGATAGTAATTTTTTCATTTAAGTATCTTTTAATTAATATTTTCGATGGAGTTTGCCAAAAACGGGATTGATAGGATTAGATTGTTAAGGCTTATTCCATATAGTTGATTAGCGATTCAAAGGTATAGAAATCCGTTTTTTATTTTGTTATAGATTTCTTAAAATAATGAAGAACCCTCATTTTGAAGCATAAAAAAAGCCTATTCTTTACAAATCAAATAGGTTTTGTATAATTTTATTGAGATTATTCTAATCCATCGATTCCTTCAAGATCTTTTAAATCTTCTTTTTCTTGTTCCTTATTTTGTTCTGAAGCTTGTTTTACATCATCAGCCACTACATTTTCTCTAAATAAGTTCATCGTTGTGATGGCAGCTGCCAGAAAAGACAATGCAATGATCAATTTTGGAACATTTTCGCGCATTGCATTTTTTTTCGATGTATATAAAGCAACGATTCCTAAAATAAGCCCTATAATTACAGGTATAAAGGCGATACTATCTATGAAGAATGAACCGAAAAAGGCTAATACTACGGCAATACTACCTAAAATGATACTAAATGTTCTCATGGTAATTTATTTTGGTTTTAATGTAAATTAGTTTGCAAGACCAGATGCATTTGTTAATTGTAACATACCGCTTCCAATTGGAATAGTAAATTCTGCTTTTACAGGAACTTTATTTGTATCTGCTGTCATCCATAAGGTAGCAGATTTTAAGAAATCACCATTGGTAATGATTTGCAGTTTGTGACATTCTTTTTTGCCTAAATTCCCAGCATCAATGGTAGATTTCCCGGCATATTTAACCGTAATTGGAATTTCCTCTTTGTCAAAAATGATGTTAAATACTTTTGAATCACCAACAGCTGCATTTTGAATAGGAAGATTGCGCACATTATACAATGTCGAAATTACATCCATGGCTCCATCGCTAAAATTAAAGTTTTCATTCACAACCCAATCCGTTCCATCACGTCTTCGTTTGATTTGCTCACTTTTAATTATTTTCTTCTTCTGATTGTAGATGTATTTCATTTTTTTCTTATAGCTACCTTCCTGAATATCTCTTTTGTACAATGCAGGCAATAAGGAAGATGTACTTACATACGATTCATACACATCACGAATTTTAAAGAAAAAATCATACTTTCTAAAAGTGCTCGCACGGCATTTAAAATGGTATAATTTATTTGACGATGTTTTAACTTCAGATGTTTCCATGCTTACTTGCGCAAGATCTGTTAAAAAACCAGACATTTTATAAGATGCCGTATAAACCAATTTTTCACCATTGGACAAAGGCGATTTTTGCGCATGAGCAACTACTTGAAACATACATGTTACGATTAGGAGACATACAATCTTTTTAATTCTATTCATTGTTTAGGTTTTTATTCTTTATTACTAACGCAACATAAACCACTTATTGTGCCAAACTTATTTTAAAGTCTAAATTATGTATTTAGCAGTATTTTGTAACTTTGACAAAAATACACATTACTACGCAGTGATGAAATTAAATTATCATAAACAAAACTTTTTTAAAAACACCTATTGTGTTTTCAAAACGATTGATTCCCAATTGCTAAAAGATAAGAGACCAGATTACACAAGTCGATCAGGCAGTCAATATTTTTATACGGACGAAGGTGTGTATCGAATTTCTTCACATTGGGGACGCGCAGCAACCTGTAGATGGCGATTGCAAACGGATGATATTAATTTTAGAAATGGTACAAAAGTAGGTTTTGCAAAATGGACTGATTTTTACAAAGACAATGAAGTAGAGAAGCTGTATTTCATCAAAAAGAGTGAATTCACAAAGAAATATGAATACTTTCATAAAAACGAACCTTCTTATACTTCTGCATACATTTTAAGAACTGCTGGCGATACACGGAAAGTCTTACGACAACTCAAAACAGTTACCACTGAAACCAAATGGGCAAAATACATTCCACATGACAATTTGGAAGATTTACGTGCGTATATTATCAATGGATTGATTACAAGCAATAAAACTATGCCTGAATTGAGAAGACAATATCAAGGTTTAAAGAAACGAAACACCTAACAGAATCCAACCAACCACTAACAACAATCCTCCAAGCGGTGTAATAGGACCTAAAAATTTCAGTTTTTTTCCTTTAGCACTGCTCATACACAATCCGTAAATGCTAAAAGAAAATAGGAATGTTCCAGCAATCAAACTCCAAGCGGCACTTTTCTCTATGGTTTGTGTAAAGGGTAACTGAAACCCGATGAAAAGTAAGACAATCGCGTGATACATTTGATATTTTACACCAGTTTCAAAGCTTTTTAATAATTCTTCCGAAAATATCTTTTTCAAGGCATGTGCTCCAAAAGCTCCAAAAATAATTCCCAATGCGCCATATAATGTCGCAATCAATAATACGTATTTTTCCATGATGCAAAGGTAGCTAAAGCAAGTTAGAAAAAGGAGTTTAGATAGATTTTAAAAGTAATATGATAGAGAGCACAAAAGCTGTGCTTTCCAAGAAGATTCTAGCCCAGTGACAATTACCCCAAACGATCAATTCTTTTGAAAGTTCACCATCGGGAATACTCCTATCAGCAAATTTCTGATTGGCTTTTTTAAAGTAAAGAAAATAGGTTGAAAAGAAAGCTAAGGTTGTGACTCCAATAAAGGTTAAAATGGTCAATTCTTTTGAGTTATGTACAAAGTAATATGTAACCATTGTTAAAGGAAAAAGCGTTGCAGCTATCGTTAAAGGTGCAAAAAACGCATGAATCTTTTTTCCATACGTTTTATGGAGTTCAAAAAAATCATTTGGACGTAATGATTTCCAATACGGAACAAAGAGGATGGCCTCTGTAAGTTGAGCACCAATGAATATGCCCAAAATGCTGATGGATAAAAGTAGGAGCGTTGTTGCTATCATGTGTTATAATTTTGATACAAAAATCAAAACATTCAAACACTCTTACATTTACCTATGTAAATAAATTAACGATCTTTTATTTTTCTTCGAATTCTACTCAATTGCGTTGCAGATATTCCTAAATACGAAGCAATATAATATTGCGGAATAACAGTTTCTATGTTTGGAAATTTTTCTTGCATGATGGCATATCGTTCATCTGCATCTAATAATGCCATTTGAATCTCTTTCTGCTCTTTTTCTAAAAAATAAAACTCTGCGATCTTTCTACCCAATCGTTCTAAATCGTGGAATTGATCATACAATTTTTCTAAATCACTGTAATTTGCTACCAATACTTCACAATCGGTCAATGCTTGTTGTGCTAGCTTATTGGGTTGTTTGGTGAGCAAAGCAGTATAGGCACCAATGATGGAAGGACCTACAAAAAACTGTTTGTTATACTCTTTTCCTTCTTGGTTAAGGAAAAATGCTCTCACAATTCCAGATTTTAAAAAACCTATTTGTTGCGCATATTCACCTTCTCGAACAAAAAAGTCATTTTTGTCAAGTTGCATTGGCGTAAAACACTTTTGTAGTTCGTTAAAAGTATTCGCTTCAATAGCATAAATGTTGTGTATGTAGGCTAAGAATTCTTTCACTTTTATGAACTGGTTTGTATTAGCATTCTTAATTACCATTGAGTGTTCCAATGTAGAAAATCCTTAAATCTAGGTACTAGTTCAATCCATGTACATTTTGTTTTCCACAGAATTGCTTTCTCATGATCTTCTTTAGTATCAATTGTATCCCAATCAGAATATTCCATTGTGTATAGGGCAATTCTACTATCAAATTCAATTTTCAGCGTTTGTTGATAGTTTAATTTACCATCAGTTGTTGGTTTACTGATCATCAATCTCCATAGTGATGAACTCGCAAAAAGCGCTTCTGAATAGTGAAGTCGTAAAATCCATTCAATAAAATTAGAAATACCCTGATTAGGAGTTCTAGTATTTTTAAGGTTTTTAAAAATAACAAGTTGATCTTCCCAAGAACTTCTTAGTATATCACTTGTATATACAAGCTTTTCAAAGTCAGCGGTCATTTTACTTTTTTTGCGATTTTTTTGTGTATGAATTATAGAAAAACTTGTTATTCAAAATCAAATTACTATTGATTCATTGGCTGATCACTATCAAACTGACAGCATTTAGGTAAATTTTTATAGGCTACATTATCACCATTTGTTTGATCGGTATCATAACCTGCCGCAGCAATAGCTTTGTGAATGTCTTTTTCATGTATTTTATGTTCATCATACGAAACAGAAATACTCTTTTTCTTTACATCCCAAGTAGCTTCTGCAACGCCTTCTACACTTTTAGCAGCTTTTTCAATGGTTGTTTTGCACATGCCACAATTTCCACGAACACCAAAGTTTGCCATAGACAATTCTTTTCCTTGTGTAGTAGCAGTTTTGGTTTCTGTTTCAGTTTTAGCTTCTCCTTTGCATCCAATGATGAATAAAGAAGCAACGATTGCGAATGATAAGATTACTTTTTTCATATTTAGTTTAATTTAAAAATTTATAATGTTTAATTCTTTATTTTTTACCTAATACCTAATTTCCAACACCCAAAACCTGCTTCACACTTCCACAAGTTAGCATGGCATCACCAAAATACGGATTTCTAATTTGTTGTTCATTACTAATCCAATATGCACCTTTATTATCATCAGCCATTGGACAAAATTGTATGGTGAGTTGTGTTTCTAAATGGTTAAAATTTTGAACCAATTCAATCAGATGATTAGAAATGATTTGAAAATTCTTTCTATGGCGTTCTATCGGCGTATTTTCATTGATACTTTTTGAGGTTTTATGTAATACTGCCCAATATAAGTCAGTTTCTTTTCGTTGCTCAACAGTGAGTTGTTCCAAAGCTTTTCGAAAAGCAATACTCTTTGCTACTGATTGCTTTACATCACTTTGTACCAAAGCATCTTTGAGTTCTAAATATGCTTTGATACTTGGTAGAAAAGCTTTTTCGTAGGCTGCATTTACTGTAACTTTTTTAGGTGTCATACTATTTGAAGAAGTTTCTTTTGAAGCATTCAGCATCGATTTTTTCCCTTGCAATTGTGCCGCAGCATCTACAGTAAATGCACCATTGGTTACAATTTCTTCTGCTGGATCGAGTCCAGAAATAACCTGATAATATTCTCCTTGCATAGTTCCTAAAACAACTTCTCGAGCTTCGAAAACAGGCTCATTTGCTGATTTTTTCACATACACTAACGAACGTTTTCCAGTCCACAATACTGCAGACTTTGGAATGGTAAGAGCAGTGTTTTTGGTAGTTTTAGTATTTAAGATTCCTGTGACAAACATACCGGGTTTCAAATTTTGTTCGCGATTGTTTAATTCAACTTTTACAGCAACAGTACGTGTGTTGGTATTCAATACAGGATCAATAAACGTAATTTTAGCTTGAAGTTCTTCGTTTGGATTGGCGTTTGTTGTAATGGTAATAGCATCTCCTTTTTTCAGATTTGCAATTTGATTTTCATACGCATCAAAGCTAGCCCAAACGGTATTGAGATTGGAAACTTTAAATAATGCGCTACCTTCCATAATATGATTGCCTTCTTCTACCAATTTTTTAGAAACTACACCAGAAACACTCGCATAAATTGGAAACTTTGAAGAAACCTTTTTTAAGGTTTCGATTTGCTGAATTTGCGCTTCACTCAATTTCCATAGCTTTAATTTGTTTCGCACAGCTTTATATAATTCAGGTTGCGAAGCTTTCATACGCAACGCTGTCAACAGTTCTTGTTGTGTAGTCACCAATTCTGGAGAGTAAATTAAAGCAATTTTTTGTCCTTTTCGTACTTCTTCTCCTGTAAAGTTTACATATAGTTTTTCAATACGACCGCCAAAATGAGCGGTTTGCATAGCATTCGTTTTTTCGTTGGCTTCAATTGTTCCGGTAAGCTTTAAAGCAGCATCGGAAGCAGTTTCTTCTGAAACTTTAGAGGTTTCTATGTTGGCTAATGCCATTGCGCTTTCGGTCATACGAAACTGATCTGAAGACAATTCAGTAGTGTTTTCTTGAGCTGGAATCAAATCCATTCCACAAATTGGACAATCACCTTGTTCAGGTTGCATAATTTGTGGATGCATAGAGCATGTCCACATGGTTTCTTTTTCGGTAGTTTCTGTATGCGAATGTTCTTGAGTTTGTTCTCCCGAAAGGGCAAATTTCCCAATTACAATTCCCGCAATAAGAATGATAATGTATATTAAATATTTCTTCATAATCTTAAGCATATATATTAATGAGCATCCAAACTGCCATGATAAGCATGATGGAATTTTCTATAAATGTTGCTTTGGTCATGGGTAACTTTAACGCAGTTCCCAAGCAAGCACATTGAATTGTTTTGTTGTCTAAAAGTGACTTTGTGACACCAATTGTAGTAATTCCTAAAATAACAATTGTAGCAATTAGTGCGATCGGAATTTCAATTCGAATTAAAAACATCAATCCCAAAATCACTTCTAAAAACGGATAAATCCATGCATAAGCGGGAATCAGTTTTGCAAGTGGATCATACATTTGAAACGAACTAGGAAAACCTTTGTAATCCAGAAATTTAAAAAAGCTAAACACGATGTAAAATAAGCCCATAAAGTCTAGCATGAAAGCTTCCATATCCCAAAACTTAAGTTGTAATAATAAGCTTGCCGTAGTGATATAAAAGAAAATTAAAAACAGTGGAAATAGTTGTTTAAGTTCACTTTTTTGTGGTGCTTCTGTTGATGCAAAGACATTTACAGAAGCTTCTTGAACTTTATATTTTTTAGGCAATACAGCTTCTATACTAGCAGCATCAAGCGTTGTAGTCGTTTCAATTTCTGCAGTTTTGGTTTCTAAGTTTACGTTTACAGAAGTTACCTCATCTAAATTTCCTAAGATGTGTTCTACTTTGCTTTTACAACCTGTACAGGTCATTCCGTTGATGATATATGTTTGTTTCATGTGCTTTTAATTTGCAATTAAAAATTCAATGATCGCGATGTTTGCAAGTGATGTGTTAATGTCTTTCACCTTTTGCAATTCAAAGCCTAATTTCAATTGATCGAGTGCCAATAATTGTTCAAAATCCATTTTTGCTGTTTGGTAGGCTGCTAAAATAACTTCCTTGGCTTGATCAGCTTGCACTATATTTTCGTCCTGTGTTTTAATACTTTCTGTAGCATTGTTTAATTTATTTTTTGCTTTTTCGAGTTCAATTAGCAACTGATTTTTAACCGTTGTCTTAGTTTGTAAAACGGCTTCTTGCTGCAATTGCAATTGTTTTTGCTTTGCTACGTGTTTCTTATTGAATAACGGAATAGAAACTGTTACCATGGGCATGATAACATCTTTACCATTATCTGGAAAGGAAACACCTGAACGCTCAGCAACAAGTACATAATCTAGCCCAAAACCAATAGTTGGATTCCCTTCTTTTTTCGCTGCAATTTCCGATTGTTGCAAAGCTGTTGCTTGTGCTTCTAATTGTTGTAATTTTGGGTGATTCTCTACAATTTCATGATCTACTAAGAAAATAGTGTTTTGAATTTCTAAGGAATCTGTTTGTAAAACTTCTGCATAAATCTGCCTGTTTAATAACAAGTTAAACTGTACTTTTTGACTTTGAATGTTCTCAGAAATTTCTTGAAACTGTTGCTGTAAATCGTTCTTTTGCATTTTAATATTCAGTACATCTACCATATCAGTACGATTATTTTCGAGTTCGTTTAACGCGAGTTTTTCATAGGTATCCAAAATCTCAATATGCTGCTGAGTAATTTTAAATTTTTGTTGCAACGTATATAAATTGTAATACGCTATTTTGACATTCAATCGGAGCTGACGTTTCAAAAAGTCAATTTCACTTTCTTTGGCTACAGCAAACAACTTTGCACTTTCTTTTTTGGCTTGTAAAGTTCCAAACCAAGGAATTTTTTGACTTGCTGAAAAGCGTGCTCTTTGCGGTCCAACTCTGGTTTCTACGGCTTGTGCAAATATGCCGACTCCTAACTGTGTATTGGGTAAACTACCTACTTCATTCACTTTTTCCAAGGCGCTTTTGTATTGCAATTGATTGGCTACAATTTCGGAGCTATTTTTTTCGGCTTCCGCCAGATACGCCTCTAAGGTTTGGGCATTCATAAAATGAACACACAAAAAATACGTACATATATATAGAATTTTATGCTTCATCAGTATCTTTTTTTAATTGGATTTCTTGATGCCAGCTGTATAAAACTGGAACCACAAATAAGGTAATTAAGGCTATGAGCATTCCGCCAAAACTTGGAATTGCCATCGGTATCATGATATCACTTCCGCGTCCTGTAGAGGTCAAAATAGGTAGTAAGGCTAGCAAGGTAGTCGCTGTGGTCATTAAACACGGGCGAATACGTTTCTTTCCAGCTTCTACGACTGTATTTCGAATTGCTTCTTTAGTTTCAGGAAGTTTCTTTGCAAAGTTTTGTTTCAGGTAGGTTGCCATAATTACACCATCGTCTGTAGCAATTCCGAACAAGGCAATAAATCCTACCCAAACTGCCACACTTAAGTTGATGGTTTTTATTTGGAATAAATCGCGCAAGTTGCTTCCAAAGAGTTCAATATTTAGAAACCATGATTGCCCATACAACCAAATCATAATAAATCCACCGGCAAAGGCAACAGCAATTCCTCCAAAAATGAAAAGCGAAGTGGCGATAGATTTAAACTGAAAATACAGAATTAGAAAGATAATCAGTAATACAATTGGGACAATGATTATTAATGTTTTTTCGGCACGAACTTGCTGTTCGTATGTTCCAGAAAATTCGTAGTTTACACCTTTTGGCACTATTAAACTTCCATCAGTAATGCGTTCTTTTAAAAGTTGCTGTAGTTTTTCAACCAATGTAACTTCTGCAATGTCCGATTGTTTATTGAATAGTACATAACTCACCAAAAAAGTATCTTCACTTTTGATCATTTGTGGTCCTTTTTCATACGTTATAGAAACGACTTCTTTGAGTAAGATTTCAGAACCATTTGGCAACGGAATGTAAATGTTTTCTAAATCGTTTGCATTGGCGCGCAATTCTCTTGGATAACGTACACGTACATTATAACGTTCACGACCTTCAATGGTTTGTGTTACTATTTTTCCTCCAATAGCAACTTCCAAAATATCTTGTACTGACTTAATCGATAATCCATAACGTGCAATTTGTTCACGATTGATGTCTAAAATCAAATAAGGTTTTCCAATCAAACGTTCGGCAAAAACAGTTTCCTTTTTTACTTCAGGAATTTCTTTAAGAATTTGCTCTAATTCTAAACCAAAGGCTTCTATTTGTTCCAAGTTTTGTCCTTTAATTTTGATTCCCATTGGCGAACGCATGCCCGTTTGTAGCATGATCAAGCGTGTTTCAATTGGTTGTAGTTTCGGAGCAGATGTAATACTTGGAAATTTGGTATTTGTCACAATTTCACTCCAAATATCATCTGTTGATTTAATATGCGGTCGCCAATTGCGATAAAACTCACCATTCTCATCTGGAATTAAATCCTTTTCCATTATGTAGTCACTGAGTGGAGTCGAAGTAACAAACTCACCATTTTCATCAACTTTAAAACGTTTCGGCTTGCCATTTTCATCCAAAATATATTCAGGTTTATAATGAATGATGTTTTCATACATAGACAAAGGCGCAGGATCCAAAGCACTTTCTACACGACCAGCTTTCCCCACAACCGTTTCAATTTCTGGAATATTGGCTACTGCCATGTCCAATTGCTGTAAAATTTGTTTGTTTTCTGCAATTCCCGCATGTGGAAGTGAGGTTGGCATCAGTAAAAAAGAACCTTCATTTAACGCAGGCATGAATTCTTTTCCTGTAGTTCTCCAGATGGAAATTCCAGTAACAAGAATTAATAAAGGAATTGATAGAAAGAGTAATTTATTTGCCAATGCCCAACGAAGTAAGCGTTCATAAAACTTGATGAATATGATAAAAGTTCCAATCACCAAAGCACAAGTTATTGCAACAAAGATAAAGTTTATACCCAATGCATTAGTGTAACCTAAGGGTCGCCAATACACGGACAACAGAATCAATAAGGTACAAATAGCTAGTACGATATGAACTCGTTTTTTAGTTTTTGCCGTAATGATGTTTTGATTTTCTAAGATATTTGTCACAGCAAAAATTAGCAAAGCAATTGCGAGATACATTCCATTAAAAACCGCATACATACTGATTAATATCAAAACTGAATTCAGCAATAGATTGAATTGCTTTCGAACCGATTTCCAACCAAAAACCCACGCAGCCAATGCAGGTAAGACAAACAGTGTAATGATGATTGCTGCAATTAATGCCATGGTTTTGGTGTAGGCTAGTGGACTGAATAATTTTCCTTCTGCGCCAACTAACATAAATACAGGAATAAAACTGATAATGGTTGTCAACACTGCCGTGAGAATAGCGCCTGAAACTTCTGCTGTGGCTTTGTAAACAAGTGTATTAATCGCTGTATTCTCAGTATCTTCTTCTATATGTCGCGTGATATTTTCAATCAAGACTATTCCCATGTCAACCATCGTTCCGATAGCAATGGCAATTCCGGAAAGTGCTACAATATTGGCATCTACATTTCCGAGTTTCATTGCAATGAAAACGACTAAAACCGCAACAGGCAAGATACTCGCAATTAAAAACGAAGCACGTAAATTGAGCACCATGATTACGATAATAAGTAAGGTTATTAAGATTTCCAATGATAAGGCTTCTTCTAATGTGTGTAAGGTTTCCTGAATCAATTCGGTACGATCGTAAAAAGGCACAATGGTCAATTGTGAAGAGCGACCATCTTTTAATACTTTAGAAGGTAAACCACTTGCAATCGTATTGATTTTATCTTTTACATTGTTGATCACTTGCATCGGATTCGCACCATAGCGAGCTACCACAACGCCACCCGCAACTTCCGCGCCTTCTTTATCGAGAATTCCACGACGTTCTGCAGGACCTAGATATACTTTAGCCACATCTTTGACCAATACAGGCGTGAAACCTTCTGATTTGATAGATGTGTTTTCTATATCGGCAATGGATTTTACATAGCCCAAACCGCGAACCACATATTCTGCACGATTGATTTCCAGTGTTTTTGCGCCAATTTCTTTATTGGTATTTCTAATGGCATTGACTACCTGCGACAGTGTAAGTTTGTACTTTTTGAGTACATCTGGCAATACATCAATTTGGTATTCTTGTACATAGCCACCAATAGAAGCTACTTCCGACACATCGGCAGCACTTGACAAAGCAGGCTTTACATAATAGTCTTGAATGCTGCGGAGTTCTTGCAAATTCCAACCGCCAGTTACATTCCCGTTTTCGTCTCTTCCTTCTAAGGTATACCAAAATATCTGTCCTAAACCAGTGGCATCTGGACCAAGAGTAGGTTGTACATTTTCAGGAAGTAGTGAACTTGGTAGCGCATTGAGTTTTTCTAAGATTCGACTACGACTCCAATAAAAATCTACATCATCATTGAATATGATGTAAATGCTTGAAAACCCAAACATAGACGAGCTTCGAACTGTTTTTACACCTGGAATTCCCATTAGTGCAGAAGTCAACGGATAGGTGATTTGGTCTTCAATATCTTTTGGCGATCGTCCTTGCCATTTGGTAAATACGATTTGTTGATTTTCACCAATATCAGGAATCGCATCAACGGCAATGGAGTTTTTTGGAAAATCACCCAAATTCCAGTTGAATGGTGCTGTACTCAATCCGAAACCGATCATGGTAGCGAGTAGGAGCGCAGCAACAAGTTTGTGTTGTATTAAAAAATGAATGCTTTTGTTGAGCATGTGTGATATGATTTATACGTACTTTTTTTATTAGATTAGTGCATAGCAATGCAGTTTCCATGAGCTTTATAGCTTAGGAACAATAAATAATATCGTATGAAATCAAATTAAGAAGGTTTCATCAAGAAGTTGTATGTCCTTTATTAATGGAGGCGGAACATATGGTTTGTAAACGGCTTTTTCATGATCTGTTGTTGGAAGCACAAAAATATAGCTATATACAAAAGCTTTGATGAATGTGTGAGTCGTAAAGTCAACATCTTGTTGTGAAGGCAATTCGTCTTGTCCTTGAATTAGTGTAGTAACATCATCACAGCAAGGTGTTTGTTGCATGGTAGTTTCTACAGCAATATTGGTTTCCATTTCCATGCCGCAATTATCAGCATCTACACCAATAGCAACGCTCATTTTTACACCACCACAAAGATGTTCATTAATGGTAAATGAAAATGTAGAGCATAGCACTAAAAAGGCTAAGGCAAGCGCACAAGTATGTTTTAAAAAAAATCGCATTGAAATGTAAAAGTACAAAAATATATGCATATTCTAATACTTACTGTTAAATAGCTCTTAATGTTTTACATATTTGTGACGTAGTTAACTATGGCATTTTTACCTCTTTTTCTCTTTTAGAATCTATAAAACTGACCTAGCTTTGTATAAAATTACAGTTTATGTTGAAGTTTATAAAGTCACATATAAATGTAGATACTGCGGAAGGTATCTTATGGTATTCTTTGATAGTTCTCTTTTTTTCTTGGTTGCTTTCAAGAATATTTCGGTATATACTTGTGATCTTTTTAAAGCGCAAACAACGCAAAAAAAGATTTGGAGTAACTACATTAAAATTCATAAAAAACTCCATTAAATTCTCCTTTATCATCATAGGTGTTTTTATCATCATTTTTTCAGTACCGAAACTGCGAGAACAAGCAACGTTTATATTTTCTGGAGCAGGAATAATAGCTGCAATCATAGGTTTTGCAGCACAAAGCGCCATTTCTAATTTAATAGCAGGATTGTTTATTGTAATTTTTAAACCGTTTAGAGTAGGTGATTATATAAAATTAGACGAACAACGTATTGGAATTGTGGAAGATATTACCTTACGTCATACGGTAATCAATAATTTTGAAAATAAGCGTTTAATCATTCCGAACTCTGTCATCAGTACAGAATCTGTATTAAATCACAGTATTGATGATTCTAAAGTATTGAGCTTTAATAACTTTTATGTTGGAATTCATGCAAATATTGATCAGGTTCGAAAAATAATACAAGAAGAAGCTTCACATTTAGACAATGTTATTCGTCATGCTTCCCAAAGCGATGCTGATACTGTAGAAGTTCGTGTCATTGAAGCCAAAGATGGCTATATACATGTACGTGCTTACATATGGCTTAATGAACCTTTTGCAGAATTTAAAACGAAATGTACATTAAGAGAAGCAGTGCATAAACGTCTTCAAAACGAAGGAGTACCTTTGTCAATTCCGTTGCATAAAATTGTAGAATAGGCATAAAAAAAAAGCGAACCATTATAGTTCGCCTCTTTGTATTGTTTAAATACTATTTTTTAACAAATTGGAATTGTGTTTTTATCTACTTCAATTGTTTGGCATTGATTTACGGAATTGTAAGTGCCACAATTTGGAGCTTGGAACGTACAAGCAATGGTGTGTGGACCAGTGCCACAAACAGTATAGTGTGTTCTTATTGTTCCTCCTGTGAGTGCATCTTTGCTTAAATTAGAAATGGTTGATTTCTTTACGTTTAAATTTTTTAACTTCTTTTTTTTCATGATGATGTAATTTTATAATGGTTTTTGATTAAATATTTTTGTGATAATGTGTTAACAGATAGGACGCGTTTCTGTATCAAATTCATTTGTTTTACAACGGGTAGCGGTACAGATATCCATTGAGTTACATTCAGCTGCACCAGAACATGTCGTTTTAGTAATTCGTATTGGACATGGACGTTCTATCGTAAATGTGATAATGATTGTTCCTCCTGAAATTTCTTGTGTATTGAGGTTAGAGATTGTAGCCTTTTTTAAGTCCAAACTCTTGAGATTCTTTTTTTTCATGATGTGTAATTTTTTCAGCTTTTCAAATTAAAAAGAAGCAGTTGAATTTGGCTACGGTTTTGCCGTAAAATATGTTAATGTGTCTGTAAAATCAGGTGGTAAGAGTTAGTCGTAAAAGCACAGATATTGATCAATTGGTAAGATTAAAGGAGTTAAAGTCAACTATTATTTGCTAAGGAATTCAAGAATATGTCGAAAATATTATCCTGTACTAAGGTAAGCTTATAAAACTTCTTAAGAATATTTATTTAAGTAATTGAAAATGAGTGAATAATAGTCTTTTTGAATTTGCAAATGAACTTCATGAAAAAGCAGCGGAGGTTTTACCAAAAACCTCCGCTGCTTTTGGTGAAAACCTCTTGTGGTTTTGAGTAAAACCTAAGGAGGTTTTTTTAAGAGATTAACTTGGAGTGGAATTTGAGTGATTTTACTTATCTAAAATTAAACCAAGAAGGTGTGTTTTTGTAGTGAGTAATGTAGTTGTGATACAGATTGTACGATGAATAAAAAAAAGCGAGCTCAATAAAGCTCGCTTTTCTGTTTTCCTATAAAGGATAACAACAATTTTCATGTGTAAGGTTCACGTTAGAGTGTGAATATCCAGCTTTGATCGTTCTAGGATCAAATGTAGAAATTACTTTTTTGCTTAACTCTAATGTTTTTGGCCTCTGTTTTTTCATAATGATCTGTTTTAATGTTTGTGTGCTAAAACTAGGAAATTGATCGTAATGAGAAGTCCGAATGAAAACAAACTACGTCTGTGTATTTACAGGGACGGTATTTGTATCACTACTATAATGGATAGGAGATGATATACAGCGTAGAAAGAGGAACTATCCAGTTCCTCTTTCTACGCTGTATATCAAATAATTAAACATCTTCTTTTCTCTTGGGTAACCGAATGAGTAACCGAATAATTTAGTTTCAAATATATTTGTTTACTATATCTTCTTAAATACCAGTGTATTGTAAAAACTCTTTTACAGTTATAAACTGATGCGGTTTCTTATCAAAATAAACCTTAATTTCATTTAAGAGCTTACGTCCATAACGTTTACTTCTTCCAGTGATGCGTTGGATATCTTTTGGATATATAAGCCCTTACAATTCTCATTTAATACACTATCTATACTTAGTCCATACCTCATCTGTAAGTCTTTAAACGAAAGTGGACTTATTTAGGAAAAAAAAGAGATTAATTTAATAAAGATTTTAAGTGATTTTTTCTTCTAAGTTTCATTGTTTTTGTTTTGATTTTTGCTCTTTGTTCTAATAGTTGTTGATCTCTTTCAAAAAACACATCAGCAGGTGTTACATTATCAATAGATTCATGGTATCTGTAATGGTTATAATATTCAACAAATTCTGCTAAACGATCTTTAAGTTCTTTCGG
>Ga0189286_100234_pt1 | contig 23200 bp, 18 predicted proteins | sample UW69minimetaG_FD_130330 | JGI IMG/M metagenome (GOLD analysis project Ga0189286, IMG submission 130330) | Marine microbial communities from the Costa Rica Dome - UW69 mini metaG | ecosystem: Environmental > Aquatic > Marine > Oceanic > Photic zone | place: Costa Rica: the Eastern Pacific...
GTGACGATCTGCTGTTTCATACTCAACGTGTGCTGTTGAGATGGTGATGCCGCGGGCCTTCTCTTCTGGCGCGCCATCGATCTGGTCATACGCCTGGAAGTCGCCAAAATACTTCGTGATCGCTGCTGTCAGCGTCGTCTTGCCGTGATCAACGTGTCCAATCGTGCCGATGTTCACGTGCGGCTTATTACGTTCAAACTTTTCCTTAGCCATGATGGCCTCCTTGATAAGTGTTTCGGGCAGCTATGCTGCCCTACGGTTGGGGGCGGGCGGATAAACCGCCCCGCCGTTATGCGTATTTCGCTTGGATCTCTTCAGAGATGTTGTTCGGTACTGGGTCGTAGTGGTCGAACTGCATCGTAAACTGCGCACGGCCCGAAGACATGGAACGCAATGTGTTGATGTAGCCGAACATATTCGCCAGTGGCACCATTGCGTCGATCGCGATGGCGTTGCCGCGTGTGTCCTGACCAGACACCTGACCCCGACGGGAGGTCAGGTCACCGATGATACCACCGGTGTATTCATCTGGCGTGATGACCTCGACCTTCATGATAGGTTCAAGAAGTTTCGCGCCCGCTTTCTTCATGCCCTCACGCATACACATACGCGCAGCGATTTCGAATGCGAGAACGCTAGAGTCAACGTCGTGGAACTTACCGTCCAGAAGCTGAACCTTGAAGTCGATCACTGGGAAGCCGGCCAATGGACCAGAGTCCATCACGGACTGAATGCCCTTTTCAACACCTGGGATGTATTCCTTTGGAACCGCACCACCAACGATGAGCGACTCGAAGGAGTAGCCTTCGCCTGGCTCTGTTGGGATGATGTTCAGCTTCACCTCACCGAACTGACCGGAACCACCGGACTGTTTCTTGTGAGTGTAGGAATGCTCAACCGCGTGACCGATGGTCTCACGATAGGCCACCTGAGGTGCACCGATGTTCGCCTCAACCTTGAATTCACGCTTCATGCGGTCAACAAGGATGTCGAGGTGAAGTTCGCCCATGCCTTTCATGATGGTCTGACCTGATTCCAAGTCGGTTTCCACACGGAAGGATGGGTCTTCGGCGGACAGCCGCTGCAGCGCGATGCCCATTTTCTCTTGGTCGCCTTTTGTCTTTGGCTCAACGGCGATCTCGATCACTGGATCTGGGAACGTCATTGTTTCAAGGACAACTGGATCGTTTTGCGCGCAAAGCGTGTCACCTGTTGTAGTGTTCTTCAGACCACCCAACGCGATGATGTCGCCTGCGAATGCCTCATCGATCTCTTCGCGATCGTTGGAGTGCATCATCATCATGCGGCCCACGCGCTCTTTGTTCCCCTTAGTGGAGTTGAGCATCGTGTCGCCTTTGCTCAGCGTACCGGAGTAGATACGTGTGAACGTCAGGGAGCCCACGAATGGGTCGTTCATGATTTTGAATGCGAGGGCAGAGAAGGCCATGTCGTCGTCAGCGCGACGTGCGATGTTGCGTTCTTCTGTCTCGTCGCCTGGTTTAAAGCCCATGTAGTCGACAACATCGAGCGGGCTTGGCAGGTAGTCGATCACCGCGTTGAGCAAAGGCTGAACACCTTTGTTCTTGAATGCAGAACCGCCAAGTACCGGAACGAATGCCATGGAGAGGCAGCCCTTGCGGACCAATGCGCGCAGTGCTGGAACGTCAGGCTCGTTGCCTTCAAGGTATTCCATCATTGCATCGTCGTCCTGCTCAACAGCAGCTTCAACCAGCTTGTTGCGCCATTCGTCTGCTTGATCCTTCAGGCTGTCACGAATTGGAGCTTTGACCCAAGATGCGCCAAGGTCTTCGCCCTGCCACAGCCACTCTTCCATAGTGACGAGGTCGACGAGGCCTTCGAGTTCGTTTTCTGCACCAATTGGGAAGGCAACAGGGATCGCGCGTGCGCCTGTACGATCTTCAATCATGTTCACACAGTTGAAGAAGTCAGCGCCGATCTTGTCCATTTTGTTGACGAAGACCATGCGAGGCACTTTGTAGCGGTCAGCCTGACGCCAAACAGTTTCTGTCTGAGGCTCAACACCAGCGTTCGCGTCGAGAACACAAACTGCGCCGTCTAGGACAGCCAAGGAACGCTCAACTTCGATTGTGAAGTCAACGTGGCCTGGTGTGTCGATGATGTTCAGGCGGTGCTTTGGTGTGTCAGCTGTTGTGCCGTCTTCTGTGCGTTCCCAGAATGTGGTTGTCGCCGCAGAGGTGATCGTGATGCCACGTTCCTGCTCTTGCTCCATCCAGTCCATGGTTGCTGCACCATCATGCACTTCGCCGATGTTATGCTCTTTACCCGTGTAGTACAGGATACGCTCAGAACAGGTTGTTTTACCTGCATCGATGTGCGCCATGATCCCGAAGTTACGGTAAAGTTCGAGGGGATATTCGCGTGCCATAGGTCTGCTTCTTTCCTCAGATTACCAACGATAGTGAGAGAACGCTTTGTTCGCCTCAGCCATTTTGTGAGTGTCTTCGCGCTTTTTCACAGCCGCACCGCGGTTGTTGACAGCGTCCAGAAGTTCGCCTGCCAGACGCTCTTCCATTGTGTTTTCGTTGCGGTTTTTCGCAGCGGCGATCATCCAGCGGATGGCCAATGCTTCGCGACGCTCTGGGCGGACATCAACAGGCACCTGATATGTCGCACCACCCACACGGCGGGAGCGAACCTCAAGGTTTGGTTTGATGTTGTCGAGAGCCTCGTGGAAAACCTCAACCGGGGCTTTCTTGAGCTTGTCTTCAACGCGGTCAAATGCGTTGTAAACGATTTTTTCGGCGACGGATTTCTTTCCATCGATCATCAGGTTGTTCATGAACTTTGTCAGAACAACGTCACCAAACTTTGCGTCTGGCAGAACTTCGCGTTTTTCAGCGGCGTGACGACGTGACATGTATTTCTACCCTTACTTAGGACGCTTCGCGCCGTACTTCGAACGACGTTGCTTACGGTCTTTAACACCCTGTGTATCGAGAACACCGCGCAGGATGTGGTAACGCACACCTGGAAGGTCTTTCACACGGCCGCCACGGATCAGAACCACGGAGTGTTCCTGAAGGTTGTGGCTTTCACCTGGGATGTAGGAAATGACTTCGAAACCGTTGGTCAGGCGGACCTTCGCAACTTTCCGCATCGCGGAGTTCGGCTTCTTAGGAGTTGTTGTATAAACGCGTGTGCAAACGCCGCGTTTCTGAGGGCATCCCTCCATATGGAGAGACTTGGATCGTGTTACTTTCGGCTGGCGCGGTTTGCGGATCAGCTGCTGAATCGTTGGCATCGTTTGATGTTCCCATCTATTCACATGTTGTGCGCTTTTGACGGCGCGAGGTTTAAGTTCGGCAAATGCCCCTCGCATGCGAAAAGCACAAAAATTCCGCAGTCAAACCCTTACCGGAGGTTTGGTGCGGTGAGTATTCAGAGGAACAAAGCAGCAGTAGCTCGGTTCTTGACCACTTCAGTTTTGATACAAGCAAGAGAATAAGGCCCTCTGGCTCGGATGAGCGGCGTATAGGCGGAGTCGCGGAACCTGTCAACAGGGGGTAAAGAACCGCTGTTTCGACGCGCCAGAACGCGGTATAGATATTGAATGCTTGCCACAATTCAATGGCGATCACTTGTCTAATTTGGAGTCTCTTTTGTTTCGATCTTTGGTTATTGTCCCATTTGCAGCGCTTGCTGCCTGTGCGTCCCCAACGCCACCTTCTGTGTCAGCGACAGACATTGCCGCTGCAGACGCCGAACGGCAGCGGATTTCACTGTTACCAGACGTGGCTGGCACCGATCTTCCGACTTCGTCAGTGGACTATTCAGGCAATTTCCTCAGCAACAATCTAATGATTGATGGTGAGGGCGGCTACGGTGTCTTGGGCGATCTGGCGATGACGATCGATTTTGGTGGATCCAATAGGGTAAGCGGTTCTGTCCGGAACCTAAACCTGACAGAGCGTGGTGCGCCGGATCAGCTCTTAGGCGGGCGATTAGACATTCGGGGTAGTAGTTCTGGCGGCGACATCGTTGCCCGTGCAAGTGGTGAGCTTGACGCTGTGAGCGATTTGCTTCCGTTTCGCGGCACCACGAATGTTGAGTTTGCTATGACTGGCGGCACGCGTCAGGACGGCAATGATACGGCTGTTTTCGGCACTTGGGTCGGAGCCTCTACCAGTGTCGATGACGATTTCTTCGTGACAGGCTCTGGCACATTCTTTGGAACCGAGGATTAGGGCCCTAGGCCTTCGCGCGTTTTCGAATTTGCCCTTCTCGATAGAGGGTAAAGAGGCCAGTACCGACCACGATGATTGACCCCACAATCGTCAGGGTATCGGGAACCTCCCCAAAAATCCAAAAGCCGATGACGACGGCGACCAGTAAACTGGAATAGCGGAACGGAGCGACGAATGCGATGTCACCGTGGCGCATAACAGCGACTGAGAAAATGTAACCGCCGATGATTGTCAGGATCGCTCCGCCAAGCTGGAAGGCGGCAAGACTGCTGACCGGCTGCCACACTTCGGTGAGAGAGGCCAAGCCCGAACCCGCCATAACCGCAAAGACAGTAAACCAAGAAACCAGCATCGTCGGAACCTCCGGGGAAATCTTGCGCACAAGGATATCGCGGATCGTCACACAAAGGACGGCGAGCAGCGCACTTACCGCATAAATGTTGAAACCCTCGCCACCAGGTTTGACGATCAATAGGACGCCCGCGAATCCGACCAAGATTGCGGACAGCCTTCTCCAACCAAGACTGGCTCTTAAGAACACCGCGGCGGCCAAGCTGACCGTGAGCGGCAACACCTGCAAAATTGCTGTGACATTCGCAATCGGCATGTTGAACAGTGCCGAGAGGAAGAACAGCGCACCGCCAAGTTCAAAGAGCGATCGGAGCGAGATAAACATCCAATCCCGACGCGACTGGTTCAACTTAATCTGCCCCATCGCAAGACCTGCGAACGAAAGACAGATGAACACGCCGATGCTTCTGAAAAAGATCGACTGAAACAGCGGCAATTCATCTGAGAGAGATTTCATAAAGGCGTCGTTCAAAGTGAACGCTGTCATTGACCCCACCATCAGCAGCGCGCCGCGCATATTTTCGGAAAGCATCGCCATAGCCCCGCGCTAAAGGTTTCGCAGATACAGCGCCATACCAAACGCGACTTTTGCCAGTCGCAAATCTAACCTACGCCATGAAGCATCAAGAGCGCTTTGACGGCTTTCTAAACGGCCTTGCATCCCCACCTTTGCCGCGCCCACTTTTTGCGGTCGGGGCACCAGCGCCTTTTCCGTTGCCTTTATGGCGCGCTTTGCGTGGTCCTAGAGATTTGGACGGATCCGACGCGTTAAACGGTTTTTTCTGCCGTTTTTTGTCTGTCGACTTAGTCGAAGGCGCAGCGCTGCGCCCTTCCGATTTGGGCTTTGATGCAGGCGGTTTGCTGTGCTTTGGCTTGGCTTTTGACGCGGGTTTGTCCGAAGGCTTCTTTGTCATCTTAGAGACATCCGCCTTGGGCTTTGATGCAACAGGAGCGTCATCCTTGGGCTTTTGCGGCCGTTTAGCAGATTTGGGCTTATCGAACGACTGCGGTTTTGGCCCCCGCTTTCCGTCACGTGGCGGGCGCGCATCTGCGGGCGGGCCTTGCGGCGAGCCTTCGAAATCCGGTTTGCCAGTCAACTCTGTCAGCGCAGCACCCTGTTCTAGGTTCAAGTCTGGGCCCAGTTCTTGCTTCATAGTCGCTACAGCATCACTAGCGATTTCCACGAAGGTTTCCTGATACTGCACCCGGATCGCGCCGATGGCGCTTTTGGACAGTCCCGCGTTCCGACACAGCATCGGGAGGAGCCAGCGAGGCTCGGCACGGTCCTTGCGGCCAAGTGACATCGAAAACCACGTGCTAGGGCCAAACTCTGCATGATCGCGCGGCTTGCGTTGTCCGGGCTCTGGCACTGCGCCAAGAATTTCAGGGGCGGAGTGGCGTTCGCGATAGAGGCGCAAATAGGCGGCGGCTACTTGTTCTGGCGTGCGTCCGTCCAGCAAGCGTGCAGCGAAGGCCAGTTCTTCAGCACTCGGCGGTTCATCCAACGCGGGGTTAGAGGCGATCCGTTCCTCGTCCTTGGCGAGAACCTCCTCTGCCGAAGGTGGCGTACCCCAGTCGGCCTCCAGCTTTGCGAACTTCAGAAGCCTTTGCGCCTTTGACCGCTGGCGGGCAGGCACGATCAGGATGGAATTGCCCTTGCGCCCTGCCCGACCTGTTCGGCCAGAACGGTGCAGCAAGGCTTCGGCGTTGGACGGCAAATCAGCGTGGATTACCAGTTCCAGCCCCGGCAGGTCGATCCCGCGTGCGGCCACATCCGTCGCCACACAAACCTGCGCGCGCCCATCCCGCAGGGCCTGCATCGCATTGGTCCGTTCGGCTTGACTTAATTCACCGGATAAAGACACCACAGAGAACCCCCGGTTGGCGAATTTCGCCGTCAGACGGGCGACCATGGATCGTGTGTTGGCAAAGATGATCGCGGTCTGCGCATCATGAAAACGCAGCAGGTTGATAATGGCTTTTTCGATATCCGACGGCGCAACGGTCAGGGCGCTGTAAGAAATGTCGGAATGCTGCTTTTCCGCACTGCCAACCTTCAGCCGCTCAGCGTCTTCGTTCTGATAGGTTTGCGCGAGCTTTGCGATACCGCGTGGCACCGTCGCGGAGAACATCAAAGTGCGACGGCTTTCGGGCGTATGGTCGAGGATAAATTCGAGGTCTTCTGAAAACCCCATGTCGAGCATTTCGTCGGCTTCATCGAGAACAACTGTTTTCAGATCGCTCATATCAATCACGCCGCGCGCAATATGATCGCGCAAACGGCCAGGCGTCGCAACGATGACATGCGCACCACGCTCAATCGCGCGCCGTTCCGTCCGGGCATCCATGCCGCCCACGGCAGATGCGGTGACAATGCCAGCCTCGCCAAAGAGCCAATCAAATTCACGCCGCACTTGCAGCGCCAATTCGCGTGTGGGGGCAATCACCGCAGCTTGCGGCGCGGCGGGACGACCAAACCGACCGTCCTCATCCAGCAGGTCGCCAGCCATAGCCAAGCCAAAGCCCACCGTCTTACCGGAACCCGTCTGAGCCGAGACTAGCAAGTCCGAGCCCCTCAGGCCCTCGTCGGTGACGGCCTGCTGAACAGGGGTCAAACCGCTATACCCCTTTTTCGAGAGAGCGGTTGAGAGTGTGTGGGGAAGGCCAGAGAAATCTTGCATGGGTCACCAAGTGCCGGGAAAGAACTGGCCCATAGTCGCTATTGGCGGGCGTGTATAGCCCACGTTGTGTCCATGGACCAATTTAGTGGAAACGGAGACTTCTCTCTCGTTCCAAATGCCGGTGTCTTGACAGATACTGCAGGCTCACCCATGTGGCGCCCATGACCCTTTGCTTTTTGAATACCAACGCGCTGAAAAAGGCGCGAATTACTGTCCCGGCCTGAACCGCCGGGCCGGGTCATTTGGTATTTTCAATGCACTTGCGCGATGCGCAAAATAAAGGACAGAACAATGTCACTCTCTCAAGTTACCCTGCACATGGTGTGCGGGAAAATAGGCTCAGGTAAATCGACCCTTGCTAAAAGACTGAGCGAACAGCCACAAACGGTTCTCGTTGTCGAAGATGAATGGCTCAGCGCCCTCTTCGGTGATCAAATGAAAACGGCCGCGGATTTTTTGGTCTATTCCAAGAAATTGCGGAGCATCATCAAGCCACATGTTGTTGCATTGCTACGCGCTGGCACCTCCGTGGTGCTGGATTTCGCTGCAAACACATTGGAGGCACGACAATGGATGCGGAGCCTTGTCGATGACGCAGGCACGGAACATGCCCTTCATTACCTAGACGTTCCGAATGCTGTTTGTTTGGCGCGGTTGCACGCCCGAAATGCTGAAGGAAATCACGCGTTTCATGTCACTGACACGCAGTTTGAAGCCTTTGCCAAACACTTTGTGGCACCCACAGAGGATGAAGGGTTTCACATCGTTTGGCATAGGGCGGACGCATAGATTCGAAGGCTGTTCGGGTCCGACTATTGGTGGACCTGCCAAAGGTCGCTTCGCATAGGTCGTCCCTGTTGTTTGTATACGGCTGCAAGTTCCCTTTTTGTGACGCCGTTCAGGAAATTTCGATCGAGCCTATCGAAATCAATGCTTTGAGATTCAATTCAAACTATCGAATACTTTTACGCAGCAAATCACCAGCGAAAATGCTAATACTTCGAGAGCAAAAACTTCTATTCGTTAAAACGAAGAAAACAGCTGGAACTTAGATAGAGATACTGCTTAGTGAACACCTGCAGCAAGGTGACTTCGCGACGCCTCTGTTGCCGGATGAAGAAAAATTACGACCGAAGAAACGGAAGATCGTCAGAGAGTCGGTCCGCCTTCTTCGCGAACGTGCTCAAGGAAAGGTCCGCGCACGCTACCCCCACCTTGGCCTCGACGTTGCTGAGTCCTATCTCGACGATATTTCGTCTGGTTGTGAGAGTTTCTGCGTGGAGCGGAATCCATGGGATAAGGCAGTGTCAGCATTCTTTTTCTGGATGCATCGTCGCGGAGGGCCAATCACTGATATCGATCGCCAATTCACAGCGTTCTGTAAGAAACAACTCAGCTACTTCTCTGACTTCGATATGTATTCGAGAGATGGGAGATTGGCGGTCGGTTTTGTTGCAAGATATGAAAATCTAGCTGTCGACCTTAATGAGTTTCTCGGGTCTCGCGGGCTGTCAGATTTTGACATTTCCCAAATGAATGCGAAATCAAATGTTCGAAAGAAACGAACCTTAGAGGAGTTCTTTGGCGAAAATTTCGACAACAAGAATGCCAAGCGCGTTGCGAAAATTTTCGAACGGGAGATTGAAACCTTTGGCTATCAACCAACATAGATACGAATCCTAAGAAACAGAAAAGGCCGCCCGAAGGCGGCCTTTCGTATTATTAGGTCCGACCGTCTTACTCGTCGCGGCTTTCCGGTGTGTCAACGATGATTTGATCAAACTCGTCTCCGCCCACGATGTCATCCGCCATCTCTGTTGGAGCAGCAAGCAAAGCGGCCTGTTCGGCTTCTTCACGACGCGCTTCGATGACGACGTTGTCACGCTCAGACGCGATACGTGTGACGCGCTGTGTCGCACCACCAGTCCCCGCTGGGATCAAACGACCAACGATCACGTTCTCTTTCAGACCGATCAACTTGTCTTTCTTACCCTGAACCGAGGCTTCGGTCAGAACACGCGTTGTTTCCTGGAACGACGCGGCAGAGATGAAGGAACGGGTCTGCAAGGACGCCTTGGTGATACCAAGCAAGATCGGTTCACCAATCGCGGGGCGATCACCACGGGCGACTGCCTTTGCGTTGGCTTCATCGAACTCAGCCTTATCGACGTTCTCACCTTTCAGCAAAACGGTGTCACCGCTGTCCTGAATCTCCCACTTCTGGAGCATCTGACGCACGATAACTTCGATGTGCTTGTCGTTGATCTTCACCCCCTGGAGGCGATAGACGTCCTGAACCTCGTTGATCATGTAGTCAGCCAAGGCTTCGACACCGAGAACCGCAAGAATATCGTGCGGCGCTGGGTTGCCGTCCATGATGTAATCGCCCTTCTGGACAAAGTCACCTTCCGCAACTGGGATGTGCTTGCCCTTTGGCACCATGTATTCGACCTTGTTGTCCGGATCATCGGAGCTTTCGATCGCGATGCGGCGCTTGTTCTTGTAGTCCTTTCCAAAGCGCACATACCCATCGATTTCAGCGATGATCGCGTGATCTTTCGGACGACGTGCTTCGAACAGTTCGGCCACTCGGGGCAGACCACCGGTGATGTCCTTGGTTTTCGCGCCTTCGCGTGGAATACGCGCAACAACGTCACCCGCTTGGATGTCTTCGCCATCCTCGACGGACAGAACCGCATCCACAGACATCGCATAGGACACTGGGTTACCGTCGTCTTTCAGAACAGGCTCGCCATCTGTGCCAGCAACAATGATCTTCGGCGCCAGTTCGTTGCCCTTAGGCGCTGCACGCCAGTCGGCCACGATCTTTTGCGTCATACCTGTCGCATCGTCGGTTTCTTCGCGCACGGCGATACCGTTGACGAGATCAACATATTTCACCTTACCAGCTTTTTCCGCGATGATTGGCAGTGTGAATGGATCCCATTCAAACAGCTTGTCACCGCGATGAACATCGGCACCTTCTTTGACAAAGACTTTGGAGCCGTAGCCAACCTTGTGGTTCGCACGCTCTTCACCGTCTGGACCCATGATCGCCAGAACCATGTTACGGCCCATAACCACCTGCTCACCTGCTTTGTTTTCAAGCAGGTTTGCATTGCGGAATTCGACCTTACCGGTCTGGGACGCTTCAAGGAACGACTGCTGGCCACCCTGCGCAACACCACCAATGTGGAAGGTCCGCATGGTCAGCTGAGTGCCAGGTTCACCAATGGACTGCGCCGCGATGATGCCGACGGCCTCACCGATGTTGACGCGTGTACCGCGGGCCAGGTCACGACCATAGCAGGTCGCACAAACGCCATCCTCTGACTCACAGGTCAGCGGGCTGCGGATGCGCATCTTCGCGATACCAGCGGCATCGATCATGTCAGCCTTGCGTTCGTCGATCAGTTCGCCTTTTTCGATCAGAACTTCGTCTGTACCAGGCTTGAGAACTTCATCCGCAGAGACACGGCCCAGAACACGCTCAGCCAGTGTTGCCACAACTTCACCGTCGTTCACGGCTGCTTCTGCGGTGATCGCATTTTCTGTTCCGCAATCTGGCTCACGAACGATACAGTCTTGTGCAACGTCCACCAAACGACGGGTCAGATACCCAGAGTTCGCAGTTTTCAACGCAGTATCCGACAGACCCTTACGGGCGCCGTGGGTGGAGTTGAAGTACTCAAGAACGGTCAGACCTTCTTTAAAGTTCGAGATGATCGGCGTTTCGATGATTTCACCGTTCGGCTTAGCCATCAGGCCGCGCATACCGCCCAGCTGTTTCATCTGAGTGACCGAGCCACGGGCACCGGAGTGAGCCATCATGTAAACCGAGTTTGGTTCACCTTGAGAGCCGTCTTCGAGCGTTGGTGTCTCACCAATCGTCGCCATCATCGCGTCGGTGACTTTGTCGTTCGACTTTGACCAAGCATCGACAACTTTGTTGTACTTTTCACCCTGAGTGATCAGGCCGTCCATGTACTGCTGTTCGAAGTCTTTCACTTGCTCACGTGTTTCGTTCACAAGATCCCACTTGGTGTCAGGGATAACCATGTCATCCTTACCGAAGGAGATACCGGCCTTGAACGCTTCGCGGAAGCCCATCGACATGATCTGGTCACAGAAGATGACAGACTCTTTCTGACCACAGTAACGGTAAACAGTGTCGATGACCTGCTGCACTTCCTTCTTACGCAAAAGACGGTTCACCAAAGAGAACGGCGCTTTTGCGTTCAGCGGCAACAAAGCACCCAAGCGCAGACGACCCGGTGTCGTTTCAACGCGCACCAGTTCTTCCAAGCCTTCCTCATTGATCTGAGGAATACGGGCCGTGATCTTTGCGTGCAGATGTACTTCACCGGCACCAAGCGCGTGCTCGACTTCCTCGATGTTCGAGAAGGTCATGCCTTCGCCCTTCATGCCTTCGCGTTCGATGGTCGTGTAATACAACCCGAGGATCATATCCTGTGATGGCACGATGATCGGTGCACCGTTGGACGGTGACAGAACGTTGTTCGTCGACATCATCAGAACACGTGCTTCAAGCTGCGCTTCCAAGGAAAGTGGTACGTGTACCGCCATCTGGTCGCCGTCGAAGTCCGCGTTAAACGCAGAACACACGAGCGGGTGCAGCTGGATCGCTTTACCTTCGATCAGAACCGGTTCGAACGCTTGGATACCAAGGCGGTGCAGCGTAGGCGCACGGTTCAACATCACTGGGTGTTCGCGGATCACCTCATCAAGGATATCCCACACCTCTGGGCGTTCTTTTTCGACCAGTTTCTTGGCTTGCTTCACTGTCGAAGACAGACCTTTGGCCTCAAGCCGCGAGTAGATGAACGGCTTGAAGAGTTCGAGCGCCATTTTCTTCGGCAAACCACATTGGTGTAGCTTCAGTTCCGGACCAGTCACGATGACCGAACGGCCAGAGAAGTCGACCCGCTTACCCAAAAGGTTCTGACGGAAGCGACCCTGCTTACCTTTCAGCATGTTAGAGAGTGACTTCAACGGACGCTTGTTCGCACCCGTGATGACACGACCGCGACGGCCGTTGTCGAACAGCGCATCAACAGATTCCTGCAGCATCCGCTTTTCGTTGCGGACGATGATGTCAGGTGCGCGCAGTTCGATCAGACGCTTCAAACGGTTGTTCCGGTTGATCACACGACGGTACAGGTCGTTCAGGTCAGACGTTGCAAAGCGACCACCATCCAGCGGCACCAACGGGCGCAGTTCTGGTGGGATCACAGGCACGACGGTCAGGATCATCCATTCCGGACGGTTGCCGGATTCAATGAAGCTTTCGACGATCTTCAAACGCTTGATGATCTTCTTTGGCTTCAGTTCGCCTGTCGCCTCTTTCAGATCAGCGCGGAGCTGCTCTGCTTCGGACTCAAGATCGATCATGGAGAGCATCTCACGGATCGCTTCTGCACCGATGTTGGCTTGGAACGCGTCCATGCCATAGGTGTCTTGCGCGTCGTAGAACTCTTCTTCGGACATCAGCTGACCGTAGGTCAGGTCAGTCAAGCCGGGTTCGATGACTACGTAGTTTTCGAAGTAGAGGATCCGCTCAAGATCGCGCAATGTCATGTCCAGCATCAGGCCGATGCGGGATGGCAGCGACTTGAGGAACCAGATGTGCGCGACAGGTGCCGCCAGTTCGATGTGGCCCATACGCTCACGACGGACCTTTTGCAGAGTGACTTCCACACCGCATTTCTCGCAGACAACGCCGCGATACTTCATACGCTTATATTTGCCGCAGAGGCATTCGTAATCCTTGATCGGGCCAAAGATACGCGCGCAGAAGAGGCCGTCACGTTCAGGCTTGAACGTCCGGTAGTTGATGGTTTCTGGCTTCTTGATCTCACCAAAGGACCACGACAGGATCCGTTCTGGTGAGGCCAAAGAGACCTTGATTTCGTCAAACGTTTTTGCCGGTGTGAGCGGGTTAAACGGGTTGTTTGTCAGTTCCTGGTTCATCTTCAATTCCTTGAATGGGGTGCGTTGGGGGTTGGGGGAGTAAGGCCGGAGCCTTACTCATCAACCTCCGCATCCAGGAGTTCCATGTTGAGGCCGAGGCCCCGGACTTCTTTCACAAGCACGTTGAAAGACTCTGGGACGCCAGCCTCAAAGTTGTCTTCGCCCTTAACGATGCTTTCATAGACTTTCGTCCGGCCAGCAACGTCGTCAGACTTCACGGTCAGCATCTCTTGCAGCGTGTAGGCCGCGCCGTATGCTTCCAGCGCCCAGACTTCCATCTCACCGAAGCGCTGACCACCGAACTGGGCTTTACCACCCAGCGGCTGTTGCGTGACGAGTGAGTATGGACCTGTGGAACGTGCGTGAATTTTGTCGTCCACCAAGTGGTGCAGTTTCAGCAGGTATTTGACACCCACTGTCACCGGACGGCTGAACTGTTCACCTGTGCGGCCGTCGAAGAGGATCGACTGACCGGACTGATCGAAACCAGCTTTCACAAGGCTATCGTTCACGTCGCCTTCTTTCGCACCGTCGAAGACCGGCGTTGCGATTGGAACACCGCGAGTGACGTTACCTGCCGCTTCGAGCAGGTCATCCTCACCCATGCCTTCCAGACCTTCGGAGTACACGTCATCACCGTAAGCGATGCGCATGGCTTCGCGCACTGGTGTCAGATCACCGGAGCGGCGGTATTCACCGAGCGCATCGTCAATCTGAATGCCAAGACCACGTGCGGCCCAGCCCATGTGTGTTTCCAAAATCTGACCGACGTTCATACGTGATGGCACGCCGAGCGGGTTCAGACAGAAGTCAACCGGAGTACCGTCTGCGAGGAACGGCATGTCTTCCATAGGCACAACCTTGGAAATAACACCTTTGTTCCCGTGACGACCGGCCATCTTGTCACCTGGCTGAAGCTTACGCTTCACAGCAACGAAGACTTTGACCATCTTCATCACACCCGGTGGCAGATCGTCGCCGCGGCGGACTTTTTCGACCTTGTCCTCAAAACGGGCATCCATAGCACGCTTCTGGATTTCATACTGTTCGTTCAGGGCTTCAACGACCTGAGCGTCAGCTTCATCCTTCAGCGCCAATTGCCACCACACACCGCGAGACAGCTCTGCCAACACCTCTTCGGTGATTTCAGAGTTGGCCTTGAAGCCTTTTGGACCTTTGACCGCGGTTTTGCCGAGGATCATGCCTTTCAGACGGGCGTAGATGTTCCGATCAAGGATCACCATCTCGTCGTCGCGGTCACGAGCGAGGCGTTCAACTTCCTCACGCTCGATCTGCAAGGCACGTTCGTCTTTTTCAACACCGTGGCGATTGAAGACACGAACCTCAACAACAGTACCGAAATCACCCGGCGGCAAGCGCAAGGATGTGTCACGGACGTCTGATGCTTTCTCACCAAAGATGGCGCGCAGAAGCTTTTCTTCCGGTGTCATCGGGCTTTCGCCTTTTGGTGTGATTTTACCGACAAGGATGTCAGCAGGGCCAACTTCCGCACCAATGTAGACGATGCCAGCCTCATCGAGGTTACGCAGCGCTTCTTCACCGACGTTTGGAATGTCGCGTGTGATTTCCTCTGGCCCAAGCTTCGTGTCACGGGCGGCCACTTCGAATTCCTCGATGTGAACGGATGTGAACACGTCGTCGCGAACGATACGCTCAGAGATCAGGATGGAGTCTTCATAGTTGTAGCCGTTCCAAGGCATGAACGCGACAACCACGTTCTTACCAAGCGCCAGTTCACCCATATCCGTGGATGGACCGTCGGCGATAACTTCACCCTTCTTGATCTGCTGACCCACTTTCACCAGCGGACGCTGGTTGATGCAGGTGTTCTGGTTAGAACGCTGGAATTTGCGCATCCGGTAGATGTCAACGCCAGCGTCGCCCAGTTCCAGATCCTCGGTCGCGCGAATAACGATACGGGAGGCATCAACTTGGTCGATGATACCTGCGCGTTTCGCCATGATCGCCGCACCAGAGTCGCGAGCCACAACCTCTTCGATGCCAGTACCAACAAGCGGAGCTTCCGCTTGCAGCAAAGGCACGGCCTGACGTTGCATGTTGGACCCCATCAGCGCGCGGTTCGCGTCGTCATTCTCAAGGAATGGGATCAGCGAGGCCGCAACGGACACCAGCTGCTTTGGCGAGACGTCAATGAGGTCAACCGCTTCGTTCTGAGCCAACATGTATTCGCCGTTCTGGCGTGTGGACACCAGATCGTTCACGAACTTGCCGCTGTCATCCAGCTTTGCGTTCGCCTGCGCCACAGTATGACGCATTTCCTCAGTCGCGGACATGTAGCTGACTTCGTCAGTCACGACGCCGTTCTCAACCTTACGATACGGTGTTTCGATGAAGCCGTATTTGTTCACGCGCGCGAATGTGGCGAGTGAGTTGATCAGACCAATGTTTGGCCCTTCTGGCGTTTCAATCGGACACATACGACCGTAGTGCGTGGCGTGAACGTCGCGAACCTCAAAGCCTGCACGTTCGCGTGTCAAACCACCTGGGCCAAGCGCTGAAAGGCGACGCTTGTGCGTAACCTCGGACAGCGGGTTGGTTTGGTCCATGAACTGCGACAGCTGCGAGGAGCCGAAGAATTCACGTACAGCCGCAGCCGCTGGTTTTGCGTTGATCAAATCCTGAGGCATGACGGTGTCGATTTCGACAGATGACATACGCTCTTTGATCGCGCGCTCCATGCGAAGCAGACCAACACGGTACTGGTTTTCCATCAATTCGCCGACGGAGCGGACACGACGGTTGCCGAGGTGGTCGATATCGTCCACATCGCCTTTGCCGTCACGCAGTTCAACCAGCGCTTTGATACAAGCGACGATGTCTTCCTTGCGCAGCGTGCGCATTGTATCTTCTGCATCAAGGTCGAGGCGCATGTTCATCTTCACGCGACCCACAGCGGAGAGGTCATACCGTTCTGAATCGAAGAACAATGTGTCGAACAGCGCAGAGGCCGCATCAACGGTCGGTGGCTCACCCGGACGCATCACGCGGTAGATATCCATCAACGCGGTTTCGCGGTTGAGGTTTTTGTCTGCCGCCATGGTGTTGCGCATGTAAGAGCCGACATTGACGTTATCGATGTCGAGCACTGGGATCGTTTTGATGCCGGCATCGAGGAGGTCTTTCAGCGTGCCGCCGATCACCTCACCGTCTTTGTCCATCTCAAGCGTCAGTTCATCACCGGCTTCGACGTAGATCGCGCCGTTTTCTTCGTTGATGATGTCTTTCGCTGCGAACTTGCCGACGATTTGTTCGTATGGGACCAGCAGTTCGGTGACTTTGCCTTCGTCGATCAGCTTCTTGACAGAACGCGGTGTGACTTTCTCTCCTGCTTTGGCGATCACTTCGCCTGTGCCTGCGTCGACCAGATCAAAGGCCGGGCGGGTGCCGCGCACGCGCTCTGGGAAGAACTTGGTAGACCAAGCCTTACCTTTCTTGTCGAGCGTGTAGTCAACAGTGTCATAATAGGCATCCATGATGCCTTCCTGATCGAAACCAAGCGCATAAAGCAGCGTGGTAACAGGAAGTTTCCGGCGACGGTCGATCCGCGCAAAGACGAGGTCTTTTGCGTCAAATTCAAAGTCGAGCCAGCTGCCGCGGTATGGGATAATGCGGCAGGCAAACAGGAGTTTACCGGACGAATGGGTTTTGCCTTTGTCGTGGTCAAAGAACACACCAGGGGAACGGTGCATCTGAGACACGATCACACGCTCGGTGCCGTTTACAACAAAGGTACCGTTTGGTGTCATCAAAGGCATATCGCCCATGAATACGTCTTGTTCTTTGATGTCCTTGACCGACTTCGCGCCTGTATCTTCATCGACATCAAACACGATCAGACGGAGGGTGACTTTCAGCGGCGCGCTGTAGGTCATGTCGCGTTGCTGACATTCCTCAACATCGTACTTTGGCTTTTCCAGCTCGTACTTTACGAACTCAAGAACAGCAGTCTCATTGAAATCTTTGATCGGGAATACCGATTGAAATACGCCTTTGATGCCTTCACCATCCAACGGTGTATCGCTGTCGCCGGAGCGCAGGAACAGATCGTAGGATGATTTCTGAACCTCAATCAGGTTCGGCATTTCGAGGACTTCACGGATTTTGCCGTAGTATTTACGCAGGCGTTTTTGACCGAGGAAGGACTGACCCATGTGAAATTTCACCTTCTTTTCTCTGCGAGCGAGCCGTCGCCGGGAACGCGAGACTCTCCCATTGAGAGGGGGGTTTCATCTATTCGTGGCATCCGTCCCACCGAATGCCTCCCGATGAAAACCTACCCAAGACGCGTGTCCCGCAAGACACCCTTCTAAGACAGGTTTGGCTGGGCCCACGTTTTCGCGGATCCAGCCGTAAATTCCGAACCGCAAAGGGTTCGTAAGCGTGACTTAGGCCAGTTCGACTTCAGCGCCAGCTGCTTCCAGCTTGCCTTTGATGTCTTCTGCTTCTGCTTTGTCGACGCCTTCTTTGATCTTGCCGCCAGCTTCGACGAGGTCTTTTGCTTCTTTGAGGCCAAGACCAGTAATGCCGCGAACTTCTTTGATCACGTTGATTTTCGATGCGCCTGCGTTTTTCAGGACAACGTCGAATTCTGTCTTCTCTTCAGCTGCACCGCCAGCGTCGCCGCCAGCTGGACCAGCCATCATGACAGCGCCACCAGCAGCTGGTTCGATGCCATACTCATCCTTCAGGATGGTTTTCAATTCTTGTGCTTCGAGAAGTGTCAGACCAACGATCTCTTCAGCAAGTTTCTTCAGATCAGCCATTTTGCTTTTCCATTTCTAAATTTGTGTTCCAACGTCAGCAGATTGCCAAACGGGGATAGTCAAGTTGCTTATGCAGCCTTCTCTTCGATTGTAGAGAGAATGCTTGCGATGTTCGAAGCAGGCGCGCCAATCGCACCGGCAATGTTGGAAGCAGGTGCACCAATGCAGCCAACGATAGAAGCAATAAGCTCCTCGCGGGATGGCATTGCCGCAACGGCTTTCACACCGGCAACGTCAAGTGCTTGATCGCCCATTGCACCACCGAGGATGACGAGTTTGTCATTCTCTTTGGCGTAACCATCCACGACCTTGGCCGCAGCCACTGGGTCTTCGGAATAGGCGAGCACTGTCATGCCCGAAAGGTATTCAGCGATGCTTGCGCATGGCTTACCCTCAAGGGCGATCTTGGCGAGCTTGTTCTTGGTCACGCGTACGGACCCGCCTACTTCACGCATTTTTGCGCGCAGGTCCTGCATTTCAGCAACTGTCATACCCTCGTAGTGGCTCACCACAACGACGCCAGAGCTTTCAAAGACTTGGCCGAGTTCTTCGACCAGCTGTTCTTTTTGTGCTCTATCCACAGTTTCACTCCAAGTTTGGGGATTTCTCCCCGGCTCATGTTTGCCCCAATAGTCTGGGGCGTTCGGGTCCAATTCAGGGTCCCGAGGCCTTGATCGCCCGAAGGTCTAAGCCTTCGTAAATCTCGTTCTCGTTTCCCATCTCAGGAAGGAATTATTCAAGGCGAACCCCAAACCCTCCGTCTCGGACAGAACCACGCCGATGGTCTGGCGCGGCTAAACGGTGCCCCGAAGGCCACCGAATTCTCTAGTTTCCGGTCGCGTCATCAACCGCAACGGAAACACCTGGGCCCATTGTAGAAGTCAAAGAGATCTTCTTCATGTATGTGCCCTTAGCGCCTGTTGGCTTGGCTTTGCTGACCGCGTCAACAAACGCTTTCACGTTCTCTTCGATCTGCTGCGCACCAAAGGATGCTTTGCCGATACCAGCGTGAACAACGCCAGCTTTTTCAGCTTTGAACTGAACCTCGCCACCTTTGGCAGCTTCAACAGCGTCCTTCACGTCAGGTGTCACTGTACCAACGCGTGGGTTTGGCATCAGGTTACGTGGACCAAGGACTTTACCAAGGCGACCAACGATACCCATCATGTCAGGTGTCGCGATGCAGCGATCAAAGTCGATTGTGCCGCCCTGAATGGTTTCCATCAGGTCTTCTGCACCAACGATATCTGCACCAGCTGCTTTTGCTTCATCAGCTTTGTCGCCACGTGCGAACACAGCAACACGGACAGTTTTGCCAGTGCCGTTTGGTAGGGTCACTGTACCGCGCACCATTTGGTCAGCGTGACGTGGGTCAATGCCCAGCACCATCGAAATCTCGACAGTTTCGTCAAACTTTGCTGTTGCGTTGTCTTTGACCAAAGCAACGGCTTCGGAGACTGTGACGTTTTCTTTGCCAGCAAACGCTTCGCGCGCAGCGGCTGTTCTTTTACCAACCTTCGCCATTACTTCACCTCGATGCCCATAGAACGGGCGGAGCCCATGATGATCAGCATTGCGCCTTCAATGTCGTTGGCGTTCAGGTCTTTCATCTTCGCTTCTGCGATTTCACGAACCTGCTTGGATGTGATGGACCCTGCAACGGATTTACCAGGTGTCTGGGAGCCATACTTCAGCTTTGCTGCTTTCTTGATGAAGTAAGACGCAGGTGGCGTCTTGATATCCATCGAGAAGGACTTGTCCTGATAGTATGTGATCACGGTTGGGCATGGCGCACCAGGCTCAAGATCCTGTGTTTTGGCGTTAAACGCCTTACAGAATTCCATGATGTTAATGCCGCGCTGACCCAGTGCTGGGCCGACAGGCGGGGATGGGTTGGCTTGACCTGCAGGAACCTGCAGTTTCATCGTGCCAGCGAGTTTCTTGGCCATGTGGCCTCTCCTTCTTTCTCAACACCTTCGCGACGCGTCGTTCAGGCTTTTAGTTGTGTGGTCCGGCCTACGACGCGCGCGCCGCTCGCCTCCCACAGACACACCGCTGATTACTGCTTGGTAACCTGCGTGTATTCCAGTTCGACCGGAGTCGCCCGGCCAAAGATAGAAACCGTCACCTTCAAGCGCTGGTTCTCATCATCGACTTCTTCAACCAGACCATCGAAGTCTTCGAATGGGCCGTCGTTGACTTTGACTTTCTCACCAACCTCAAAGCTGATCAGCGTGCGTGGCGCTTCCTGACCTTCTTCGACGCGGTTCAGAATCGCGTTCACTTCTGCATCGCGCATCGGCATCGGGCGACCTTGCGGGCCCAGAAAACCGGTGACGCGGTTGATGGAGTTGATCAGGTGATATCCCTCGTCCGACATCTCCATATGCACAAGAACGTAACCTGGCATAAAGCGACGCTCGGCGGTCACTTTCTTATTGCGACGCACCTCGATCACCTCTTCGGTTGGCACAAGAACTTCGTCGATCTGATCACTCAGACCAAGCTCTTCTGCCTTCTGGCGGATGGTTTCAGCGATTTTCTTCTCGAAGTTCGAGAGCACGCTAACTGAATACCAACGTTTCGCCATGTTACTCGACACCTCGTCGCTTGCGGGTCACCCCGCGAATTTCTGATATTTTTCAACCCATTAGGCTGAAGGCCCTGAAAACAAAAAGCGGCGCGCAACTCGATTCGCCGCACGCCAATTTCAAAACGTAGGGGCGTGTACCTCCCTAACCCTTTGTTGACAAGGGGTTTCGTGCAAATTTCGAAAAGGTCAGATTAGCTAAACATACCCAATACACCAGCAAGACCGGTGCGGATAATCAGATCCACCAAGCTAAAGAAAACCGCCGTCAAAGCCGCCATGATGAACACCATGATGGTTGTCATCACAACTTCACGCCGCGTCGGCCAAACAACTTTGGAAATCTCAGCGCGTGTTTCGTTAATGAATTTGACAGGATTAGTAGCCACGGTTCTGTCCTTTTCTGCGGATGCTCAGGGCACATACGCTTTGGCGGTTCCTTTTTCAAGGACTTCACGCACGCAATAACGTGACCTTTGGTATTTGCTCGATCGCTCTGATCTGATCGGCATAAAGGACTCCAGATTGCGCGTGATCTTCACCGGAAAACACATCGAACTGCGCAAGCTGCTCAGAAACCGGAAACTGTGACTTGATCAGCTTTGCCTTGCGCGGCGTGCGATCTGCTTGGTCTAACTCCAGCAATTCAGCCACAGCGCGGGCGGAAAGACTTCGATGAGCCCACTCCGATTCCCACTGCACTGCCTTGGCAGGCTCGGACCCTACCATCAGCGAAACGATCTTTAAGAAATGCGCTGCGTAGTCTTCGTATGGCCAAACCGTCAAGCTGCGCAAAGATTGAATATGCGTCAGACGATTGATGTACTTAACCCAATCTACCGCGGTTAGAGGATTCTTTGCCTTAAAGGTTTCCGGCCGCACCTTTCCGCCTGCCATCAGAATTTGGCTGTAGGCCGAGTTGAGGAATGTCGCTGGCGCACGGATCGATAGAAACACATCAATGCCGTTAGGGGCCGTAACACTCGCCAAAGCTGCGATCCTCTCAACCGCATTCGCATAGAGCGGCGTAACCAGCTGCGCACCTTTTCGGTTCAACACCCCTACAAAGTTCTCTTCGCTTAGGACAACTCGATTGGCGTCACCAACCATCGCCTGCCATTCAACCTTTGGATCGACAGTTGATTGAACTTTGGCAAAAGGGAGCCCCAAACGCTCAGGCAGAAACTGACCATCCTTCCGCAACTGACTCGGCCCGTAGTAAGCAACGCCTTGAGCGCTCAACGCAGGCCGCGCCATCTGTAAGGCCATCTGCAAATGAGTCGTTGCTGTCTTGTGCGCGCCGATGTGCAAGATAACATTCGGAGATTTGGCCATCGCTCTAAATTGCTCCACCTCTTTCAGGTGTGGGTGGCAGGGGCAGCAGGGTTCGAACCCGCGACCTACGGTTTTGGAGACCGTCGCTCTACCAGCTGAGCTATACCCCTATGGCCGAGCAATCGGTTAGCCCGAAGCGCAAGCAGGATCAAGGGTTGGCTTGCTCTTTGACCAAGAAATATCGCATCAGTGCGGGGAAACAGCAGGAATCCCTATGCCAAGCCTACGTCGCAGACTTGAACACTCCCCCGCCGCCGCCGGAGCGCTGGCGCGTTTGGCCGGTTCATATCTACGGCTATGCAATCGGACGATCCGCTGGGAGGTCGAAGGTTTGGAGGAATTGAAGGCGGATTTGGCAGAGGGGCCGGTTCTTCTGGTGATGTGGCACGGCCGGTTACTGATGGCGCCCTACCATTGGCCTTTGTCCTCGGGGCAACTCACCTCTCTATATGCCCGCTCCCCGGTGGGACGGGTTGCTGGCGCGCTACATCGGCAGATGGGCTACACGCCAATGGAAATGAGCGATCGTTCCTCAAACATCGCCCAGTCCCGCGCAATCCTCAAACGCGTCAAAGAAGGTGCAAGCATCGGGATGACCGCCGACGGGCCTACCGGACCGGCATTTGAAGTGAAAGACGCACCGCTCGAATGGGCGCGTGTGATGCAGCGACCTGTGTGGTGTTACTCATTCGAAACGTCTCGTGGCAGGCAGCTCGACAGCTGGGATGATATGTGGCTGCCGAAGCCCTTTGGGTCAGGTCGCGCAGTTTTCCGGAGATGGGAGGCAGAAGTTCCGCGGAAGGTTGATGCGGAGGCATTGAAGGGGTTGAGGTACGGGTTGAAGGTCCATTTGGAGGGATTGTTAGGGTGAGCTTCTTAGCTATGAGAGACCGACAATAGAAAAAGGCCGCTGCGTATTGCAACGGCCTTTTTCTATTTCCATCGTGTGCTGACCCCGCACTTTCGGTGGTTGTTGCCAATCACCTGACGTGCGGCGTCACACGGTCGGGTGGTGGTTCAGATTACCGATTACTCGGTAATCTTGGAAACCACACCCGCGCCAACAGTGCGGCCACCTTCGCGGATCGCGAAGCGCAGGCCTTCTTCCATCGCGATTGGCGCGATCAGCTCAACGTCGAACTTCAGGTTGTCGCCTGGCATAACCATCTCTGTACCTGCTGGCAGGTTCACTGTGCCGGTCACGTCAGTCGTACGGAAGTA
>Ga0189286_100235_pt1 | contig 23052 bp, 21 predicted proteins | sample UW69minimetaG_FD_130330 | JGI IMG/M metagenome (GOLD analysis project Ga0189286, IMG submission 130330) | Marine microbial communities from the Costa Rica Dome - UW69 mini metaG | ecosystem: Environmental > Aquatic > Marine > Oceanic > Photic zone | place: Costa Rica: the Eastern Pacific...
GCAGGAATTGGGCGATCAACTGCGAACCCTGAGCGAGGTATCCGGCTTTACGTTCAGCCATGTGGAAGGGCACGGGGCTCAGGTGGAACGCGACCCGTTTCTCTCGGCACGTGATAAAGTGGTCGGTTACACACCGCGGGTGCGAGTGGATATCCTGCTTGATGACGCGGATGTAAGTGTCGTACTGGAGGCGCTTCGCCAAGAGGAAAACACTGTGACCGGCCAAGGCGTGTATTGGACAATACCTGTGGAAGATGGAGGACACCTGTGATTTAGACCGCTGAAAAGTACCTGAGTAAGAAGAGGGATCTTGTGAAGAAGCTAAGATCCCTCTTAGCCCGGATTTCTCCAGTACCTTCCGCTTTTGATATAAGGCGTGAAGCTGGTATAGGCATCGTTAAATGGTTGCACGCCTGGAGTACGGCGCTCACCCCCCCCCCCCTTCCCGATTCGTCATCAGCTCCCGTCGTGATAAGGGGTTCAAACGTTACACAGTGTTGTGCTCGTGGTGACATGGAAAACCGAATCAAGGATAAGGAAATGGGGCTGTTCGCCGACCGCACCTCCAGTATCCAGTGGTTGAGCAATCAGTGGCGGCTGGTCCTCCCCGACTTTGCCTATACCGTGTTCAAGCGCCTGCGGTAGAAACTGATCAAGTTCAGAGTCGTGATTATTATCCGCAATACCGTTGAATCCGGGTGTTGATGAGTGACAGCTCGAGTATTCTGCAGTGCCGGATCAAGGCAAGCCACTCAACATGCCGTTCAGTGTAAATTCGTTAGCCGTTGTTCTGACGATCCGGCGGCGGTAACAAGCCCTCCCGTTCATAAACACGGATGGTCTGGGTATCGACCCCTACAGACCGTGCCAACTGACTAATGCGCATCGGGTTTCTCCCCAACAGATGGTATCTGCTTTATTGACCTTATAGTGACTATACGGTTTTAAATCATAATCCGACAATACTCAAGCGGAGCGGTATCACGAGTAAATCCTGTGAAGACGCCTGTGGCTGTGACGCAACACCCGCAGAGGGTAACGCCGGATCGGAGGACTCTGAAGCGTCCGGCAGCTGGATCAGTGTGTATACGGTACCGAAGATGGATTGTCCTTCGGAGGAACGGATGGTTCGCCTGGCCTTGAAAGGTTTTGAAGACGTTCGCGGGCTGTCTTTCGACCTGTCTGATCGGAAGGTTGAGGGTTGTGCACGATGGCGAGGCGCTTTTTCTTCGGCAGTGAGCCTGAACGGCTGGTAGTGATGGGGATTGCGTTCGTCGCGTTGATCACCAATACCACCTATCTGCTGCTGATATCCAAACATCGGGAGGGCGGTGCCCACATGAAGGCGAGCTGGGTATTCTCAGTCAACGATGTGGTTATCAATCTGTGGGTCATTACCGCTGGCGCCTTGGTGGCATGGACTGGCTCCAATTACCCGGACCTGATCATCGGCAGCATCGCGGGGATTATCCTACTCAACGGTGCCAGGCCCATCCTGGCGCTTAAGGGTTAAACAATGTCCATCGTTGCCAAGAAACTCTTGCCGTATGGCCTGCTGGCTATTTCCGGCCCGATAGCGGCGTCTGACCTGTCCCGAAGGCAGAATTGGATAGGACTGGCTGAAGCCAGGTTGCGAACAATCCCATGAATGATGTAGCCGAAAAAAATGCAACAAACGCCTTGACTTTAAAGTCAACTTTAAAGATACCGTCTGTGCTGGCGAACCAATAAAGACAGCCAAAGCAAAGGAGAACGAAACGATGACATTGCAACTTGGAGAAACCGCTCCCGATTTCACTGTGGAATCCACCGAGGGAAACATTCAGTTTCATGAATGGCTTGGCGGCGATTGGGCCGTGTTGTTTTCACACCCCGCAGACTACACGCCAGTCTGTACCACAGAGCTCGGTGCCTTCGCCAAGCGTAAGGACGAATTCGCCCGGCGCGGTGTGAAGCTGATCGGGGTGTCTGTTGACCCGCTCGATTCACATAACGACTGGGCGAAGGACATCGAGAAAACCCAGGGCGCAGGGCTCAATTTTCCGCTCCTGGCGGACAAGGATCAGGTTGTTGCAGACCTTTACGGAATGATCCATCCAAAAGCCGACCCCAAGGTGACGGTTCGTACGGTGTTCGTTATCGATTCCGCGAAAAAAATACGTCTGACGCTGACGTATCCGCCCAGCACCGGGCGCAATCTGGACGAGATCCTGCGAGTCATTGACTCACTTCAACTGACTCACAACCACAAAGTTGCCACGCCGGTTGACTGGAAAAACGGCGAGGATGTGATTATCGTCCCGTCGCTTTCCAACGACGACGCCAGAGAGCGCTTCCCCGATGGATGGGATGAGCAGACGCCGTATCTGCGGGTTACCCGTCAACCCGGTCGGAAGTGAAGCGGAAACCGCTAACATTGCCCCCGGATGTATTTGATTAGCGCCCGGGGGCACTTTCAAACATTTAATCAGGATAAACAATGCTGCAATACCCGCAAATCGATCCAATAGCGATCTCTTTAGGTCCGCTACAGATCCATTGGTATGGCCTGATGTACCTTGTCGGTTTTCTCGCAGCGTGGTGGCTCGGGCGTCGTCGGGCTCATCGACTGGGATTGGATGCCGAGACCGTCGAATCACTGATTTTCTATTGTGCAATGGGCGTCATTCTCGGCGGCCGCGTCGGTTATGCGCTCTTCTACGGCTTTGACAAAGTGGCAGACAATCCGCTCTGGCTGCTTAAAATCTGGGAAGGGGGCATGAGCTTTCACGGAGGCTTAACCGGCGTCCTGATTGCAGCCTTGGTATTTGCGCGTAAGCAGAACCTGCGATTTTTCCAACTCACGGACTTTATTGCGCCATTGGTGCCGATTGGGCTGGGGGCAGGGCGCCTTGGTAATTTTATCAATCACGAGCTTCCGGGGCGGGTCAGCGATGTCCCTTGGGCCATGGTGTTTCCCAATATGGGAGCTGCGCCACGCCACCCGTCGTCACTTTATGAGTTTGCATTGGAAGGTGTCGTGCTGTTTGTCGTGTTGTGGTGGTTTTCACGCCATCCTCGCCGGATGGGCGCAACGTCTGGCCTGTTCCTGTTGCTCTACGGGGTCTTCCGTTTTGCGGTCGAGTTCGTTCGCCTCCCCGACCCGCAGTTGGGGTTCATCGCCTTTGACTGGATGACGATGGGGCAGTTGTTGACCCTGCCGATGGTCCTTGGAGGCCTTGCATTAATTGCCTGGTCAAGACGTCAACCGATCAATAACGCAACGGTAGCGATAGCCAGATAAAAGCTGTTTTGTTTACACGTTGACTCACTAAGGACATTTGACATGACAGAAACTATTACTCATTCCGGAGCCTGGGGTATAGCGGCAATCATGATCGTGTTGATCTCATGGGTCATGTACCGTTGGCTTGCTCCGAGTACCTGGCGCGAGTGGGGCAGTGCCGGAATAGTGCAGGCGTTCATTATTGCATTGTATGCAGAAATGTATGGCTTTCCTCTCACTGTGTATTTGCTCGTGAGGTTCTTCGATTTGGATGGCAGCGAGCTCAGCGCGAACCTTTGGTCCTCACTGCTCGGTGTCGGCGAGATGGGTATGCTTATCTCGATGCTGCTCGGCTATGGTCTGGCGGTGGTCGGCATCGGTCTTTTCCTCCAGGGATGGCGAGAACTCCACCGTGCGCATCAACAGAATCGGCTCGCAAAGGATGGACTCTATGGTTTGGTGAGACACCCGCAGTATACAGGCCTTTTCCTCATTCTGTTCGGAGAAGGAATCGTGCATTGGCCGACGCTGTTCTCCGTTAGCCTGTTCCCCCTCATCGTCCTTGCCTACAGCTTGCTCGCACGGCACGAAGAACGACAGGTTATTGAGCGGTTTGGTGAGGAGTACCGAACCTATCAGCAGAAAGTGCCAAGGTTTATTCCGCGAGTTGGCCGACTTACAAAGGTGATCGACAAGTCCAGCTCAGGTTTGGACCCGACCAAGAAGCCTTAGCCTTAGGTGATGTCGGGTTCCCATGGACAGTCACTGGATATCACTGCCTTCCGTCCAGTAGGTTTGTAGCCACTGTTGAGTGTAATGGTTGTAAAATAGATGTTTCCTGGTTGGGGAACGATGAGAGCCAAATTAAAAAGTGGTGGTAGTTGAGGGGGATATTTGTTTTTGACGTGTAATAAATAGCCGGGCCAGACACAGAAGGCAGATCAGGACGTTGAGACGTGGCTTCATTGGAGAGATAGTGATGACAGCTTTTTCAGGAATTGCCCGGGACTATGATGATCTCTGGCTTTTAACCGATGGCTACCGGGACTGGATGCTGGCCAAGACTCTTGGGCATTTGAGAATGCGCAAGCATAGCAAGTTCGCGGACCTGGGAGGCGGAACCGGTATGTTTGCTCACCTTCTGAAGCTAGGTGTGCCACTTGATTCTGATGCCATATGCGTGGATCCCTCCGACGCCATGTTCTTGAACGCAGGGCAGTACCGAGGCCTTCAGACATACTGTGAATCTGCGGAGACCTTTGCCCAGAGGCAGGTGCCGCTGGACCGGATTCTTATCAAGGAATCGATCCATCACGTCCGGAATCGTCAGAGCTTCTGGAAAAAAATAAGCTCAAGTTTAAGACCCGACGGCCGTGTTTTGGTGGTGACTCGGCCCAGTTTGCCCGAGCTCCCCCTTTTTAAGCGGGGGATGACGGCGTTTTCAGAAAGTCAGCCAGAACTTGACATTCTCCTCGAAGAAATCGCTGCCTCCAGCCTTAGCTCTGTGACAAATACAGAAGCACATTACGTTGAAATGCCGAAGGAACGTTGGTACGCCATGCTTCGGGCCCGGTTTATGTCGAGTCTGGCCGGCTTTACCTCTGGTGAAATTGAGCAGGGTATTCTGGAAATCGATGGCCAGCTTGACGGAAATCAGATTCGATTCACCGATCATTTGTTCTTTGTGGTGATAGAACACGAGTCAAAGTAATCATGCTGGGCTGGGGTGTACCGGGTTTTTTCATGAGAGGGATGTGGAGACGATGAAGGTCAAAGAAATTGCAAAAGTGGCGGAGGTCTCTCCGGACACTGTTCGTTTTTATAATCGCGAGGGATTACTACGGCCAAGACAAGATCCTCAGAATGGCTATTACGTGTATGGTTCGAAAGACCTGTGCCGTTTACGTTTTGTTCGTGTGGCTAATAAGCTGGGTTTGAGTCTGGATGAAATCAAAGTCCTTCTGAGTCAAACGATGGATGAAAGCTTCGCCAGCGGCGATTTGAAGGAACTATTTGCAGATCGCCTTGCCAGACTGGAGCAGGAATTAAATGAGCTCAAGCGACTTCGTGACGATATGAAAGCTGCAATTGAGGTATGGCAACAGATGCCTGATGGCAGTCCCAATGGTCATTCTGTCCAAGAATTAATAGAACGATGGAGCTAATGCCAATCCGGACAATGGAACGCTTGACCTTTGTGATTGGTGTGCCTTAAAATACCGAAAATTTATTTAAACTCAATAACCTGAGACTCTCCATTTGCCGCGCCCGATAATTCACAAAGCCATTATTAACCTGTTGTTGCTGATCATGGCGATGCAGCCGGTGCTGGCGTTCGGGCAATTCTCAACAGAACCAACGAACGCTCAGTCCCGAGCCGATCAAATGGTGATGATGGCATGCTGCGACGATGGTTTGCAGGAACTTTCTGGGCATTTCGAGCAGGGTATGGCTTGTGGTGATATGGCCTTGGTGGACTGTACTCTCGCCGCCAGTTTAGGCAGTTGCGGTGCCATGTTGTGCGCGCTGGTTTCTGAAAAATCGGGGGCGCCGACACAACCGGTTACCAGCCTGAAGCTCCTTCATCCTTATGATAATTACCTCAGTGTCATCTTCGACACCCTGACCCCCCCCCCCAACGCTTCAAAAGCCTGATTCGAGCCTTTTCGATTCGTTCGCACGTTCATACCAGGCTGCAGGCCACGAACGCGCGGTCATAAGCTTTAAACGAGGAAGTATCAATGCGCATTGCCCTGATGGCGATAGGTATCGTCGTGGTCTTTGGTCTTGGCTGGTTCGCTAGTCAGCAAACCATGTCAACGTCCGAATTAGCCGACTCTGGCAGTCCGGCTGAGGAACCGTCGGAGAAAGAGCCCTTGTACTGGGTGGCCCCCATGGATTCTGACTACCGCCGAGACAAACCTGGCAAATCCCCCATGGGAATGGATCTGGTGCCCGTTTATGAAGAAAATACCAGCCGGGACGATGGCGGGGTGCAGATAAATCCCTCCGTCCGGGCCAACCTCGGAGTTAAAACCCAGGCGGTTTCACAGGGGCCAGTTGCCATTCCAGTCCGCACGGTGGGTTATGTTACTGACGATGAGGATGAACTGGTCCAAGTGCACAGTCGTATTGCCGGTTGGGTCGAGGTGCTGCATGTCCGCTCACTGGGAGAAATGGTCAGCCGGGGTGAGCCGTTGTATGAGATCTATTCACCTGAGTTGGTGAATGCGCAGCAGGAGTTCCTGATGTCTGAACGCCTGAGAGGGGGCGCCCAGGCGAAGGCGACTCGCGGTAAGTTACGTGCGTTGGGAATGACGGACGACCAGATTGACAACCTGAAAAAAACCGGAAAGGTGCGTGAGCGCATCACCGTATTCTCCCCCGGTTCCGGCTATGTGGCGGCTCTGCCCGTTCGCGCAGGCATGTACGTTCGCCCGGATACTGAAATCATGTCGATAGGCAGCCGCGATTCGGTGTGGGTGATTGCGGAATTCTTCGAGCGTCAGGCCGGGCTGGTTGCAGTCGGTCAGGCGGTTGAATTCACGACACCATCTATGCCGGGTGTGCACTGGAAAAGTACTATCGATTACGTATATCCGGAACTGGATGGGAAGACGAGGACTCTGCGGGCCAGGGTGCGCGTTCCCAATCCCGAGGGCAGCCTGCGCCCCAATATGTTTGTCAATCTCACCATGGAGGCCCCCATCGGCGAGAACCTGCTCACCATTCCACGCCCGGCGCTTATTCAGCGAAGTGACAGTCAGCATGTGTTGCTGGCTGAGGGTGACGGGTACTTCCGTCCGGTGCCTGTCAAGATTGGCCAAGAAGCCGGAGACATGGTGGTTATTCGTGAGGGGCTGAAAGAAGGGCAGCAGGTGGTGGTGTCCGCCCAGTTCCTGATCGATTCAGAAACCAGCCTTGAGGCTGCCATGCTGCGACTTGAAGCAGACCAAAATAATGATGGCGCTGCAGACAACCTGCCGTCAGAGCTGATCAAAGGCGTTGGCCGGATCATGGAGCTAGACACCGGAAACGCGTCAATCACCCTCGATCATGGCCCGATACCCCAGCTTGGCTGGCCTGCCATGACCATGGCATTTGATCTCGCCGAGTCCGTGGATATAGGTGGTTTGACCACCGATCAGGCTGTCAACTTCGGGTTCCGAGAGACGCCGGAAGGCTATCTCGTGGAACGCATCGAACCTGCGCAAGATGCGCGATAACCGCTGGAGGAATCCATGAAACTGAAAAAACTGATGACGGCTGTTGTGTTCGGATTGTCTCTGGGGTCTGCTCTGGTAGCGGCCGATAACAACATGGGATCGATGCCCGGCATGGACACCAAAGAGTCCGCAGGCCCGGTCCAGAGCCGGGGTGTGATCACCGCAATCAACACCGAAAAACGCAAAGTAACGCTGAATCATGAGCCCATTCCGGAACTGAGCTGGCCGAGCATGACCATGGGGTTTTCCGTAGCGCCTGAGGTGGTGCTGGACGGCCTTAGCAAGGGCGACACGGTTGTCTTCATTCTGACGCCCTCTGGCAAGGGCCAGCAGGTGACGTCTATCAGTAAACAGTAGTGATAGCCCGGGGCGCCGCCATGCGGGCGTTTCCAGCCATCACCAAACCGGATTCAGCTTATGATTAATGCCATTATCCAGTGGTCGCTGCATAACCGATTTTTTGTATTGCTCGCCACCCTGATTCTGACTGGATGGGGGTTCTATTCCGTCAAAGAAACGCCCATCGACGCCATACCAGACCTGTCGGATGTGCAGGTGATCGTAAAAACCCCGTATCCAGGCCAGGCACCTCAGGTGGTGGAGGACCAGGTGACCTACCCACTCACTACCGCCATGCTGTCGGTGCCGGGTGCCAAGACGGTTCGCGGTTATTCGTTCTTTGGCGATTCCTTCGTCTATGTGATTTTTGATGATGACACCGACCTGTATTGGGCCCGTTCCCGGGTGCTGGAATACCTGAGTCAGGTGGCCGGGCAACTGCCAGATTCCGCCAAGCCAGAGTTGGGGCCGGATGCTACCGGTGTTGGCTGGGTCTATTCCTACGCTCTGGTAGACCGCAGTGGTCAGTATGACCTGTCGGAACTACGGGCCATTCAGGACTGGTTTCTGAAGTTTGAACTGCAAACCGTGCCCGGCGTATCCGAGGTGGCCAGCGTCGGCGGGATGGTCAAGCAGTATCAGGTGGTGGTGAACCCAGACCGCCTGCGCGCCCATGATATCACCCTGCAGCGAATCAACGCTGCCATTAACAGTGCGAACCAGGAAACCGGTGCTTCGGTTGTTGAGATGGCTGAGGCGGAATACATGGTGCGTGTCACTGGTTACCTGAAGAGCCAAGAGGACATGCGGCAGATCCCCTTGGGCGTCAATAGCAATGGCAAACCGCTGCTATTGAAGGATGTTGCGGATGTTCGGCTTGGCCCTCAGATGCGCCGGGGGATTGCCGAACTGAACGGAGAAGGAGAAGTTGCTGGTGGCATCGTGGTGATGCGTTTTGGTGAGAATGCTCTGGCCACGATTGAAGGCGTCAAAAAACGGCTGGAGGACATCAAAGACAGTCTTCCGGATGGTGTGGAAGTGGTACCCACGTACGACCGCTCCACCTTGATAAACAATGCGGTGGAAAACCTCTACGGCAAGCTGTTGAAAGAGTTCTTGGTCGTGATTCTGATCTGCGCCGTGTTCCTGTTTCACCTGCGTTCTTCACTGGTGGTTATCGTCAGCCTGCCAGTAGGCATTCTCGCCGCGTTTGTGGTCATGCATGCCCAGGGCCTCAACGCCAACATCATGTCCCTTGGCGGTATCGCTATCGCTATAGGCGCTATGGTGGACGGTGCCATCGTAATGATTGAAAACGTCCATAAACACATGGAGCGAACCCCGCTGACACCAGAAAACCGATGGGCCGTAATGTTTCGGGCTGCCGGGGAAGTAGGGCCGGCACTGTTTTTCTCGCTGATGATCATCACCGTGAGCTTTTTGCCGGTATTCACTCTGGAGGCCCAGGAAGGCAAACTTTTCGCGCCATTGGCGTTCACCAAAACCTACGCCATGGCAGCCGCAGCGGGGTTGGCCATTACTCTGGTGCCGGTGCTGATGGGATATTTCATCCGTGGCAGGGTAATACCGGAGCACCGGAACCCGATCAACCGGCTGCTGATTTTTCTTTACAAGCCAGCTATTGATTGGGTGCTGCGTCGGCCTGTGCTGATGCTCGCGGGTGGTCTGGTTATTTTGATAATCGGGTTCTGGCCTGCCAATAAGTTGGGCAGTGAGTTTATGCCGCCCCTGGACGAAGGGGATCTGATGTACATGCCGACGACTTATCCCGGTATTTCTATCGGTAAGGCCCGGCAAATTCTGCAGCAGACTGACAAGCTGATTGCCAGTATCCCTGAAGTGGAAACGGTGTTTGGCAAGATTGGCCGCGCTGACACCGCCACGGATCCAGCACCGCTGACCATGGTTGAGACGTTTATCCAGTTCAAACCCCGGGACCAATGGCGCCCTGGTGTGACACCGGAATCCCTGCGCCGTGAACTGGACGAAACGGTCAGGCTTCCCGGCCTTACCAATGCCTGGGTCATGCCGATCAAAACCCGCATCGACATGCTCTCCACCGGCATTAAAACCCCGGTAGGCATCAAGGTGGCAGGGCCAGACCTGAGCGTGATCCAGGGCATCGGGGAGGAGCTGGAGCGGGTGTTGTCCGAGATACCTGGCACCGCGTCTGCCTTTTCCGAGCGAGTGGCGGGCGGGCGCTACATCAAGGTGGATATCCAGCGCGAGGCCGCCGCCCGTTTCGGCCTGAATATCTCAGACGTTCAGTCGGTGGTGCGTACTGCCATTGGCGGCATGAATGTAGCCAGTACCGTGGAGGGCCTGGAGCGATACCCTATTAACCTGCGCTACCCTCAGGGTTACCGGGACTCGGTGGAACAAATGCGCCTGCTTCCCATCGTTACTCCCAATGGGCAGCGCGTTGCCTTGGCTGATGTGGCCGATATCCGGGTCGACCGGGGACCTCCCATGATCAAATCGGAAAATGCCCGCCTCAATGGCTGGACCCTGGTGGACATTGCAGGTCGGGATCTTGGCAGTTGGGTCAGAGAGGCTCAGTCGGTGGTGCGAGAGCAGGTGGATCTGCCTGCTGGCTACTCCCTGACCTGGTCCGGCCAGTATGAGTACATGCAACGTGCAAAGGAACGCTTAACACTGGTGGTACCGCTGACCCTGGCGATTATCGTGATCCTGCTGTACCTGAATTTCCGCAACATGACCGAGGTGGGTATTATATTGGGTACCCTGCCGTTCGGTATGATTGGCGGCATCTGGCTGATGTACCTGCTGGGCTACAACCTGTCCGTGGCTGTTGCTGTCGGCTTTATCGCTCTGGCCGGAGTGGCAGTGGAAATCGGTGTGCTGATGCTGGTATACCTGAATCAGTCCCTGCATAACGCTTTGGAGAGCGTCGATCATCAGCCATGGGAGCTGTCCGCGGATCGCCTGCGTCAGGCGATCAGTGACGGTGCTGCGCAGCGGGTTCGCCCGATCATGATGACCTTCTCCGCCATTGTTGCTGGTCTGGTGCCCATTATGCTGGGCGGCGGCACCGGTTCGGAAGTGATGCAGAGAATCGCTGGCCCGATGATTGGTGGCATGGTCACTACCTTGGTTCTGACCCTGCTGCTTATTCCTGTGATTTTCTATCTCTGGCAACGCGCCCGGCTGAAAAAACTCGCCAGAAAAGGAGTGATCCAATGATTAATCTTAATGGGCTCAAAGCCGTTATATCGGTGTTTATAGTATTTTCTATCCCGGCTTTTGCAGAACCCAGTGAAACAGTGGATGAATGGGTTGCGGAGGCGCTCGCCAATAACGCCTCCCTTAGTGCCCAGCGAGTCGCAATCGAAGCTGCGCAGGCCGAAGTGGAAGGGTCAGATACCTGGGCCGACCCAGTCGTCAAATACGGAATCGCGCCCGAAACTCTGGAGGGCTCCAACACGGTTGGGCACCGATTCGAGGTTAGTCAGAAGCTGCCCTGGCCGGATCAGTTGTCGGCGTCCCGAGGAGCCTCGGAAGCGGGCGTGCGTGCTGCGAGACAGGACACTCTCTGGCAGTCAAGGAAACTGACCGCTTCTGTCAAGCAGGCTTATGCCCGCTTGTGGTATTCGGAACGGGCGATTGAGTTGCATCACGAGACCCGCGCCCTGGTGGAACAACTAGTCGACATAACCCAGCAGAGATTGGAGTATGGCCAAGCTACACAAAGTGAGTTGCTCAGGGCAGAAGCGGAACTGGATGCGTTGGACGCGCAACTGGTTGAGCTGCAGGCCGATCAGGCTCGACTTTCTGTCAGCCTTATTCCTATGTTGGGGCGCAGACCGCAATCATCAGAACTGGTGTTGCACATGCCCGCCCGTACTCCGATGATGGCGGACACCCTCACCGGAACCCAACACCCGCTGATTCAGGCCGCTGAGGCCCGAACTGCTGAGGCCAGGGCCAGACTGGACGTTGCAGAAGCAAACCGAAGACCCGTTTTTACAGCCAGTGCCGGCTACAACAGCCTGTGGGCTGACGAAAGCAAACGCTGGATCCTGGGCGTGGGGATACAGGTACCGCTTAGCGGACAACGACAAAAAAGTGCGGTTCGCCGGGCGACAGCCGAGGTGTCCCAGCGACAGTGGCAAACCACTCAGACACACCGCGATTTGCTGGCGTCGATTGGCGACGTGAAAGCGGCCGTTAACGCAGGCTACGACCGTCTGGAAATTCTTGATCATCGACACCTTCCCACCCAGCTCGCCCATTGGGAAGCCAGCCTGAGCGAGTTGGCGATTGGCACTGGCAAGCTGGAGGATGCCATAGATAGCGCAAGACAGCTCACGGGCGTAAAACTCGCTCGTGAAGCGGTCATTCGTGACCTGTTCAGTGCCAGGGCACGATACGAAGCCTTGCGACCAATGCAAACCACCGGTGTATCAAATTAAAAGGGGAGTCACCATGACACGATTACTGGCAATGCTATCAACGCTGATTCTGTTTCCTGGGGTTGCGCTAGCGGCCCCGGAGACTGGGTTCTGGGAAGCCTGCAACTCGATGATGTCTGGCATGGGCTGGATGATGCTGCCCATGATGATTATGCCACTGCTGCTGATCACGCTCCTGATTCTGGGCATCCTGTCACTGATCAAGTACTTGCGAAACCGTTAACGGCGACACCGTTTAAATCTGCAAAGCAAAGCCAGATTCACTGCCATGCTCCGCAACATGGCAGTTTTCACATTACCCCGATGTCATCTGCATAACCCTTGCGTTTACCGCCGATATATTTTTAAATACGAATAACAATGATTTGCATTTAAATTAATTTATTGCGGAGTTTATGTGCTTACAATTAACCGGACGCGCGAGAAAGTCTCCCAGGGCCGCTCGGCGTATGGACTGCTTAACGCGGTGCCAACGCCATGGATGGTAGAGATGATCGGCCACGCCGGCTATGACTTTGTCATATTGGACACAGAGCACATGTCCACCAACCCAGAGTCCCTGGAGCACATGATTCGTGCCGCCGAGTGTGCTTCCGTCACACCTCTGGTGCGGGTGCCGGGGGTTGATCGTCCTGCGATTACCCGGGCTCTGGATAGCGGTGCTCAGGGGATCGTTGTGCCACGTATCCGTAACGCCGAAGAGGCACAGGAAGTTGTTCAGATGGCACGTTACGCTCCGGCGGGGCAACGTGGTATCACTGGCGGCCGGACGACCGGTTTCGGAACCCTCTCGCTGAAAGACTACCTCAGCCAGGCGAACCAGGAAATCCTCATTGTGCTCATGATTGAGGACCAGGAAGGCATGGATAACCGCGAAGCGATTCTGGGTGTTCCCGGTGTTGACTGGGTGCTTCCGGGAGCAGTCGATCTGTCGCAATCACTGGGCTGCCCGGGCGACCCGTTCCATCCTTCTGTCAATCATGCCATTACGGAACTGGCAGCGAGTTGCCGCCGGTGTTCAGTGGAGTTTTGCGCCTTGCCCCGAAGTCCTGACCAATTAACGGAATGGCAGGAGTGGGGGGCAGGGGTCTTTCTCCTGGGAGAAGACCGCAGTTTGCTCTTTAAATATCTCAAGTCCCACCTTGCGACCTGCCGTGCCGAATCGAGCCCGCTGTCTCCCTGAGGCAATCCTTCTTCAAGCCTGACAAGAGTTTTCCTATGCGCGATACCGTACTTTTTCTTGCTCATGTTCCAACGGAAGCCCTGAACCGGGGATTCCTGCCAGCGGCCCAGTCGATGGGGCTGAAAGTGATCCTGTTGACTGACCAGGCGGCGACGCATCACCACTACTTCAGTCAACCGGACCTTCCCGCCTATCCGGAACAGATTCTCCAATGTGATGTCTTCAATCCCCTGTCTGTTATTGATCTTCTCTCAGAACTCCCGGCGCCGGTGGGCATATTCTCCAACAGCGACCACCTGCAGACGGTGACCGCCCTGACCGCAGCCTACCTGAATCTGCCGGGCAAAGACTGGCAAGCCTGCTACCGGGCAAAAAACAAGGCGGCCATGCGCCAGTACCTGAAAGCGCTCGATGATGGCGCATGCTGGTTCCGGGCGGTGAATGATCAGGCGTCCCTGGCGGAAGTGATCAACGACGTTCCATTCCCATGTATTGCCAAGCCCCGTGAGGGCGTCGCCAGCCTCAATGTCAGGCGCCTCGACAACGCGGCGCAACTGCAATCGTTCTGTGATCAGTTCTGGCAAGGGCAAGCCGGGCAACCGTTGTTGCTGGAAGAATTTCTGTCAGGCCCCGTTCACACTCTGGAGACCATTGGGGACGGAAACAGCCTGATGGCGCTCGGAGGATTTGAAGTGCGGCTTTCCGAGCCGCCGCACTTTGTCGAACTTGAAGCGGCGTGGGTGCCCTACCAGCCGGACAGTCCTCACCTGCAGGAGATGTTCAGGCAGGTACGGCGCTTCGGTGTCGGCCTTGGCTCCTGCCATTCCGAATTCGTGATCACCGACCGTGGCCCAAGACTTATCGAAATCAATTACCGCACGGTGGGGGATGGCCGCGAATTCCTGCTTGACCGTATGATGAATCATGGGCTGTTCCATGCCATCCTTCAGGCCCACGTTGGCAACCCTCTTGAATTATCCCCTCCCACACAGGCCGCTCAGATACGCTACCTCAGTGCTTCAACCAGCGGGCGGGTTCGTCGTTCGGCCCACGGTCGCAGTGAGCCGTGCGGCGATGGTATTGCAGAATTTGAACCGCTGAGGGAAGTGGGGGATGACGTCCGCTTGACCCATTCAAACAAGGACTACCTGGGTGTGTTGCGGTTGTTTTCAAGCGATCCCTCCCGGGTAAAGGATACGTTGGCCGAATGGGCCACCGATCTTGAAGCAGAGTGGGAGATAGGCTGATGACCAGGGACACCGCTCTGTCTTCAACAGGCCTCGGAAAGTATCTGACCCATAGGCTGGTCGATGCCCTGATCCGCGAGGACGTGGCTGGCTGCCAAAGTGATTCTCAGGCCGTCGGGACGGCCACAGTGCCTGGCTCTCCGGGAAGGCCTGCCACCTGGTTACGGTGGACGTTGGCGCGAGGTGTCCTGTGGTTGCCGGTCAATCCGGCAACCTTTATGCAGCGTTGGCAGTGGAGTGGTGACGCGCTCATCTGGCAGCCCGCAGATCAAACCGAAAGTGTCTCAGAAGTGGATCACTACGAACAGGTTCTGGCATGCCTCACCGCGGACGAACACGACGACTCTGGAGAGCAGTTGGCGGTCTATGCCGACGAGTGTAGAACGGCGGAGTCTCACGCCGCCTTCTGCCAGAAGGAGCGATTAAGGTGGTTTGACGAAATACGCCACCAGGGACAAAGCTGGAAGGACGTTTCCCGACTATCCGAGCGCCTGCTTTACTTTGATCGCCTCGCGGCCTTTCTAGATCACCCGTTCTATCCCAGCGCCCGCGCCAAGAGCGGTTTTGATGGGGCGGCACTGGCGGCGTACGCGCCTGAATTTGCCCCGCGTTTCCAGTTACGGTGGCTTGCCATCCCCGGCCCGGAAGTCACTGCGGTGGGCGAGCTCCCGGGTTGTTGGCCGGATTTCAGCGAGGTAGGGCTGGATAACCGGCTTGCTGACGGTCACCACTTGTTGCCGGTGCACCCTCATCTCTGGGATACCGCGCTGAGTGACTATCTGTCGAACACAGAGATCGGTGCCAGGGTCATCCGCGCACCAACGCCTGCGCTTTGGGTTCAGCCAACACTGTCAGTTCGAACCCTCCAGCTTGAAGCCGCGCCCGATGTTCACGTGAAAGTCCCTTTGACCATTCGCACACTGGGCAACCGGAACATTCGAACGGTCAAACCGAGCACGCTTTACGATGGTCATACGGTTCAGCAAATCCTGCAGGAGATATCCGGTAACGACCCTGTTCTTAAGGGGGCATTCACCGTAACCGACGAATCCTCAGGCCTTCACGTTGGCGACTTGCCGTGGCTAGGCTGCATTGTGCGACGGTTTTGCGGGTTTTCCGACCAGCAGCAGATTGTGCCGGTTGCCTCTTTGTTAGCCGACAGCCCGGACGGTCGTTGCGTTGCCCAGATGATCGCGGACGAGTTCAATCATGGCGAACTGACGGAGTGGGTGCGCCAGTACGTTGCGCTGACGCTGACGGTGCACCTGCGACTGTGGCTGGTCTACGGCATTGCACTGGAATCCAACCAGCAGAACTCCATGGTGTTGCTCACGCCAGGGCGGCCACCGCAGTTGCTTTTCAAGGACAACGACGCCCCCAGGGTGTGGCCAGACAGGCTATGCGGCGAGATATCGTCTATGGACTCAAAAGTCGCGCAACTCCGGGATCAACGCATCCTGGTCACCCATGAAACACCCCTGGCACAGATGTTTACCACCATCACCCTGCAACTGAACCTGGCCGTTATCCTGGAGGGCCTGGCCGCACAGGGGCTCGGATCACGGACCCAGTGGTACAAGTTGCTCCGTGAGGAACTGATCAGCGTACTCGGTCAGCTGGACGACGATGGTGTCAATACCCAGCCAGCGCGTGAGGTGCTGCTGGAGGATCGCCAGCTTTATACCAAGTATCTTCTCAGGGCAGGCAGCCTGGAGAGCAAGTCCCGCACGGGTGCCGCTGACATCAATAAATTCTATGGCAAGCTGGCTCCGAACTTCCTGAGGCAGGATTCATGAGCCAATCCGTCCTGCCGGTGGTCCTGCTCAGCCACTTTACCGCGGCATTGGTGGCGCTGGGGATGCCACCGTTTTTTGGACTGATTCTGACGGACACATTTGCGGTTGAACACACCGTCTGGGTGGGCTGGTTCTATATTATCCCGACAGTTTGTACAGCGCTGGCGGCGCCGTTCTGGGGCAAACTCGCGGATCGTTTCGGTCGCCGCTGGTCGCTCCTTCGGGCCCAGATCGGTCTCGCCGTGGCCTTCGTGATTGCAGGATTGGCGCCAGGCGTGATCACCTTTGCCATGGCGCTGATGGTTCAGGGCTTTCTGGGCGGAACCTTCGCGGCATCAAGCGCCTACCTCTCCGCCATCGCTCGCGGCCAAAACCTGAACCAGTCGCTGAACTGGATGCAAGGCTCGGCCAGGTCGGCCATGATACTGGCGCCCATCCTTTTTGGTTTCTTCATTACTTGGGTCCCAGCGCAGCATCTGTACCTCTACATGGCGGTTCTGCCCATCCTTGCGGCGCTGCTGGTATGGAAGCTTGCTCCCCCGGACGAGGTTTTGGGTGGGGCTCGTGGTCAGAAACAGCCTCGCGAAAGGGCTCCGGCATCCACCAGTTGGCGGCGGTTGAGGTTGCTTTACTTCGGTTTCAATTTCGCGCTGGTGGCCAGTTTTCCCTACTTTATTCCCTGGACCCAGGAACGAATGGGCAGTACCGCCGCCATAGCCGGCTTTCTTTACAGCCTCCCCCATGCCCTTTATCTGATTATTCTGGTCAGCCCACTGCGACGAAGCGTTTTTTTCGGTAGATCATGGAGCTTGCTCGCGGGCCTCGCACTGTTCGCGCTGTCATACGTTATTCAGGCGACCGCTGGGACGACGGTCGCGATTCTCGTCGGGCGATTGGTCATGGGACTGGGCATGACAATCTGTCTCTTTGCCCTCAATGCGGAAACCGCGCGCCTCACACGCATGGAAAGTGCAGGCCAAAGCTTTGGCGCCCTGGACAGCGCCGGAAAATGGGCCGGTGTCGCGGCCGGGGTGCTCGCGGGTGTCGCCACGGGTATGAGCAATCAGACAGCGCCACTTTGGCTGGGCGCTGTGGCGACCCTTTTCACCATCACACTCACCGTCACTCTCCGTCAATCTCGGCGGCTACCGGGCCGACGCCCCGGCCGTCGACAACCATGAACGCTTGGAAAAGGAATGAAGTCATGTCAGTGACAGCGTCACACCATTATTTCAGGGATCAGCACTGCGACTATCAGGCGGATCAAGCCAGTATGGAAGCCCTGTTGAATTGCTACTGCCGGGATATTGCCCAGCCGTCTGGGGAGTTGTTGGTTCAGGTCGGCGACGGAAGCCGGTCCTGGCCCCAGGGGCTTCGGGTCCGCCTGGCGCTGGAGCCAGCCAGTGTACTGAAAATCGGATTCCCTGATTGCGAAGAGGTCCTGCTGGTTCTGGTGGCGGGAGACTCACGGACATGCAACTACCGCTACCTATCTGCGCCATACTACAAGTCTGCGCTTAAGGGATGGCGGGTACTGGGGCTGGAGCAACTGGGCCGGATACTGCTTCATAAAATGGCGCAGCGTTTCAATGAACCATTTAACAGCGAGCTCTACCGGCAGATTCTTCTCAGCCGGAATGTCATGCGGAGCATCCTTGCATATACTCGCGTGCCCGCCGATTGGGGGCAGGGGCTGGAGGCGTTCCGTTGGTCTGAGCAGTCCCTGAGTTTCGGACATCGTTATCATCCGGCACCAAAATCCCGGGAAGGGTTCGACACCGAGGACATCCTGCAGTACTCCCCTGAAATGGGAGCGGGGTTTGCCCTCTATTACTTTGCGGTTCACCCGGACGACCTTCGTACCCGGGGTGACATGGCCGGGCCGGTAGCCGGGTCAGACGCGGATATTGAGGTGGACGTGCCAGACGGATGGGTCACCGTTCCTGTGCACCCCTGGCAGGCGCGCTACCTCATGCGTCTGCCCATCGTTCGCAGTGCCATCCGATCCGGGCGGATCTTGCCACTGGGCCAGGCCGGCCAACGGTTCTACCCAACCGCATCGGTTCGTACGCTTTACCAGCCGGGCAACCCCCATTTCCTGAAATTCTCAACCCATGTTCGCTTGACCAACTGCATCCGGAAAAACGCCGTTTACGAACTGGAAAGCGCCGTTGCCCTCTCCGCAGCCCTGAAGGCTCACCTTGCGCCCTCACTGGCCCGGTGGCGCGGGTTCCGGTTGCTGTACGAACCGGCTTACCAGACCCTTGATTTCACCGACCACTCCGAGCCGGATCGCCGAACGATTGCGGAAGGTTTCGGCGTTATCCTGCGGGACAACCTGGAACCCTACCTGGATACAGGCGTAACACCGATGCTGGCCGCAGCGCTGTTCAGCGATGATCGCTTTGGCCGCTGCCCAGCCACGGAGGCAGCGGGAGTCTGGGCTGCTGCCAAAGGAACCACGAATCAGGAAGCCAGGGTGCAATGGTTTGAGCAATATCTAGCCTTGCTAATCCCCCCTCTCTTTGAGTCGCTGTTCCACCACGGTGTGGCTTTTGAACCACACCTTCAGAACGTGGTGGTTGGCATCCGGGAGGGATACCCTGCTCAGGTCTTTATCCGTGACCTGGAGGGAACAAAGCTGGTGCCTGGTCGCTGGTCAGGAGCGCTGCCTGACTTTCTTGATGAACAAACGCTGGCGTCTGTTCATTACAGCCAGGACAAAGCCTGGAAACGCATTGCGTACTGTCTGTTGGTGAACCATCTGTTTCAGGCTGTGGCCTGCCTATCCCGGGGGCAGAACCACATCGAACTCCGGTTGTGGGACGCGCTTGCCAGGGAAGTACGCCAATGGCTCGCAGGCACCGACGATCCCTGGGCGGCCGATGTTCTGGGCAGGCTGTTGGCCGGCGAGCCCATTCCGAACAAAAGTAACCTGATGACCCGCCTTTTCAAGCGTCCAGACCGTGAGTCGCAGTACACCTGGGTACCAAACCCGCTGGCGATGACTCTGCCCCGAGCCGTGGACAGCAGGGGAGGGCAGTGCAATGCCTGAAGTACCTGTTTCCGTTCAGCGAGCGATCAACGAACTGAAAGTTCAAAACAGCGACCCGCTGTGCGCCTACGTGTATGACCTGCCTGGGCTCCGTAACCGGGCGCAGAACATTGTTGGGTGTTTACCACCCGGCTGTGAGATGTTCTATGCCGCCAAAGCAAACCCGGCATTGCCCGTGCTCCGTGCTTTGGCCCCCGTTGTGCGCGGCTTTGAAGTGGCGTCCGGCGGTGAGTTGAGCTGGGTACGCCGTCACTTTCCCGATACGCCTGTGATTTTTGGTGGTCCCGGCAAACTGGCCTCCGATCTGGAAAGGGCCATTGATCAGAACGTTGAGCTGATCCATGTGGAAAGCCTGCTGGAGTTGCAGCGTTTGTGCGACATAGCCAGCCGCAAGCAGGCTTATCAGGACATCCTGCTGAGGATCAATCTCGAACTGGCAGATACACCCTCTACACGGCTTACCATGGGCGGTGTGCCTACTCCGTTTGGCATGGAAGAGGCTTGTATACCCGACGCGCTTGCGCTGCTGGCAAGGCAGGGGAGGGTCAGGCTGCGTGGTTTTCATTTTCACCTGATGTCGCATCAACTCGATGAGAAACGCCACCTGACGTTGATAAAGCACTACCTGGAAACCGTTCGTACCTGGGAGGCCCAGTATGGACTGAGTCTTACCGAGATCAATGTCGGGGGCGGAATCGGGATTAATTACACCCAGCCTGATCAGCAGTTTGACTGGTCCGGATTCTGTACCGGCCTGGATGAATTACTTCAGGCCTACGTGGACCGCGCCTGGAGGATCCGGTTTGAATGTGGCCGTTTCATAACCGCTCCCTGTGGTTACTATGTTGGCGAGGTTCTGGATGTTAAACGCTGCGGCGAGGAATGGTTTGCCGTCTGCAGGGGCGGCACTCACCACTTCCGGACACCAGCGGCCCAGGCCCACAACCATCCGTTTGACATACTGCCCATCAACAACACGGACGCTGCAACGCCAGGCGTTACCGATCATTCCGTCACCCTGGTCGGTCAGTTGTGTACGCCCAAAGATGTGTTTGCCCGCCAGGTTCATATTGCGTCGCTCGGGGTTGGTGATCTGGTCGTATTCCGTTATGCCGGTGCTTACGCCTGGAACATTTCCCATCAAGCGTTTCTGATGCACCCCCACCCAGAAGAGTACTTCATAGAATAACCCGGTAAGCGGATCTTCAAGTCGCAATAATCTATTTTAATTGTAATACGAATTATTATCAGTAGAATGCTCAATCAAAATTTATACCACGTGCTGGAGAACACAATGTCGAAGTCCGAAGTCTCAAAATCGCTGCGCCGCCACCGACTGTCTGTTGCCATAGCCATGCTCCCCGTGTCGCTCCTGGCTATTGGCTCAGCACCTGTTCTGGCACAGGAGCAGGCTGATGCGCCCGTCCAGCTACCCGGCATCAACGTTACCGCCGACTGGCTGGGGCCACCGACTGAAGAGTCCGAGAGGACGTACACTGGGGCGCGCACGGTAGTGGAGGAGGAACAGCTCCAGGCGACCGGAGCGCTGAATCTGGACGATGCCCTGCGCCCGGTTCCAGGGCTTACGGTGCTTGATGAAACTGGCACCGGCATTCTGCCCAACATCGGCGTACGGGGTCTGAACCCGCTGCGTAGCGAACGGCTTCAGATTCTGCTGGATGGCTACCCAATTGCCATCGGCCCCTACAGCAACGTCGGCGTGTCGCTGTTCCCGGTGACGCTGCCGAGCCTGGAAGTTGTGGACATCGTTCGGGGCGGCGCCTCCGTTCACTACGGCCCCAACAACGTTGGCGGAGTGGTGAATTTCGTCACCAAACCGATTCCGGCGGAAACCTCCCAGACCCTTCGTGAGCGGGTGACCATCGCGGAAGAAACCGGCAACGTCTTTACCGATACCTATTACCGCGTCGGCGGCCGGGCGACCGACAAGCTCGACCTTCAGTTTCAGGCCAACGTCCAGCGTGGTGACGGATTTCGCGACCACTCCGACACCGAAGTGGATAATCTGATCCTGGACGCCCGCTATTACCTGAACGACCAGCATGAACTGGCCACCCAGCTGCAATACTACCGCGTCGAGGCCGAACTTCCCGGTGCCCTGACACCGCAAGCGTATGAGCAGGACCGTACCCAAAGCCAGCGACCTCACGACGGATACGAAGCGGACATGAGTCGCGCCACCTTCACCTGGACGTACACGCCGGTCGACAACGTGGAATTCCAGTGGCGCAATTTTGTCCATGACGCCGACCGCACCTTCTTCTTCGGCCAGAACCTGAGCGGCACCGGCCACTGGGCGGACCCAGGGCTGGATTCGACCCACGTTGCGGATTCACCGCGTTTGTTTACGGTATTGGGCACGGAGCCCCGGCTTGCTATTCGCCATGGCCGCCACGACATTACCCTGGGTGCACGATTTGTCAGCGAGGATGTGGAGTTCGACGTTAATCGCCTGGAATTTTCCTCCGGTAACCGTTCCGTGGCGCGCGACTGGCACCTGGACACCCGGGCCATGGCATTTTACATCAGTGATACCGTGTCGTTCCTGGATGACCGCCTGACGGTGACGCCGGGCCTGCGTTATGAAGATGTCGACATGGACTTCCGTGACAACCTTACCGGCAACACTGAGGAAAACAATGCTGATGAGCTGTTGCCGGGCCTGACCGTAGGCTATCAGGCGTCTGACGATCTGTTTGTCTTTGCCAACAGTCAGCGTTCCCTGGTGCCGGTCCAGATTGCCCAGACCACCCGTGAGGGTGCCGTTGCCAATGAAACCTCGTGGAACCACGAGCTGGGCGCCCGCCTGCAAGTCACACCCGACCTGCTGTCTTCAGCAACCCTGTTCCGCATCGATTACGAGGATCAGATTCAGTTTAACCGTTCGACCAGTCGTTTCGAAAACCTCGGAGAAACCCGCCACCAGGGTGTCGAGCTGACAAACCGCTGGAATCTCAACAGCCAGTGGGAGCTGGGCCTTGGCTATACCTTCCTCGATACCGAACAGTTGACCGGCGACAACGAGGGCAACGAGCTGCCCAATGCTCCCACCCATAAAGTCAGCGCCGATGCGGTGTACAGCTACCAGGCCTGGGATGCCAGCCTGAACTGGGTGTATGTCAGCTCAAGCTATAGCGATGCAGACAACACGGAAGAAGAAACCAGCAATGGCAGCGCCGGTGAGTTGCCGGACTACCATCTGGTCACCACCAGAGTCGGTCGCGATTTCGCCATTGGCGGTGATCGTGTGCTGAACCTTGGCCTGGCCGTCAACAACCTGCTGGATGAGGATTACTATTTCCGGGGCGTGGACGTGAGTCCCGTCGGACGTGTACCCCAGCCCGGCCGAAGCTTTATCCTTGAGGCACAGCTCGACTTCTGATGGCCTGCTTACGGAACCGGATCGCAACGATCCTGCTCGTTGTTTTGCTATCGCCTGCGTCAGGATGGGCGCAGGATGAGACTA
>Ga0189286_100236_pt1 | contig 23022 bp, 22 predicted proteins | sample UW69minimetaG_FD_130330 | JGI IMG/M metagenome (GOLD analysis project Ga0189286, IMG submission 130330) | Marine microbial communities from the Costa Rica Dome - UW69 mini metaG | ecosystem: Environmental > Aquatic > Marine > Oceanic > Photic zone | place: Costa Rica: the Eastern Pacific...
CTGTCTCTCCGCCAATCGCTTTTTTGGATCTCGGCGATGCTTTCGCACATCAGTATTTGCGTAGAGCATAAGACGTACGTTCTACTATAGTGCTACTCTTGCATAAGTTGATGCTGAACATGTTGCCCTTCATTCAGCGTCGGTATGCGAGAGACCGCATAATCTTTGGAACCGCGAGAACGACCATGAGCAGAAAAAAAGTTACAAAAAAGCGAGTTACCAAAAAGAGGGCGACGGTTGCTAACCCTGCCAAGTACCCTCGTCATTCCCTTGAAAAAGCACTCCGGATTCCACGAGCAATTTTGGACCAAAATGCTGGCAAAGAGTGTTCCGATCGGGAATCGGCGTCGTTCGTCGGAGTAAGCTACAATGGTCCTTATCAATCTGAGATCGGGTCGGCAAAAAAGTATGGCCTGCTGTCTTCTCCATCGACAAAACACGTGGAAGTAACAGAGTTAGCGAAACGGATTTTGAGACCACAATCCCCAGAAGATGAATTAAGCGGGGTGCGTGATGCAGTTACTTCCGCACCAGACTTTGCCGACGTGTACCAACACTATCGTGGCGAGCATATCCCAGCCGAACAATTCTTCGAAAACGCTCTTGTCGAAAAATTTAAGATACCACGGGAGAAAGTGTCTGACTTCGTGGGAATTTTCTTTAACAACCTGAAAATTGCCAAGCTTGTTGAAGATTCTGGCGGAAAGAAACGCATATTAGATGTTTCGCACCACGCAGATGAGACAGGTGAAAAAACTGAACGCCTTCAGAAACTTGGTAAAACTGCCAAGGTCAATGAAAATGATTCATGCTTTGTTATGATGCCATTCGGTCCACCGCTCGGTGACTACTACTCCTCAGTCTACGAGCCGGCGGTCGTGAAGGCAGGGCTTCGTCCTGTGCGTGCTGATGATGAAATATTTGGGACCGGCAAGATTATTGATCAGGTCTGGAAAGGGATCAACGAAGCAACTGTATTGATTGCAGAGTTAACCAATAGAAATCCCAATGTATTCTATGAGTTGGGGCTTGCGCACGCATTGAGGAAGCCAGTCGTACTGGTGTCTTCCAACCAAGAGGATGTGCCCTTCGATCTTCAGCACATTCGCGTCATTTACTACGATGTGCTCGATCCTTTCTGGGGTGAAAAGTTGATGAACAAGGTTGCAGAAAACATCCTTTCCGCGATGACTAATCCCGAAGAAGCCATATTCAGATACACAGAGAATGATAGCTAGGCATTACCTAAGAAGTTTCGCTTCTGTATCTGGTTGTGAGCGATTTGCGGTTCGACCTTATGCAAGGACGCTTCGTGGAAGACGGCCCTTATCGTTTATGGCAAGGGTTTTCCAGCCAACAGCACATTGTTGCTGAGGCCGTTCATCCTGCCTTCTGTTGTACCGCCTGCCCATCATAGGCCTCACGGGCGGTGTCGATTGTTGCGAGATTTTCAAGCGCCCAATTTCCCAATTTGGCAACAGGTTCGCGAAAGGACTCGCCGAGCGGCGTGAGTGTGTATTCTACCTTTGGGGGAATCGTTGGGTATTGGGTGCGGTTGACGAGACCGTCCCGCTCCAATTCGCGCAAGGTGCGGCTCAACATGCGCTGCGAGATACCCAGGTTCCGCTTTAACTCGTTGAACCGAAGGGTTCCGTACTGGGAGAGCGAGATGATGACGAGCACACTCCAGCGATCCCCCACGCGGGACAGTACCTCATTGATGCGTTTGCAATCGGGGCATTGTTGGGTGTCCTGCATGCTGGTTCCCTCTGTGTAACCGAGGGTCAATTTTGTGCCCTCTTGCGGTATCTTATGGTTCCGATTATATCCTCAGTAACAAAAGTATACCAATTCATGTTGATGCCGACAATAGGACCTGACGAATGACCAATAAGACTCTTACCGACCTTTTGAACTGGCGCTATGCCACGAAGAAAATGGACCCCACAAGGACTGTGCCGCAGGAAAAAGTCGATGCGATTGTTGAGGCTGTCCGCATGACGCCGACATCAAGCGGCACTCAGCCGTTTGAACTTATCGTGGTCACGAACCCGGACGTGCTGGGCGAAATTCGTAAAGTCGCCATGGATCAGTCGCCGATCACGGACGGCTCTCACCTTCTGGTGTTTGCTGCATGGGATAATTACACCGACGAACGCATTGATGCTGTCACACAGCATATGACGGAAGAGCGCGGTGAAATCCCGATGCTGAATGCCTATTACGATAATCTGAAGGCGATGTATGTGCCGCGTGAGGCAGAGGTCAATTACGCACACGCCGCCCGCCAGGCTTACATTGCATTGGGATTTGCTCTCATCGCGGCTGCTGAACAGGAAGTTGACAGCACGCCGATGGAAGGTTTCGACCCAGCCGAAGTTGACAAAATCCTTGGCTTGAAAGAACGCGGTTTGCGCTCGGTGGTTCTTTTGCCGTTGGGGTATCGTGACCCAACGGGTGACTGGTTGCTGCCGATGAAAAAGGTCCGCAAGTCACGAGAGACCATCGTGACGCAGGTCGCTTAGGCCGCGTGCTACCACTGATCTTGTGTGTCACAAAAAAGGGCGCTTCGTTGGAAGCGCCCTTGATCGTTTGTGATGAATATCGGTGAGGTTAGGTGATTTCCAATCCGCTCATTTCACCTTCATTGCGCCACTTGTCGAGGATCTTGAAATACTCGACCGAGCCGCCGCCATAGGGCGCGTTCTGCACCGTGCGCTCTGAGGCCTTGCCTTCATTATTGTAATAGCCCGGTGTGCATTCCTCGAGGAACTTGGTGCGCATGGCCGCCTTGTCGAGGATCTGTTCGACCCAGGCAGACTGGCCTTCTTCGGACGCCTCAATGATTGAGGCTTGGCGTTTCTTGGCTTCATCGAGCAGCCAGGCAATGTGATTGCTCTGTTCTTCCAGAAGATGCGGATAGTTCGCGGTAAAGCCAGCCTGTGCGCCGCCCATGATGAAGACATTGGGGAAGTTGTGCACGTGCATGCCATAGAGCGTCTGCACGCCATCGGCCCAGGTGTCGGTCAATGACTGCCCGCCACGTCCAAACAGCTCAAAGCCCGAGCGGCGGGTATATTCGGTGCCGACTTCAAAGCCCGTCGCGTAGATCAGACAGTCCAGCTCGTACTCTTCACCATTTGCGAAGACGCTCGTCTCGTTGATCCTGTCCACGCCCTTGCCATCCGTGTCGATCAGATGCACGTTCGGCTTATTGAAGGCTGCGAGATAGTCATCGTGGAAACACGGGCGCTTACAGAACTGGCGATACCAGGGCTTCAGTGCTTCTGCGACTGATGGGTCCTTCACCACGTCATCGACGCGGGCACGCACCTGCTCCATCTTTTTGAAGTCAGCGAGTTCTGCAATCTCAGCAAGTTTTTCCGGTGACAGGTTTTTATTGTCGCCATGGCTTGCGATGAAGAGAAGGTTGCGGATGATCTCTGTCCAGCCGTCATTGACCAGGTCTTCTTCTGCAAAACCACCGGAGACGAGAATGTTGAAATTCTCCATGCGGTGTTTGTGCCAGCCGGGCTCCAGGCTCTTTGCCCAGTCCCAATCTGTTTCGCGGTCGCCCCGAACGTCGATGGAAGACGGCGTGCGCTGGAAGACGTAGAGCTCGTCCGCGCCTTCGGCCAGATGCGGCACACACTGAACAGCGGTTGCGCCTGTGCCGATGATGCCAACCCGTTTTCCTTTAAGTTTTGTGAGGCCGCCAGCCGGGCTGCCGCCGGTATAGTCGTAGTCCCACCGGCTGGTGTGGAACGTGTGGCCTTTGAAACTTTCAACACCTTTGATGCCCGGAAGCTTCGGACGGTTCAGGGGTCCGTTCGACATGATGACGAACTTTGCTTTCATGGCGTCACCGCGATTGGTCTTGATGATCCACCGCGACAGGCTTTCATCCCAGCGGACTTCTTCTACTTCTGTCTGCAGGGCTGCATTGTTGTAGAGGTCGTATTTCTTCGCGATGCGTTTGGAGTGCTCAAGGATTTCTGGCGCGCGGGTATATTTCTCCACGGGCATGAAGCCGGTCTCTTCCAAGAGCGGCAGGTAGACATAGGATTCAATGTCGCAGGCTGCGCCCGGATAGCGGTTCCAATACCAGGTGCCGCCAAACTCGCTGCCCTTTTCGATCATGCGCAGATCTTTGACGCCTGCTTCACGTAGACGTGCACCGGCGAGCAGGCCGCCGAACCCTCCGCCAATCACGACGACGTCCACTTCATCGGTCAGTGGGTCGCGCTCAATGCGCTCTTCAATATATGGGTCTTCGAGGTAGTGCGCATATTGGCCTTTGATCTCGACATATTGCTCATTGCCGTCTGTGCGCAGGCGTTTGTCCCGCTCTTCGCGGTATTTGTCGCGCAGAGCATTGGGATCGAAATCAATCGCTGCGTTGGTTGCTTGCTCGCTCATGGTGCATCGCCCCGGGTCGTTTCAATGTTGGCGCGGCTATGTGCCGCCATTCATGAATATCGATGGGGAAATGTTAGAGCCTCGCTCGGCGTCTGTGAACAAAAAACTGACAAAAAGTCATATTGGAAATGTGGGTAGGGATTTGACGTTGCGTAAAGGTGGGTTTTTCCTGACGCAGTTATTCTGGTTGTTCGAGCGCTGATTGAATGGCGATGATGCGGAGCAAGTCTTTTGTCGCGATCACGCCCACCAGATCGTCCCGATCCATCACCATAAGCAAGCTGGCACCGGTCTCCTGCATTCTGGTCATCACATTTGCGGCCAGGTCGCGGGGGCTGACGAGTGTGTTGGCGGAGATCGGCTTCATAATCTCGCGAACGCGTACTTGTTTGTGGCGGTCGAGGGGCAGGGTGCGAACTTCCTGAAGGCTGACGCTTCCAGCGACGCGCCCGCCATCCATAACCGGGAAAAACTCAAAGTCGTAGTGGTAGATATAGTTTTCGACCAGATCGGCGACGGAGGTTTCGGCGGAAACGGTGATGGGTTTTGGTGTCATGAATTCCCTCACGGTTTTCTGCGCGAGGACATTCTTTGTTTGTGCCTGCAAGTTTGAGGAGTCCGCTGCAAAACGTACAAACATGCCGAGCACCACCCACCACAGGCTGGCAAGCCCCGCGCCGGTCACTAAGCCCAAGAAGCCAAAGGCAATGAGGCCCAACCCAAAGAGCGATCCCATGCGGGCAGCTGTCTTGGTTGCTGCCAAATAGTCTCCAGTGTGCATCCAGATGATGGCGCGTGCAACCCTGCCGCCATCAAGAGGAAAGGCTGGCACCATGTTGAAGGCCGCCAGAATGAGATTGAGCATGCCGAGATAGCTCAACACGGTGGCGACAGACACAAAGCCTTGCAAGACTCCGGCACTCAACCAAAAGAATGTGCCAAGGAAGACACTCATCGCCGGTCCGGCGATGGCCATGAGAAGTTCGACTTTGGGCGATGGGGGTTCGCCTTTCAGTTCCGCAATGCCGCCAAGCAGCCAAAGGGTGATGCCCGTGATCTCCATGCCGTAGGCACGCGCCACGAGGGAGTGTGCAAGCTCATGCAGCAATATGGAGGCGAATAGGCCCAGGACGGCGACAATGCTCATCCACCAATAGGTCGCTTCAGGAAGTTTTTCATTGATGGTGGGGAAATAGCCCTCAGCTAACCCCCACGCCAAGAGGATGGCGATGAACGCCCAACTGATGTTGACCCTGATTTTGATTCCAAAGACTTCGATAAGCGTAATGCTTGCGCCAATCATGATGACCACCTTTGCGATAAAATCCAGCCGACGGTTCTATCCTCGTTTGTCGCTGCTGTATGCGCGTCTTTAGGAAGAGTGGTCGAAAAGCTAAACGTTTGCCTTGATGCGGATCATGTAGAGTTTGGAATTCTGGTGATTAACCGTAGTGATCCTCCAGACGGCAACCACGGGCTTCCAGAATTGGCCGCAGTTCACGAAAAGCGGCCTCATTGCGGTTAAGCGGCATGCCGGGATGGAGATGGTGGATGATGTGGTCTTCCATGCCAAACGCGACAATGTTCCCCAGTTTGTGACTAAAAGATCGTGTGTTGCGATAGCGGCCCATCTCGTTCATCGGATGATGTGGCCACCAGCTGAGAAAGAGAGAGATGTAGATTGTGCCGAGCATCCGTGGCACCCACCACAGGAAGGCTGCCTCCAAAGCATAGCCGCTCCAAGCGAGCGCGCCTAATATGCCCCAGTAAGCCAGCGATTGAACCATGCCCTCTAAGCCTGCCCGTTTCGCTGCTGGATCATCAGCGTTTTCTGACAGAACGACGCCGTAGGAGTTTGGGAAGCCCGGTTGCATACGACGGATTGTCTTGAGGACTGCCTGCTGCCATGTGGGCGCGATCACTTCATAATCTGGATCAAGTTTGGGATCGTTTGTGTGCTTGTGGTGTCGCATGTGGGTGTAGCGGGCGATCTTGAAGGGCAGCACCAGCGGGATTGTTGATACGTAGCCGATCAATTCATTCAACCAGCGAAGCGGCGTGCCCGAGTTGGCATAGTTTGAATGCTGCGCTTCATGCGAGGGAAGATAGCAGAGCGCCACATTGGCCGTGGCAATGATGAAGCCCACCCAAAGCGGAATGACATCGAAGATCACGAGTGGCCAAAGCGCAAACCAGCACAGAAGGTTTGAAAAACCCCAAAGTGCCATCACAACCGGGAAGGGGCCTATATATTTCTTTGCGATGGCCATCTCTTCGCGATAAAGGCGGCGTTCGTCTTCTTTGTCCAGCGCTGCAGGACTTTGTGCTTCTGCGACACTCATATCCAACGCCCTCCGAATTTTGCGATGAGACCCCAGGTGCCGCCAATGATCAGACCGGTTTGAATTTCGGTCAGGTCGAGTGGCGCTGCGATACCGATGCTGGCCATGATCGCGGCGATGAGCGGTGCGAGAAATCCAATGCCAAACAGCACAGGCCCCCACGGGTAAATTGCTTTCAAGAGTTCCATCTATTGTCTCCTCCGCGCTGTTTGTTAAGTGCTTGGTGAGCGCTTTTCCACGCACAGCTGCGAACTGGGCGGAACCACTAGATTGATGATTTGTGCGGCCAGCTCTTCCATGTCGCGACCTTCAAATATGTCGCTGCCACGCCTGTTGGTGACCAAATTTGCAGCACCGGCGGCCGCGGCTGATGAAAATGCCATCAGAACAAGCGGGTCAATATCAGGTTGCCAACCCGCGGCTTGTGCTTCTGCCGCCGCCATCAAGACGATCTCCATATATTCCTTATGGCTCTTCAGCAGATCTTCGTCTGCCTGCTGAGTCACGTCTGGATGATTGAAGGTGGCGTAGTAGGCTGGATAAGTCAGCGCGAAGCGGATGACGGACCTGCCCATGGCGTTATATCTGGCAACGGGATCGCTCCCCGCCTGTTCAGCTGCGTTGGTCACATAGGCACTAAATCTTAGGTAGCCTTCTGTCGCCAGTGCGCTCAAGAGCGCCTTCTTGTCTCTGAAATGTCTGGCGGGGGCTGCGTGAGAAACACCGACATCTCTGGCAAGGGCACGCAAGCTTAAGGCTTCTATTCCCTGGTCCGCGATCACTTCTGCCGCTCTGTCGAGCAGGGCCTGTTTCAGATTGCCATGATGGTAGGTCATTCAAACCTCCATGTTGTCGTTGCCTACATATCTAATGGATGGTCTTGATGTTGTCAATAGCAACATCGGAGCGGCGGCCCATCGTTTGACGCAAGTCAAAGAAAATGACGCAGGCGTCACGTTAGTGTAGCGCCAATCGATTGGTGAAAGTCCTCCAAATAGGCCTTTCCGAGAGCATTGGGAGTGGTGGTTGCATGACGAAAATCAAGTATGTGGAGTTTGGTGGAACCGAACATGAGGTGGATGTGCCCAACGGGCTCAGTCTCATGGAAGGGGCCATCAAATATACCGTGCCTGGGATTGATGGTGACTGCGGAGGCGCGGCTGCCTGCGCCACGTGCCACTGCTATATCCCCGAAGAATGGGCGGAAAAAGTTGGACCCATTGATGAGCTTGAAAAAGACATGCTCGATTTTGCGTTTGATGTGAATGAAACAAGTCGTCTGAGCTGCCAGATTAAAGTGACCGATGAGCTCGAAGGCATGACAGTGCTTCTGCCAGAAAGGCAATATTGATTTTTCTCCAAAAGAAACTTCGCCTATTTGATTCACGTCAATCCAAAAAATGACGCAGGCGTCATTATTGCTGTGTCGGCCGGGTGGTATCGAGATCAAATGGCGCTTTGAGCGCACAGGAGGAAAGAATGACTGCACCCAGCAATGCCAAGGTTGTCGAAAAAGGTGACTGGAAAGTCGCGATGAATCCCGACGACATTTACAAGAACCCGATGGATATCGCCTGGTCATTTGCCTACGAGTTTGGCGAAGACAAGGTTGAAGATCTTTACAAGCGCGCGAAGCAGAACCAGTGGGACTCAGATGAATTGCTTCCCTGGGATCACGAAGTTGATCCGTCCAATCCGCTGATCGCCGACCGCTCCAGCGTTTATCACAAGATTCCGTTTTTTCAGAAGCTCTCTAAGTCGCAACAGGAAACTTTTACAGCGCATTCAACAGCTCAGTTGCTGTCGCAGTTTCTGCATGGTGAACAGGGTGCGCTGATGACAGCGGCCTGTGTGACCCACTCCGTCCCGGATGCAGGTGCGAAGCTCTATGCCGCGACGCAGACTATGGATGAGGCGCGTCATGTGGAGGTCTATGCAAAATATTGCGACAAGATCGCCATGACTTATCCGATGTCGCCGTGGCTCAAAGCATTGATTGATGCAACGCTTCAATCTGACAGGCATGAGAAAGTCATGATTGGCATGAACATGATTGTTGAAAGCCTGGCGCTCGGCGCGTTCAACAATATGTATCGCACGACAAATTGTCCCCTTCTCAAGAAGCTCACGTTTAATGTGATGCGTGATGAATCCCGTCATGTTTCCTTTGGTCACGTTTATCTTGGTCCGGTGTTTGCGAAGATGCACGAGGACGACCGTGAAGAAATGGCGCAGTTCGCCTTTGATGCAGTGAATGTGTTGGCGTCTGCACAAATGCAGGGTGGCTCTCTTGCGTCGCGGGCTGACCCTGGCTTCCTCATGGTTCTGGATAATTGCAATATCGACCAGGACGACTTCTTCCAAGGCATGGAGGAGGCAGAGGAGCAAGGCATTACGCAAGCCTTACCCCCAGGCCAGATCCATGCGTTGGAAGATCTGATGATGCCGGCCATCGCCCGTGTTGGCCTGGTAACGGAGCGGACACGTCCGCTCTATGAAGAAGCCGGTATCCCCATCAGCGAAGACCTTAGTGTCTTGGAAGCGATGGAGGGTGGAAATCCCGATGCTGACGCCAACATGGCAGCAGCGGAATAAGAACGGTGCTCGCGGGCTTAAGCCCGCGGGCGCATTTTGGCTTAGTGGAATGCAGGCGATACAGGTTGTTAGAACATGAGGTGGTTGTGATGGATGAGGCGTTTTATGAGACTTTGGTTGCTTCGCTTCCGGAAGCTATTGTGGTTTCGACACCTGATGGGCGCATTATCTATGTGAACGGGGCGCTTGAGGAGTTGCTAGGATACAAAGCAACCGAGCTCGAAGGTGAAGAAATTCTCACACTCGTTCCACGCCAACCTGGTCAACGAGCCGACCCGATGAAATGGCTCGCGCGGTGGGCTGGCGAAGGGCTGCAAAATCAGTCGCGCTATCTCGATCTTACTGGTCGGACGAAAGACGGGCTTGAGATGCCGGTCGATGTGCGCGTATCCGAAGCCTCGTTTGATGGAGAAAAGCGTTTCATTATTTCTGTACGCGACCATTCGGCGCGGCGAGACGAAATGGTGCGCACAAAGGAAAGACATCTCCTGATGTCCCGCATTCTTGCGGTGGCAGCAGATGCCATCATTTCCGTTGATGCAGCGCAGCACATAACCTTTTTCAACCTGACCGCTGAGAAGATGTTCGGCTACTCCGCTGAAGAGGTAATGGGCAAGTCGCTCGATATGCTGCTCCCCGACCGATTTCGAAAACATCACGGAAAGGAAATTGAAGACTTTGCAAAATCAAAACAGGCGTCGCGTTTCATGAATGAACGAGGGGCTGTGGTGGGTCTTCGAAAAGATGGGACTGAGTTTCCTGTCGAGGCTACCATCACGAAAGTGACCTCTGGCGGTAAGCCGACCTTCACTGCTCATATCCGAGAGAAGCCCGCGGCAAGTTAACGACCCGAGGCGGTCACGCGATCTGATACTCATGTTATCACATGTACTGTGCCGATCGCCGAGCAGCTCTCCCTTGTCGAAACTGCGCGTTATTTCGATCTGGCGCAAGACCCAGAGCTCAATCGTTTTGGTAAGCCTGCTCCCGTCGGCAATATTGGATCGGGCTCAGAACATTGGTCTTTCAGACTATCGCTGGGCCTGAAATATGCTTTCTGAGTTTGATCGGTGCCCTCGGGCTAGCGGAAATCGCGTCAGCCCCGGTGGTATCTCTTGCCCTTGAACCCTCGCTCTCCCTATCATTTGTGAAAATGGGGGAAGAGATGGTGGAACAGGTAACAGCGGATAAGCCTCTTGCGGGCGTTCGTATTATTGAACTGTCGACGATGGTGACCGCGTCTCTTTCTTCAATGATGCTTGCGGCTCAAGGTGCCGACGTCATCAAGGTTGAGCCTGTTGGCATTGGTGACCCGATGCGGTTTATCGGTAGTCAGAAGAACGGCATCTCAGCACTCTTCGCCAATTGTAATCGCGGTAAGCGCGGGCTGGCGGTTAATCTCAAAGATCCGAAAGGTCAGGACCTGCTTCAACGTCTGGCTGCTGACGCTGATGTGCTGGTGCATAATTATCGCGATGGGGTTATGCGGCGCTTGAACCTTGGAAGTGAAAAGCTTCGTGAAGCGAACCCTAAGCTCATCTACGCTGCCATTACTGGCTTTGGCAAAGAGGGACCGAAATCGCAAGACCCGGCTTATGATCATGTGATCCAGGCTCTGACAGGCTATACCGCTGTGCAAGCTGAAGACGGCGTGCCGGAATATATGAAGACGCTGGTCGCTGACAAAATTACCGCCTACACCGTGGCACAGGGGATCACTGCGGCGCTTTTGGCGCGGGCGTCGACCGGTGAGGGGCAGCATATTGACCTTTCCATGCTTCAGTCCTGTCTCTTTTTCCTCTGGCCGGACGGCATGATGCGCCAGACGTTGCTCGCAGACGATGTCACCGACTTGGCCCCTATGGCGGACTATTACCGGGTGTCAGAAACCGCGGACGGCTATATCTCGATTGCGGCGGCGACAGACGATCATTGGCGCGGTGTTTCCATTGTCATTGATCGCCCTGAGATCATGGAAGATAACCGCTTCAATTCGATTTTTGCTCGAAGTGCCAATGTCGCTCTGCTTTTAAAGGAGCTTGATGGCGCGTTTGCCGATCTCTCGACGGTGGATGCGCTGGCGCGACTTAAGGAGCATGACGTTCCTTGTGCTGCCTGTCTTTTCCCTGATGATGTAATCGCGAACGAGCAAGTCTCTGCTGTTGGCGCGCTTGGTCTTGAGGAGCATCCGTTGCTTGGCCCTATGCGGGTGGCTGAACCGCCTGTGCAGCTTGCTGGTCTGCAGGCGCATATCGAGCGACCCTGTCCGGTGCACGGGCAGCATTCCTCTGAGATCGCGCTGGAGGCCGGATTGGACGAGGCAGAGATTTCGGTGATGCAGGAAGCAGGCATCCTCACCGGCAACTGATCAGACTTTGATGGTTTGCCAATAACCGCGCCGGAAACGCTCAGCGAGCATGATGCCTTTGACCAGATAGTCCAGCAGCAAGACCGACCAGACGAGTTGAATTGAGCCTTCCCAATAGAGCGCGATAAGCATTGCCGGGAAGACACGGAAAACGAACAAGCCGGTGAAAATGGCAAAGAGTGGGAAACGTGTATCGCCCGCGCCGCGGAGGGCGCCAGCGATGACGAACTCGATTGCCATCAGAGGTTGGGCGATCCCCAATATCCATATGAAGTCGACGGTGAGCGAAATGACTTCAGGGTCGTCAATGAACCAGCCTGCGAGCATAGGGGCCATGGCAATCAACGCGGCACCCAATGCGCCCATGAAGATCATGGACATGCCTAGAGACCGCCAGCCGGACCGCATGGCTGCGTCTGGGTCGTTTGCGCCGAGGTGCTGTCCAACAAGGGTGGAGGCGGCGATCGAGAATCCATTACCGGGCAGGAAGGAAATAGAGAGGATCTGCACGCCGATCTGATAGGCGGTGAATTCAGCCGTGCCGTAGACGCTCATCAGCGCCATGAAACTCAAAATACCGATCTGGAAAACCATGCCTTCGATCGACGCTGGATAGCCGATATGGAGGATGCGGCGGCTCATGCCCCAATCAAAACGAAAGCCTTTGAGCAGCGGTTTCAGAAGCAGAAGGCCGCGGGTCCACATGATCCAATAGACAGCGAGCTGGACGAACATGGCAATTGCTGATGCCATGCCTGCGCCCGCAACACCCAAAGCGGGTGCACCAAGATTGCCGTAGATCAGCACCCAGTTCAGGAACAGGTTCAGCAGATTGGCGAGGATGCCGATGTAGAGCGGCATGCGGGCATCGCCTGCTGCACGCAGTGCTGCTGCAAAAATGAACCCCAGAACAAATGGCACATTCCCGACCAGGAGCCAGAAAAGATAGTCGCTGCCGAAAGCGATGACGCCATCGGTGACGCCCATGATGCCGATGATGGGCCCGAGAAAGGGCAGGACGATGAACCAGGAGACGAGGCCAAAGACGATGCCCATTATGATGGACTGACGGAGCGCCTGATCTGCCTCCCGTCGATTACCCCCTCCAATCGCGCGGGCGAGGATGGCGACAAGTCCGGTTGACAAGGCCATGACCAGCGTCTGGATCATCCAATAGATTTGTCCGGCAGCGCCGACGCCAGCTACCGCTTCGACACCCAAGTCACCAACCATCATGAAGTCCGCCCAGCGAACCATTGTTTGGAGCGCGGACGCGACAATTGTTGGCCAGGCCAGCTCCCATATGCCGAGTGACTGCGGTGTTGGTGCAAGAGCGCTGGGACTGCGTTCGCGCAGGTCGAGAAGAGGTGAGGCGAGCTCCGGCTTGTCCTCATCTTCCGCGTGGTCGGTCGTGTTGTTGTGTTTATCGCTCACGCGTTTCTCCCAGCCCAGTCTGCTCACTTAAGCGGGCTGGCGGTTGAGCACAAGCAAAGAATTGAACTGGGCTAGGTGTGTGTTGAGACGTTAGCGGTTTTCAGCGATCCGTTTTTTAATTTCCGCCGCGACAAGCCACAAACGATCCTGGCCCCAAGCGGTGAAATCAGGTTCAGAACCGGGCCCAGAAACTCGGAAACTCGGCACGCCCCATAACCGCATGTCTTCGGTCATGACGTGCTGGTTCTCCGCGATTTCTGCTTTCCAAGTATCGGTGCCCAGATGTAGCTTTGCTTCTTTCCAAGAGAGGCCTGCTGCTTCGACGACTTTTTTCATGCCCCTATCGCTATCGATGCGAATGGCTTTTCTGAACGCAGCATCGAGAAAGGCGCTGAGCAATTCTCTCCCTTTGCCTTGAGAGGCCGCCCAGGGAAAAAGGGAATAGCCTCGGCGAACGGGCTCGCCAATCGGATCGTAGACAGGGCCATAGCCAACACCCATGGCCTCTGCTTCTCTTTTAGTGTCGCTGAAAATGTAGCGGCCTTTGTTCTGTGTTGCCGGCACACCGCGCATCACCATTGGGAGTACTGGACGAATAACGAGCTTCACGCCGCTCTCATCAGCCAGCTTGCAGGCTTTGTCAAAGATGATCGCTGTGTAGGGGGAGCGCAGGGAGGGGAACACTTCCAGGGTGATGGTGCCTGTGTCTTTGGTGGGTCCCCAATCAACGGGCGGGCGAGGAGCGACCAGGGCGCCGTCTTTGTGTGTTCCACGCTCTTTCAGGCGGGCTTCCAGATGGTAGAGGCGGTCAATGCCCCAGAACCATTCGCCCGCATATCTGAACGTGCCGCCGGAATAATGCCCTTCCTGTTGGAGCAGTTGAGAATCCTGTTCCAGGCGTTGTCGTGCTTCCTTTTCGCTGACTGTTCCAAGTTCGGCCGCCAGTGCCTGGAGCGCGGTATGATCTCCCACCCAAAGCAAGTCACTGACGGGCGCAACGCGGTCGACAAAATCGGTTGGGCTTGCCGCGGCTAATATCCGGGCCGCCAGCAGCCGGTCATCCTCGCTTGGGAGCGTGCCAGCGTTACCTGGAAACTTGACCCTGTAGTGAGGCGCGACAACAGCTGCGTCTCGCCTTGCGTAAGCAGCTAGATCTTCTGGGTAGGGCTGATTTTTCCCGCCGGTTGCGTTGATGAGGTGGGGTACGATCTCAATGTCATAGGCTGCGCCCAGGTCTGCCAGCTTCTGGGCGCTCAAATGGCTGTAGGGATCATCAAGCTGGTGGAAATATTCCACCTTGTGGGGCGCGCCCAACGTTTGTCGCTCAGCTTCCGCGGCATCCCTTTGTTTCTGCAAACGGGCAGGATCCATCATTCGGTTCATGAGGAAGGACATGACAATGCGAACCGGTTTTGGCGGATCGACCGTCAGAGAAGGGTTTGGATTGTCTTTTTTTGTCGGTTCCAACATTGAGCGTCTCCCTGCAAGAGTCGCAATTATTGGCACTCTTAATGTCATTAGTCCAGCGTTGTGGACTGGCTTGCGTGCGAATTCGTTCAGGCGGTGGTGAAATTTGATCGCTGCATAAAGCGTTTTACGTTGTTAGGATGTGTAATTCGCAATTTGACTTTAGCGAGTTTATTGGGGCCAGCGTGTGGCGCACGGCGCATCGCTGAATGGAGGAACCAAACGATGAGCGAAGCTGCCGTTATGTCTAATGCCGCGTCTGACGACGCTTATTCCCTGCCACTTGATAAAATCAATGTCGGCCAGCCCCGTCTCTTTAAAGAGAATGCGATCTGGCCTTATTTCGAGCGGCTGCGCAATGAAGACCCCGTTCATTATTGCGCCGAGAGTGACTACGGACCCTATTGGTCGGTCACGAAGTATAATGACATTATGAAAGTGGATACCAATCACGGCATCTATTCATCTGAGTCCGGACTTGGCGGGATTACGATCCGCGACCCGATGGCAGACTTTCAATTGCCCATGTTTATCGCGATGGATCAGCCGAAACATGACGAGCAGCGCAAGACGGTAAGTCCGATTGTTGCGCCGGGAAATCTCGCGATCCTTGAAGGTGTCATCCGGGAACGGGCCGGCAGAATCCTTGATGGTTTGCCGAGAAACGAAACATTCAACTGGGTTGATCGCGTGTCGATTGAACTCACAACCCAGATGCTGGCAACGCTCTTTGATTTTCCATGGGAAGACCGGCGCAAGCTCACCTATTGGTCTGATGTCGCAACTGCGGACATTAACGGCCCGCTGATCTCGTCGATGGACGAGCGCCGCGAAATTCTTTTGGAGTGTGCGGAATATTTTACACGGCTTTGGAATGAACGTGTCAATTCGCCAGAACCAAATAGTGATCTCATTTCGATGCTTGCCCATGGGGAAGCCACGCGCAACATGGAACCGATGGAATATCTGGGCAACGTCATTCTCCTGATTGTCGGAGGGAACGACACGACACGCAATTCGATCACCGGTGGCCTGTTGGCGTTGAATGAACATCCTGAGCAATATGCCAAGCTACGCGCCGATCACAGCCTGATTGAGACGATGGTGCCGGAGATTATTCGCTGGCAGACGCCTTTGGCGCATATGCGTCGCACCGCTCTTGAAGACACAGAGCTTGGGGGCAAGCAGATTAAGAAGGGCGACAAGGTTGTGATGTGGTACGTCTCGGGCAACCGGGATGGAGACGTGATCGAAAATCCAGATCAGTTCATCATTGATCGCGAACGGCCGCGTCAGCATCTTTCGTTCGGATTTGGCATTCACCGGTGTGTGGGTAACCGTCTGGCGGAAATGCAGCTGCGTGTGCTGTGGGAAGAAATCATGAAACGCTTTGATCGTATCGAAGTCGTGGGAGAGCCGGTGCGGGTTCTTTCGAACTTTGTGAAGGGCTTCGAGCAGCTGCCTGTCCAAATTAAAGGCTGAACTTTTTCACTCCGCCGGGAGTGGTGGTAGAGGCGCGCAAGATAGTTTGCGCGCTTCTTCTTTTTGCAGACCAAGGATCAAGAGCAGAATGTAAGCGCAGTTTTCGATAATGGGTTGACCCAGGCCTGTTTCGAATTTGTCGCGAATGACATCGGCGAGGGCACCGAGCAAGAACGGCTCAAGTGTTTCTTCGTCGTGAGCAATGAATCGACCTGCGTCGATACCATTTAGGATATCGCGTTTTGCGCTTTCGCCGCTTGCCTCTCGGGTCTGGTCCATTGGCAGGTCGGACTTGAAGAGAAACCAGGTCCAGAGAGGGTCTTTGGAGATCTCCGTTAGTAGGTGCCGGACGCTGATCGAAACGACACTGGCTGGATCTGTCATGTCCTGAGTTGGATCGTCAAGCTGCTCGGTTACCTGTCGCGCCTTTGCGCGGACGATGGGAACCAGCACGTCCATCTTGGACTTGAAATGTGTGTAAAAGGTGCCGTGCCCGACGTCTGCTGCGTCGGTGATGTCCTAAATTTTGACAACCTCAAACCCTCTCGCGCGCATCAGCGCCTGGGCGGCTTCCAGAATACGTGTACGCGCCTGCATGCGCTTGCGCTCCACGCGGCTTATCGGTGGCTGTTCGATTTTCATGAGGTCCATCGTGGTCTCCATTTTCACCTATTTGAGTTGATTTTCAGCACAACTAAATGTAATTTTCATCATATATGATGATATTATCATTAATGGTCGGTAAATCAAGATGAGTGCCTAGATCAATAGGAGAATGAAATTGGGAAACTCTGAGCGTTTTGACGCGGTCATCATTGGATACGGTCCTGTAGGGGCAACAATGGCGGGTTTGTTGGCCCGTCGGGGCTGGCAAGTGGCGATTATCGACCGATTACCTGACATTTATCCGCTCCCTCGGGCTGTGCGCCTGGATGGGGAAACGATGCGTGTTTTTGATGAATTGGGGATCGGGGATCAGGTGCACGCCGATTGTCAGCAGGCACGGGGGGCAGAGTTTGTCGATGCCAAGGGCAAGCGCATTCAGGGGATAGACCTGCCTGAAGATTATGTGGATCCGTCCGGATGGGTTCACAGCAATATGTTCTACCAACCGCTGCTGGAACGCACTTTGCGCGACAATATTGAGGCGCGGGCAAATGTCACCGTCTTGGTATCGCATGAAGCTGGTGCACCCGAGCAAACAGATGACAGCGTGAGTGTCGATGTTTCGCCTGTGGACGGAGGGGAGACATTTACGGTTGAGGCAGATTACCTGATCGCAGCTGATGGTGCGGCAAGTCCTGTACGCAAATCTCTCGGCTTTGCGTTCCAATCTCTTGGCTATGATTGTGACTGGGTCGTCGTTGATGTTGACCTGAAGCGGGAAGTGCCAAAGCTTGCGGTGATTACGCAGCAGATCTGTGACCCTAAGCGGCGCGCAACCTATGTGCCGACCGTTGGACTGAAGCGGCGGTGGGAGTTTCAGCTTCTTCCTGGCGAAAACAAAGTAGAAATGGCCAAGGAAGATAAGGTTTGGGAAATGCTCGCCCCGTGGGTGGGTCCTGAGGATGCTGAGATTGAGCGCTCAGCTGGATATCAGTTCCACGCAGCCCATGCGGATCATTGGCGTGATCGTCGCATTTTCCTTGCTGGAGATGCCGCACACCAGACGCCGCCCTTCCTGGGCGAAGGTATGGTTGCTGGGGTGCGTGATGCCGCAAACCTTGCTTGGAAGCTCGATATGGTGAAGCGCGGGCTTGCGCCAGAAGCGCTGCTTGACACCTATCAACGCGAACGTGGCCCTCATGCTCATGATCTGGTTGATCATGCGGTAGAAACCGGAAAGCTCATTGACGCATGCGCGGATGCGCAGGTTACCGGAAACTGGCCTGCCTCCTATGATGCAATGTATGGCGGCTCGCGCGGGCTGCCCCACCTTCACGGTGGTGTGCTTGCGCTCTCAGAGGAAGATCCAACGGACGGATTGACCGGCTATCAGGCACCGCAGGCGATGGTGAAAATAGATGGGGCCGACCCAGCATTGCTGGACCGGCATGTGACGGGGAGCTTCTTCATTGTTTCGACAGAAGACCTCTCATCCGAACTCTCTGGTGAACAGAAAGAATTCCTGGACCGGATTGGTGCGACGCGCTTTGTCTTGGGCGAGGGAACATGTGTGACGCCCCAGATGGATTTACACCTAGCAATTCACAAAGCGCTAATTGTGCGGCCTGACCGGTACATATTTGGTTTGGCGAATGACACCTGCTCGCTTTCTGGCCAGGTGAACAAACTGATGTCCCACTTCAACTGACAGTGCAGACAGCCCGGGGACGGCGGGTTTCGCTTTAGCATGGCGAGGTCCGACCTTTAGTTTGGTCTTCCTGTTCATTTTTGTTGTGGCTGAGTTGCGTGCACGTGCGGCGGTCCGGTGTATTATTCTCCGGAATATTGCCGCTGATACTCAGCTATGTGGAAGGGTCTGGGACATGATTGAAAAATGCATTGCTGATTGGCACGAATATATTATCGGCAAGAGGCCGGGTGGGCTTGAAGCGTTGATTGCTGATGAATGTGTTTTCATTTCGCCGATCGTTTTCAAACCACAGGTTGGCAAGGAGCTGACCCTGGCCTATCTGCGTGCAGCGGGCGGAACGCTTGGGGGTCAAGGGACGCCAGGCGAGGACAAACCAGCTGAGAATTCTGGGAAGTTCAAGTACACCAAGGAAATCCTTGCCGGGAGCCATGCCATGCTTGAGTTTGAGACCGAAATGGACGGCAAGTATGTCAACGGTGTCGACATCATCACCTGCAATGATGAAGGCAAAATCATTGAATTCAAGGTCATGATCCGCCCCCTTCAGGCCGTCAATGCGGTCCATGCGGCGATGGGCGCGATGCTGGAGAAAATGAAAGCTGCATAAGCGTTTCAGAAAGATCAATCGAGAAGGCCCGCTCTTTTGTGGGTTTTTTTGTGGGCAAACAAAGAATTGACACTAATAATGCCAACTTCTACGCTGGTGGCAAGAAAACGATGGCGGACCGGCTTTGACCGGGTCCGTCCGCATGGGAGGTTTGCATGACAGTTTCGACGCCGCTCACTTTGATGGGAGCGCCTGGGTCCCCCTACACACGGAAAATGCTCGCGGTGATGCGCTACAGGCATCTGCCCTACCGGCTGCATTTGAGCAGGGATGGCATGCCCGAGGGGCTGCCAGTTCCCAAAGTTGCGTTGCTGCCTACCTTCTTTTTGCCGAATGCGTCGGGGGAGATGGAAGCTGTTGTCGACAGCACGCCGCTGATCCGGCGCTTTGAAGAAGAGTTCGAGGGGCGGTCTGTCATTCCAACTGATCCTGTAATCGCGTTCCTTGATTACCTGCTTGAAGATTATGCTGACGAATGGCTCACCAAGCCCATGTTCCATTATCGCTGGCACTTCCAGGCCGACATCGATAAAGCGGCGGCCATCCTGCCACGCTGGACGCTGAAGCCACAGACCGAAGATGAAGCGCTCAAATTGGGTAAGATCTTTGCCGACCGCCAGATCTCACGCCTGCACGTTGTTGGGTCCAGCGATGAAACCGCCCCCGTCATTGAAGCGAGCTATGAGCGTTACTTGGGTGCGATGCGCGCTCATCTGGAAACATCGTCCTTTCTCTTCGGTGCGCGACCCAGTAGCAGTGACTTTGGCATGTATGGGCAGCTGACACAGCTTGCGACGTTCGACCCGACACCTATGCAGCTCACACTCGACAAAGCGCCGGCTGTCTATGCCTGGGTCGATATGGTGGATGATCTAAGTGGCGTCGACGCCGCTGAGGATGCGTGGACCAAACGCGATGCGATTCCGCCAACCCTAATAGATCTCTTCAAAGAAGTGGGCGCTTACTATGTTCCGGCTCTTCTTGCGAATGCCAAAGCGCTGATGGAAGGCGCAGACACAGTTGAGACAGAAATCGATGGTGCGCGGTGGGTGCAGAAGCCTTTCGCCTACCAAGGCAAGTGTCTGCGCTGGTTGCGGGATCAGCACGGTGCACTTGCTGATGCTGATCGGGCCGTTGTCGACGATGTGCTCGCAGGAACCGGATGTGAAAAACTCTTCGCCTAAAGGAAGAAACCCATGTCGCTTCGTTTGTTGGTCTGGGCGGTTCCAGCTTTTCTCTACGCTGTGTTCTTCTTTTGGTACACGAGCTTTGGTGGGCCACTGACATCTGAGGAAGTCGACCGCTATATGTCGGTGTTTGAAGAACGTGGCGGTGAGGCAGAGGGGCTGGTCCGCCTTCGTATGTTTCTGGAGTCAGACACTGGCAATGATTTCATTATGATCAATGCCATTCATATGAAAGACACGCCGGACCCTGTCGACGGTGTTGAGCCAGGCGATAGTTCTGATGATGTCATGGCTAAGTATATGAACTATATGTGGCCGGCGCTTCTTGGTCGTGCGTCTCATCCGGTGATGTTTGGCCCTGCGGTCTCCAACGCGCTTGATGTTGTGGGCATTGACAACGCGCGTGTCTGGAACAGAGGCGCTGCAATGCGTTACCGCTCCCGACGCGACATGATGGAAATAACGACCAACCCTGCTTTTTCAGGGCGGCATGAATTTAAAACAGCGTCCTTAGAAAAGACCATCGCCTATCCGATTGAAGATGCTCTTGTGCTCACTGATCCAAGAGTGCTGCTGTTTTTCGTGCTGTTGAGTGGTGCAGGTGTTTTGAACGCAGTCATTCGCCGCTGAACGGCGGAAAGTTTGGCGCCGCTAGTGGTGACTTCCCGGGGAGGGTGGAGATGTTAAAGAAAATACTTGGCAGTGTTGGGGCCGCGCTTGTTGTCTTGCTCGCAGTCGGCTGGATTTACCGGGTTGAAATAGCGTTGAATGCACCGGGTGTTCTTCTGAATTTCATGAACCCCGTTGGTCCCAACCAGGAAATTGTCTGGACAAAAGGGCCTGACGTGGCCGAGTTGCCTCCGTCTGAGCGGCCACCCAATATCATCTTCATTGTGACCGATGATATGGGTTTCAATGACATTAGTTATTATGGCGGCGGCGCCTCCGGTTCAGATATGCAGACACCGCATATTGACGCGTTGGCCCATGAAGGTGTCGCTTTCACAAACGGCTATGCAGGGACCGCTGTTTGTGCGCCGTCGCGGGCGATGATCATGACAGGTCGCTATGCCACGCGTTTCGGTTTTAACTTTACGCCGACACCCCCCGGCATGTTGTCTCTTGTCGGATTTGTCTCAGAGAATAGTGGGATTGAGAGACCACATCCGAACCTTTCGTTTGATAGAGATGTTGAGGTGCCGCCTTATGACAATCTTGGTGTGCCTACGTCGGAAATAACCGTTGCGGAAATGCTGAAAGACGCGGGCTATTACACTGCGCATATTGGCAAGTGGCATATTGGTCGGGCGAACGGCAGCAGTGCAATCGAACAGGGGTTTGATGACAGCCTGTTGATGGCGAGCGGCTTGTACCTGCCGGAAGACCATCCTGACGTGGTGAACTCCTATCAGGATTTTGATCCGATCGACCGGTTTCTCTGGCCGAACATGCAATATGCATCAACGTTCAATAACGGACCTCGATTTGAGCCGCGTGGATACATCACCGACTATTACACGGACGAGGCGGTGAAAGTGATTGAGAATAATCGCAATCAGCCTTTCTTTCTCTATCTCGCGCATTGGGGCATCCATACGCCGCTGCAAGCGCTGAAATCTGACTATGCCGCGCTCTCCCATATTGAGGACCATCGGTTGCGTGTTTACACAGCGATGACCCGGGCGGTTGACCGCTCCGTGGGGCGCGTCATGCAGGCGTTGAAAGACAATGGCCTGGACGAGAACACGCTCGTCATCTTTACAAGCGATAATGGTGGTGCTGGTTATGTTGGGCTGGATGATCTCAACACGCCCTATCGAGGGTGGAAGATCACCCTGTTTGAAGGAGGTACGCATGTGCCTTTCTTCGCCCGGTGGCCCACGCGCATTCCTGCAGGAACGGTCTATGATGAACCGGTTTCTCACATTGACATGTTTGCGACCGCGGCGGGTGCTGCAGGTGGTGAGATGCCAACGGACCGCGTGATGGACGGTGTCGACTTTGTTCCCTTCGTTGCCGGTGAGGCAGAGGGTAAACCACATGAGGCGCTGTTCTGGACGGCGGGCGAATATAGGTCTGTTCTTAAAGACGGCTGGAAGCTTCAGGTTTCGGGTCTGCAAGATAAGCAATGGCTCTTCGATCTGGTGGAAGACCCCAGCGAAACAACAAATCTTGCAGGAACCGAGCCCGCTAAACTGGCGGAGCTGAAGAGCCTTCTCGACGCGCACCAAGCCGCACAGGCCGAACCGATCTGGCCGTCTTCTGTGGCAACACCTGTCTATGTTGACAAGACACTGGCCGAACCGCTTCAAGAGGATGATGAATTTATCTATTGGGAAAACTAGCGCGGTTGCTCTTGGGGCCCTGGTCCTGGGCGCGGTCGCCTATCTGGCTTGGCCGACATCTCAAAATGTCGACGGGCAGGTGAGCTGCCTGTCCCCTGAGACAATCGCGCCTGAGACTTCGGGCATGGTTCTCATCGAAGGTGGTGCCTTTGATATGGGGGCGGGAAGCATCTATTCCGACGAGGGGCCCGTGCGTCGCGAGGAAGTTGAGAGCTTCTGGATTGATGCGACTGAAGTCACCAATGCTGAGTTTGCAGAGTTCGTGGATGCAACCGGATATGTGACGGTTGCCGAGGCCGGGATAGACGGAGTGGTTCCTCCTGGCGCAGCGGTGTTTCAAACTCCTGAGAGCAACGCTGAAGGCCGGTGGTCTTATGCCGACACAGCAAACTGGCGTCAGCCGGAGGGGGCAGGCAGCACCATTGTGGGGCGTGAACACTTCCCCGTCGTTCAAATTGC
>Ga0189286_100237_pt1 | contig 22897 bp, 19 predicted proteins | sample UW69minimetaG_FD_130330 | JGI IMG/M metagenome (GOLD analysis project Ga0189286, IMG submission 130330) | Marine microbial communities from the Costa Rica Dome - UW69 mini metaG | ecosystem: Environmental > Aquatic > Marine > Oceanic > Photic zone | place: Costa Rica: the Eastern Pacific...
GTGGCGTATTCTACATCGAATCACCGCCTTGTCAACCGTTTATTTTGACTTCGATTTAAAACCGAAAAACTGCCAATAAATTCAAACGGTTGCCTTTCAATTTCTGGCCCGCCTCAGTGGCGTGCCCCTCGAAAGAGATGCGTATTCTACAGAGCTCAGTCGGACTGTCAACGGTTCGTTATAACTTTTTCAGGAAACCTGACGATTTATCGTCAAAGCTCGGTTTTCACGGCGGCCGCTGCCTGGGATGCTTTATCCCTGGCCTCGTCAATCGAGCTACCGGACGCAAGGGCGACACCCATTCTCCGCCGCCCCTTCAATTCAGGTTTCCCAAAGAGCCTGAGAAATATGTCAGGTTGAGCCAACGCTTTTTCAAGCCCTGAATAGGCAACCGCATCCGAATCGCCCTCTGGCAATATCACTGCGGAGGCTGACGGGCCCTGTTGACGGATCGCTGGTATCGGCAACCCGAGGATGGCGCGCGCGTGCAAGGCAAACTCCGACAGATCCTGGGAAACCAGGGTCACCAACCCCGTGTCGTGAGGACGTGGCGACACTTCGGAAAACCATACGTCGTCGCCTTTCACGAACAGCTCCACACCATACACTCCATAGCCACCCAGGTTACTGGCAACCGCTTCCGCAATTTCCCTTGAACGGGCCAGCGCCTTGTCACTCATTGGTTGCGGCTGCCAGGACTCACGGTAATCACCGTCTTCCTGATGGTGCCCAATAGGATCACAGAATGAAATACCGTCGCGGTGTTTCACGGTTAGCAAGGTAATTTCGTAGTCAAAATCCACAAACCCTTCGACAATCACCCTTCCCTTGCCGGCTCGACCACCGGTCTGGGCATAATCCCAAGCGGCCTCGATATCATCGGCGGACTTAACCGTGCTCTGCCCTTTTCCTGAGGAACTCATTACGGGCTTCACCACCAGAGGCATTCCGATGGCTTCGACGGCCGCAAGATACTCTTCTTTGGACTCAGCAAATCGATAGGGTGATGTCGCAAGCCCAAGCTCTTCGGCTGCCAGACGACGGATACCTTCCCGATTCATGGTGAGATTGACGGCTCTTGCAGTGGGAATCACCCGATAGCCTTCCTGCTCAAGCTTCACCAACTCCGGCGTGGCAATCGCCTCAATTTCGGGCACGATGAGATTTGGCTTTTCCGCCTCAATAATGCTGCGTAAGGCAGCGCCATCCAGCATATCGACAACGTGACTCCGGTGGGCAACCTGCATGGCCGGAGCGTTGGCGTAACGGTCAACTGCGATAACCTCCACACCAAAGCGCTGGAGTTCAATCACAACTTCCTTGCCCAGCTCTCCCGAGCCACAGAAGAGAACCCTGAAAGCATTTTCTTTCAGCGGAGTACCAATACGAACTGTGTCAGTCATGAAAGTTTCTGCCTCGCCTGGTATCAGGGGTTAACGACCTAGATCAAAAATTTGCTTTCACGCTCGGCCACTTTGCGCAGCACTTCCCGGCGCTCTTCATTGCTCATCTGGGACCACCTAGTGATTTCATCACCACTGCGATGGCACCCAACACACATGTCTTTGTCATCAAGGGCGCAAATACTCACACAGGGCGAGCGCACCTTATCAGCCACTTTCATCCCGCAACCTCACCTGACGTCTTGGCCACTACTTTAACCTTTCCTGATCTCTGCTTCTAACGCCCCTTCCGTCAGCGGCTCCCCCCAGGTGCTTCCATGCACGAGATCAGCCAGGGGCAACCGCGAGCGCCACCCCTTTTTCTCAAGTTCGGGCTGTTCAAGAAACTCGCTGACAAAGCCAAGGCACAGATAAGCCAACGGGTATACATGCTCGGGGAGCTTCAGTGTCTTCGCCAGTTTTTCCTGATCCAGAATACTGACCCAGCCCACACCGATCCCCTCAGCTCTTGCTGCCAGCCAAAAGTTCTGTACCGCCAGGCAGGTACTGAAAAGATCCGTTTCGACGATCGAGTTACGTCCCAGTACATGGCTACCACCGCGACTTCGGTCACAGGTGATGCATAGATTAACCGGGCTTTCCAGGATGCCCTGGAGCTTCAGACTTTTATACTGTGCATTGCGCTCGCCTTCATAATTTTCCGCGGCTTTCCGGTTTTCTTCCTCGAAAATGGAAAGTACCGCACGGCGCACCGTCCTGCTATCGATCACGAGAAAATCCCACGGCTGCATAAAACCGACGGAAGGCGCGTGATGGGCTGCGTCGAGCAATCGGGTCAGGACCTCCGGAGGAATCGGATCAGGAAGAAACTGCGAGCGCACATCCCGGCGTTCATGGATAGCACGATAAAGCCCGCTCGTTTCTTCGTCACTAAAGGGGCGATTCTGGTTTGGCTGGTGAGTTCTCTCGTCTGTCATTCTCTTCCTCTAATGCCGTTCGTTGAGTCCCAGCAGATGCTTCAAAAACCCCGTATCCAGACACTCCTCAACGAGATCCGCCAGACGATCCAGCTGTTCCAGGCGATGCGCCTTGTAGTCTACGGCCTGATGCTGGACTCCCAAGCCCGCCCATTCGAGTATCTCACGGGTCGCTTCAGGCTGATCGAAAATGCCATGAACATAGGTTCCAATTATCTGACCGTCCTCACTCGCTGCGCCTTCAGGCTGTCCATTTATTGACGCCAAGGGGCGCTCAAGCGCGGTGCCACAGGAAATACCGTTATGCATCTCATAACCTGTGAACCCAGCCCTTCCACTGCCAAGCGTTAGCTCTCCGGAAACGTCCTTCAGCGTTTTGCCGGAAACCATTCGAGTGGTCATGTTGAATAACTCAAGGCCCAATGTGGTGCCGGCCTCTCCTTCCAGACCGTCCGGGTCCAATACCTCCCGGCCCATCATCTGAAAGCCACCGCAAATGCCCAACACTTTGCCACCGTAACGGAGATGTTTCTGAATGGCCTCGGGCCAACCCTGGGATCTCAGCCACTGCAGATCATGCCGGGTGCTCTTGCTGCCCGGTAACAGGATCAGGTCCGCCGAGGGAATCCGCTGATCGGGGCCTATGAATTGGAGGTTGACTCCCGGGTGCAGACGCAGGGGGTCGAAGTCATTGTGGTTGCTGATGCGAGGTAACACCGGGACGATGACATTCAATGCACCTGGCTCGCTGGTGCCACTGGTGCCAACGCTGTCTTCTGCATCAATCACCAGACCATGCAAATACGGCAATACGCCAGCGACGGTTTTATCAGTGCGTTCGGCCAACCAGTCAAGGCCTGGCTTCAACAAGGCAATATCACCCCGAAAACGGTTGATAACAAAGCCTTTCGTACGTGCTCGTTCGCTCTCGGAAATGAGCTCAAGCGTGCCCACCAGTTGGGCAAATACACCACCCTTGTCAATATCGCCAACGAGGAGCACCGGGCAATCAGCCGCTTCGGCGAAGCCCATGTTGGCGATATCATTGGCACGCAGGTTAATCTCGGCGGGACTACCGGCCCCTTCGGCAATGATCACGTCATAGCGGGCACTCAGCGCACGCCATGCGGCCATCACAGAAGCCATCGCCTCGGCTTTATAGGCATGGTAATCCAGCGCGTCCATATTGCCGTGAACCTTGCCTCGCAGGATCACCTGGGCACCGCAGTCACTCTGGGGCTTGAGCAGCACCGGATTCATGTCGCTATGGGGGGCGAGCCCGCAGGCCAGCGCCTGAAGTGCCGTGGAACGTCCGATTTCACCGCCGTCGACGGTAACGGCACTGTTCAGGGCCATGTTCTGGGGTTTGAATGGCGCCACGGAGACTCCCTGCCGCGCCAGCCACCGACACAGGGCGGCAACGACCGTGGTCTTACCAGCATCGGAAGTGGTTCCCTGTATCATCAAGGTGGTCATGGATAATGGCCTCTATTAGAGCTCGACGCCTTTCTGAGCTTTCACACCCAAGTCCTTGAAGGCATGCTTCACGACACCCATTTCCGTGACCGTGTCTGCTAGCTCAACCAGTTCCGCCGGTGCAGAACGGCCGGTCACCACCACATGCTGCATTTCCGGCCGGCCCTGGAGGTCGTCCAGAACCCGGTCAAGATCAATGTAATCGTACTTGAGAGCAATGTTGAGTTCGTCCAGCAGGATCAGGTCATAACTTTTATCTTTCAACATGTTGGCAGCCACGTCCCAAGCGGCACTAGCGGCCTCAACGTCCTGATCCCGGTTCTTGGTGTCCCAGGTATAACCCTGGCCCATCACGTGGTAACTCACGCTGGGCAAGTCACGGAAGAACGCTTCTTCACCGGTGCTGAATGCGCCTTTGATGAATTGCACAATGCCAACCTTCATGCCATGGCCGAGTGCCCGGGCCACCATGCCAAACCCGGAACTGCTCTTGCCCTTGCCGGGGCCGGTCAGCACCAGCAACACACCCTGCTCCTTCTGGGCTCGGGCGATGCGCTCCTGCATAATTTTCTGCTTTGCGTCCATGCGGCGAGCATGGCGTTCTGGGTCTTTGGCGCGTTCACGCATGATCAGGCTCCTTGTCAGTAAGCGGGCGAATGGCTTGCCCGCGAAAAATTTCGGCCACCAGTTCCGGGGCGGAGGGAAAATAACCGTGGAAATAGCTGGCCACCAGACCGTTCCGGCAATACACCGGCTCGGCCTCTGCACCCGCAACCTTGCGGGTTCGGGCCAGCGGGTGCCAGTCGGTTTCCAGTCGCGAGTGATGATAGGTATGGCCCCGTAACTGCCCTTGCTCGGCATTAAGGCTCTGCAGACCTAACGCCTGCAGGCGGCCGGCCATACTGGCCCGCCCCGGCACAAGTCCCAGTAGTTTATGGATCTGGCCATCGTGGTCCATCAGTTCATTCGCACAAACCATCAGTCCGCCGCACTCCGCCAGCATGGGTTTACCGGCATGGTAGTGATTGCGAATCGCCTCCAGCATCGAATGGTTACCGGCCAGAGTGGCACCATGCAGTTCCGGGTACCCGCCTGGTAACCAGAGGGCGTCGGTGTCTGGCAATGCTGAATCTGTCAGTGGGGAGAAAAAAGACAGTTTTGCTCCCATCGACTGCAACAGGTCCAGATTGGCGTGGTAAATAAAACTCAACGCTGCGTCCCGGGCAATGGCGATGCGAACGCCCTCCAGCAACGGTGGCGGGGACTCCGGGGGTTCAGCTTCCAGCGTCACGGGAAGCGGCAGGCCGTCCAGCCCAGCTTCGGCAAGGACGCCAGCGGCAGCGTCCAGGCGCTGTTCCAGATCGGCCAATTCGCCGGCCTGAACCAGCCCAAGATGCCGGTTCGGGATACTCATGGCCTCGTTTCGGGGAATTGCCCCTAGCAGACTGATGCCTTCAGGCAGGCTCTCCCGCAGCATAGCCCCATGGCGGGGGCTGCCGATGCGGTTGGCAATCACCTGATAAATCGGAAGCGCGGAGTCGAATTTCGATAACCCCAGAGCCACCGCTCCAAAGGTCTGAGCCATTCCGCGGGCGTCAATGACCGGCAGAGCGGGAATACCCATCAGCTTGGCGAGGTCCGCACTGGAAGGGTCACCATCAAACAATCCCATTGATCCTTCCACCAGTATAAGGTCGGCATCCTGCGCGGCTTCCACCAGACGCCAGCGACACTCGTCCTCGCCCGTCATCCACGGATGTAACTGGTACACCGGCTGTCCGGATGCGACTTCCAGCACCATCGGATCCAGATAATCCGGGCCGTGCTTGAACACCCGTACCTTTCGTCCGGCATTCCTATGCAATCTCGCCAGTGCTGCAGTCACCATGGATTTCCCCTGGCCAGAACCTGGTGCGGTAATCATTGCGGCTGGTACGGTTGCTTTCATTAATGCCACCTTGTCGGGAAATATGGGAGTACGCAGTGGTGGGGCCATCCCGTCCGGGACACGCTGTAAATACATCCCTGTACGCTCGACAAAAACATCCATGTTTTTGACGGTCCCGGACGGGATGGCCCCACCACTGCTCCGAGCCTTTTATACGGCCTTCTTTGGTACAAATAGTGGCGCACCATCCACCTCGACTGTCAGCAGTTCCTGGTCATAGAGTCGTTCAAGCGCGGCCGGCACGAGCATTCGTTCCGCTGGCCCCCAGCACGCTTCGCCGTCGGGGTACAGCAACAGCAGATGGTCACACCACCGTGCCGCAAGATTCAGATCGTGTAGACACATGAAGACGGAACGGCCACTACGCGCCTGTTCGGTCAGTAACTGGAGTACCGACACTTGATGGTGCAGATCAAGGTGGTTGGTGGGTTCATCCAGAAGCCAGGTATCAGGTGCCTGGGTCAGCACGGTGGCGATGGCCACTCTCTGGCGTTCACCGCCAGAGAGTGTGTTCACCAACCGATCACTGAGATGGCCCACATCCAGTTGATCCAGAGCGCGTCTCGCAAGACGTTCGTCGGCTCCGGACTCCATCTGCCAGGGTGACAACCAGGGGTGGCGCCCAATCAGCGCCGTTTCCAGTACCGTCGCGGGAAAACCATCCTGCCGCTCCTGAAACACAAGACCCAGTTGTTGCGATATTGTCCTGCGCTTCAGGTCTGCCAAAGGATGTTCTCCCAGGCAAACCGATCCGCGACGTGGTGATCGCAACCCCGCCAGTGTGTGCAAGAGCGTCGTCTTGCCGGCACCGTTTGGTCCCAAAACGCCCCAGATCTGACCGGATTCCACGGCAAAGTTCAGCGCCTCCCCATCGCTTCTCCCGGGAATGTCGATGACCAACTGTTCAGCCTGAAGAGGATTCATCAGCGGCTCCGATACAGTAGGTAAAGGAAGGTAGGTACACCCAGCAAGGCGGTGATCACGCCTACCGGTAACTGCTCGGGCGCAATCACCACCCGTGCCAGGGTATCCGCCAGCACCAACAGGGTGCCGCCAGCCAGTGCACAGGCAGGGAGGATTAGGCGCTGGTCGTTACCAAGGACCAGCCGCAACATGTGGGGCACCACCAGGCCGACAAAACCAATACTGCCAGCCATGGTGACCGCAGTCGCGGTGAGCAGGCTGGCGAGGATATAGATCGTCCACTCCAGCGGGCGCACCGATACACCGAGAGCCGCCGCCTGCATGGGGCCGCGAGCCAATACGTTGAGACTCCGCCCCAGGGGCACCACCAAAAGGCACACCAGCACCAGGAAAGCCAGTGCAGGCCAGGGCGTTCTTGCGTAGGACACATCGCCCATCAACCAATACAGCATTCCCGGCAAGCGCTGAGCCGGGCTGATGGCCAACATCAGCGTTATCACGGCGCCCCAGCCAGCGGCGACCACCACACCGGTGAGCAACAAACGCGACGGCGTCCAGCTTCCGGTGCCATGGGCCAGGCCGAACACCATCAGTGTGGCCAACAACGCTCCGGCAAAAGCCGATCCGGAAATCATCAAACCGCCCAGGCCCGCCAGCATCGCAAACAAGGCCCCGACGGCCGCACCGCCAGACAACCCCAGAACGTAGGGGTCCGCCAACGGATTGCGTAACAGCACCTGCATCAGAGCCCCGGCCACGGCCAGCAAACCGCCAGTTGCGAAAGCGGACAGTGTCCGTGGCAGCCGCAATTCCAGCACCAGGGTCCGCTGCAGGTTGCTGCCCTCACCCAAAATGACTGCGCCAATGTCTCCCGGCGCCACGCTGACACTGCCAACACCCACCGACAACATCATGGCGGCCAGGCTGGCAAGAGCCAACAACACAAGCGGCATGGTCAGGGGCCTGCTCAAAGGATCCGCCTCCCACTAACGTTTGGCACGGGCATCATCCAGTTTCTCGCAAAACAGTTGTGAACCTTTCAGAATACGCGGCGTCGGGCGTTGGATCAGCGACGGTGGAACGAAATACAGGTTCTCCTTCGCGGTGGCATCGATACTCGGGAAAGCCTCCCAGCGGGTCAGCCAGTGCCGGTTCTCTTCACCCATGCCACCAGCCAGAATGGCCTCAGGGTTGGCGCCGATAACAGACTCGGCACTGATCCTCGGCACCAGGCGATCAAGATCACCAAACACGTTCACGCCCCCACAAAGCGTTATCACCTTACCAATCAGGTGCTCATCGTTCACGGTCATCAGGGGCTCATCCCACACCTGATAGAACACCGAGACCGGCTCCACACCCTGATATCGCTTTTTCAATGCCGCCATTCCCTTGCGGAAACGATCTGCTTCGGCAAAGCCCTCATCTTCAGTACCCGCCAGAATCGACAGACGCTCGACGGTGCGTGAAACGCCCTCAAAACTTCGGGGCTCAATGGAGAATACCGGCAACCCCAGGTCCTTCAGGGCCGCAATCTGTTCCGGCGGGTTGCCTGTTACCCAACCAATGACCAGGTCAGGTTTCAGTGCCATCAGGCGCTCAAGGTCCATTCGAGTGTGGCTACCCACAGAGGTGACCTGCTTCGCCTGCTCGGGGTAATCACTGTACGAAACCACCGCGATGACCTGATCACCGGCGCCTGCAGCCCAGACAAGTTCGGTCGCTCCGGGAGACAAGGCTGCGATCCGGCTGGCCGGTTGTTCAAGGCAGACTTCCTGGCCGGTATCATCGGTTGCACATCGCTCAGTACCGGCCACAGCCCCCGGTGACATGGCCATAGCTAACAATATCAACGCAGCGGTATGCGGGAACGATTTCAACATGAAGCCCTCTGGTTTCCGGGAGTCTGACAATCATCGTTGGCAGCGCCTAACGGGGGAAAGTCGGCCGACCCACCTTTTCGCGCGGATTCGAAGGCTTCCCGCTGATTGGGTTCCAACTGGTCCGCGACCCAATCCATCAAGGGATGATCCGGACGGGTGTGGCCACTGCCGGGCAGGCCATGGTCGATGATATTTCCCGCGAAGTCACGTGCCAGGGCCTGGCGGGTGAAGACATCCGCCTCCCAGAATCCCCGTTTCGCGGCCAGGAGCGCAATCGCCTGCATGTGGGTTTTGACATGTACGTTGTGCCCCTCTGCCAGGAAGTCGTCCAGGCCAAGGCCATGGCGATCCTGAAAGTACACTTCATTGACCTCGTTCCAGACACTGGAACGAAGCACCTGGGGACTTGTGATTTGCCAGCCCCAGAGGTTGTCGAGAAAATCACTGCCCATGGTGCGAGCACCGGCGTAACCGTGCTCCATCAGCGGTGCCAACCATTGTGGGTTCAGGTTACGGGCTCTTAGTTCTACCTGCAGCGCTCGCTGAAGCGAATCCACCCGGGGATTCCGCGGATCTGCGTACTGGAGCACCCGGTTCTGCGGGGGCTCGCCGCGCAAGTGTTCCACAGCGTTGGACAGCCCGCCCTGGAAATCAAAACCGTCATCGTTGTCCAGCAGACCATAGAGGTGGCTGGCCCGCCCGAGGTAGGTATGGTTTACCGTCTGCAATTGGCGGTCAAAAGCGTCGTGAGCCGGTTCACCCTGGCTCCCCTTGCCATAGACGTGCCCCATACGCCGGCGATAGGCATCACCCAGTTGTTCCCGGTCCTGCCAGGCGCCCGTCCGGGTGGCAAGCCGGTTAACCCCCGCACCGTATGCGCCCGGAGCCGTACCGAAGACCCGGTAAGCAGCCTTTGCACCCGCATCCCGAGCCGACGCACCTGCGGCGAGCAATACCCGAGTATCGGCGACCCAGTGGGCAGCAATACCGTTGGTGGACAGGGATTCCTCGCCAGGCTTACGCATGTCGGCCGGCAGAACCGATAACGCCTGGTCCAGTGCCTCTTCCAGCTCCGGGTACTCAGCTCTGATGGATCCGGCTGCGCCCGCCAAGGCGTAACGCGATGCCATATCCAGCCATTCCAGTTGGCTTTCATAAAGATCCCGGAACAAGCCGGACGTGGTGAAAACGACGTTGCGACGACGGAGCGTATCGGTCCCCGGGCCGGCGGGCAAACGCTCCAAGCCCTTCACGATGCCCCGGCTGTTCCACACCGGGCGCACACCCAACAGCTTCATGCCAAACGCAATCATGACCCCTTCGTCCCGCACCGTATCCGAGGCCCAGAGCACCAATGCATCGCTTTGTTCTGAAGTGCTGTCTTTGGTTGTCCTGGCCTCCTCGACCAGTTCTTCAGCCAGCGACCAGGCCACACGGGTTGGAATCAGATCATCCGACAAGGCGTGAAAATTGCGCCCCGTTGGCAATACCGCCGGCGTTCGCAACGGATCGTTACCCTGCCCCGGAGCAACAAACCGGCCATTCAACGCGTTGAGAAAGCTGGTGCGCTCGGAAGCAGGAGACGCCTCAAGGTCGGTGCGCCACGCTGGTTCGGGCGTGCCCGCCTTACCCACCATGGAGTCAATCATGGTGTCCACCATGTCTGTGCTCCAGTCCCTGCCAAACACGTGCAGCCCCAGGGGCATAAAGTGTTCCTGCATATCAGTGACATAGTGGCCGGCTTCGTGCACCAGCAGGTCGGGTGAGAGTTCATCGAGGGAAACCTCTTCCACCGACAACCCCATCTCGCCGGCGATTTCCTGTTCAAGATCGTCGGAGATATCCAGCACCTGGATTTTCTCCCGCAGCATCTTCAGCGCCCGCTCCCTGGTAGGGCTGTCAGGTTCATTGGCGGACTCCCAGGTTTCCACGAGTTGTCGGAGCTCCAGCAGTTCATCGTAAAGCTCCGTCGCGGCCAGCGGCGGCGTCAAATGACTGATCATTACGCCCAGCGCCCGGCGCTTGGCCTGGATGCCCTCGCCCACACCGTCGACGATATAAGGGTAGATCAATGGCAAGTCGCCCCCCAGCAGATCCGGGTAGTCATCCCCCGTCAAACCAGCGCGGCGGCGTGGCAGGAATTCCCTGGTTGAGTGGCGACCAACGTAAACCAGTGCATCAGCCTGGTAGTGATCCCGTATCCAGTGGTAGAAGCCCACGTATTGATGGGTCGGGGGAAAGGTGGTGTTGGCGTGCAACAATTCTTCGTCCACTTCCCAGCCTCGGGGCGGTTGCGGACCGATATAAATATTACCGAATCGAAGCCCCGGAAAAATCAGCTTGTTATCAACCACCATGGACTGGCCTGGCGCTTCTCCCCACCCCTTTAGTCCGGGAATGCCCGTATCGGCCAAGGCAACCCGGCTGTCATCCAGTTCCGCACTGTGACCACCTTCATCGAGACGCGCTTGCCAGAGCGTTTCGTACTCGTCCAGTTGGCTTAGCGCGGCCTTTCGGTTCGGGTGCTGGAGGTGTTCAATCAAATGCCGCAAGTCACGAATACCCCGATTCAACAGGCCGGTCGCCAATTCTTTCTCGCCCAACCCATGAGCCTGCTCCAGTCGCTCGTGCAAATAACCCAGGGGGCCATGGACAATTTCCTGCTGGACAACTTCGGGCAAGGTTTCGAGATACTCGCGATAGGTACTGCCCGCCATCAAGGCGACATCACCGGCCATTTCCCTCAGCGCGCGAGGATCATCCGGCAGACTCACGCCTCTTTGCTGGAGCAAGTCTGTCAGGACTTCCGGGCTCTCCGGCAGTGGGCCGGTCTCGTAGCCCTCGGCTTTGAGCCAAGACAGCATTTCATAAAGGGACGCTGGCACATCGAGATTGTCCGCCCCAATATTCTGCCGGCCCGGTGGGTGGTTGTAGTAGATGATGGCCACGCGCTTGTCGGCGTTGTCCTTGGCTTGCAGCGCCTGCCAGCGTTTCAGGCGATCCGCGACGGCGTCCACCCGCCTCGGCACCGGCTGGGTCAGCGTCAGCGCCACACCGGTGTTTTGGTCAATCACTTCCGGCTCCGCGGTAGCCAGCACCATGGGCTGACTGACACCCTGGAGCTCGGGCATCGCCAGTTTGTAGTGAACCTTGTCAGACGGAACACCATCGATCGACAATTGCCACTGATTGGCGGTGCGGGAGGCCAGGCGCAAGCCCTTAATCACCGGCACATTCAGCTGGACCAGCGCCTCCGTGACCTGGCGCCGACCTTCACCGCCGCCGATAATAAAGTCCTGCAGACTGACAATACCGGATAGGGTCGCCGGGCCTACGGTCTCATGCAGGGCACGAACAGCCTCCAGGCTGGCACCGCCCCATCGGGACAGGACCGCAAAGCATTGCATCCCTCTGGATTCCAGGGCTGCACAGGTTGCGTCCAGCAGTGCCCGATCGCCGGGGCGGTCACCGCTGTCAAGGTCCAGAAGCGCGACCACAGGGCCGGATTGCAGGTTAAGGTTCGCCGCGTTATCCGTGGCTTCACCATTACGGTAATAGCGGATCAGCGCCCGGGGCGGCAGATCCGGCACGTCAAACGCCTCGCCCGCCTGAACAAGCAACCAACGCAATAAGGCATCCAGGTGTTGCGGGGTACGTCCCTGGTAAAGGGCCCGGCCTTCAAGCCAGGGTTCCTGTTCGGGGAAACGAGCCATACGCTCTGCCAGATGGGCTTTCAAGTCTGTGCCCGGGTCCGGCGCTTTCATCAGGTTGTTCAGAGTGGTGGCATCCAGCCCTTCCAGGGGCTTGCGCCCCTGGAACCGCGACAACACGCTCAGCGCCCTGTCGCCATTCACCCCCAGAACCGGAAACTCGCGAACGGCCGCCTGCTCACTCACTGCGCGTTCAATCCGGCCCACCTGTTCTCCGAAAACCGCTGCCATCAACAAGGCATCGGCCTGCCTCACCAGATCATCGAGGGCGCTGTTGTCCAAATTTGCCAACTGCTCCGGTGTTCGCAGAATAATGCGGTGATCTGGCTGGGCTGTCAGGAAACGTTCCGCACCAGCAGCCATCTCCGCAGCGGAGCGTTCAGACACCACCCCGAATACCGTGGCGCCGGACACTGGTTGGGACAGCATCAACAGAAGCCCCGAAAGCCAGCGTAACAACGGGCGACTCAGAATCCGATACAGGCGTTCAATCATGCACTAACCTCTCCATGGTTGTTCATAGGTCGTATCGAATCGTCAGCATTGCCGTACGACCGGCGGCTATATACGCGGTCCCGTCGAATCGCTGTGCTGTGGCGTATTCTCTGTCGAGCACGTTGTCGACGGTCAGATTTGTGGTCCAATGGCTGTCAATTTCCCACTTTGCCCGCAAGTCCCAGGTAACAAAGCCGGCGAGGCGCTCTTCATTTTCGGCGTCGTCGTAACGATACCCCTGGCCCTTAACGGTGGTTCCCAACGACACTCGGCCGAAGTCCCGATCCAGATCCACCCGGAACTGTTTCGCGCTACGGCGACGAATTCGATTGTCGGTCTCACGGTCGCGGGGGTCGGTTACCGATGCCCCAGCCTGTACGGTCCATTCGTCCAATTCCAGGCCAGCACTCAGCTCAATCCCCCTGATGCGTGCTTCGTTAACATTGAATGGCGCGAACCGACCGTCCCTGAAGACAAATACAATCAGATCATCAGCGTCTGTCTGATAGATCGCGGCATCCCAGAACCAACGGGCGTAATTCCCGCCAATACCGAGCTCCACGCTACCTGCGGTTTCCGGTTGAAGATCCGCATTGCCGAAGTTCGGGAAGTAGAGGTCATTGAACGTCGGCGCCCGGAAAGATGTGCTGTAACTCACCCTTACTCTGTGGTTGCGATCCATATCGACACCCATGGCGATCGCACCGGTTTCCTCACGACCAAAAGCCTCGTTGTCGTCAGCGCGCAAACTCAGTTGAAAGTCCGTCGGACCGAAATTCAGCAGGGCCTGACCAAAAACCGCCGCGTTGGTGCGGCTGGTTTCGTCAAAGTCGGTGGTGCTGTCTACTTCATCCACCAGGAGTTCACCGCCCAGGATGTACTCATGGCGGCCGACACTGATCTGATTCTCCCAGCGGGCACTGCGGGTTTTGGTATCGAAGGTACTGTCACCAAATTCGTCCCGTGTATCCTGCTCGTCAATGGATTCCGCCAACAGGATGCGGCTCCGCCAATAGTCGCTGATGGGGGTGTCCAGTTTGAAACCGAGAGTCTGGATGGCAAAGTCAGTGTCACCTCCCTCAAATTCGGTATTGCCCTGGGCACGCATGAGCACGACGCCAGCTTCCCCGCCGGAGTCAAACTGATGGGCTACGGACGCCAGGGCGGACGTATTACGAAAGCCTTTATCTTCGCCCCCTTCAACGATGGCCGTACCATCGGTCTCCAAATGACTCGCGCTCAGACTGTACTTCATCCGGCCTTCAGTGCCGGCCGCACCAGCCACATACTCCTGGGTGTTAAAGTTGCCACCGCCGGCCTGCACCCAGCCCTCATGACCGGTTTCGGCGCTGTGAGTGAAGGCCTGAATGACACCACCTACGGCATCAGCACCGTATAGGTTGCTGCGGGAGCCACGCACAATTTCCACCCTCTCTACCATTTGCGGCGGGAAATACTGCCAGGCAGCACTACCACTGGTTGCCGAGCGCAAACGAATGCCGTCCACCAGGAAAACCGTGGATTCGCTACCAGTGCCCCGGGTGTAGACACTGGTGTTCTTACCGAAAGAGCCGTTGCTGGTGATGTCGATGCCAGGTTGCCCCACCAGAAGCTCGTCGAATGTTTGCGGCTGCAAACGCTCGATAGCCTGTTCATCAATCACCGTAACCGACGAGTCACTCTCGCCCCGGGTCTTCGGCCCAAGCGTGGCGGTAACAACAATGGGATCGAGCGCCGCCACAACACTTTCGTTGTCGGCTAACGCATCGGAAACGGACAGGAACACAAGGGGGAGGCCGGACAACAGAACCGGCATGGTCTTCAAATAACCCATAATCAACACTCGCTTGCAAACCACGCGCACCCGCGTGATGGTTATTGTGTTGCGGAGTTTGAGTATGAGATTGGGGAGGCAGGATACGAGTCAGAGTACGGGTGTGAGACCGACGCAACTCTCCCACCGCCGTCGCCCTCCGCAACTTCCGGTGTGCATTCAGGCCGGTCTCCGGGCTTGCGAGTGGATCGGCCTGTTGGGCTGGTCCGGGGCAATCACCTTCCCATGCATGATGCACAGTGGCTTTTTCGATTGCCTTTAGCTCACTTACCGTTGCGGGGGCAGCGTCGGACTTTAACCGACTTCCCGTTTTACGCATTTCGGCGGAAATACCGCACAAACGCGTTACCTGAACACGGTGTTCATCGAATCGGGCGCCAAACTAGCAGCCCTTATGTGCTAAATCAATACAGATGGCTTAAATACAGCGCCTGGTCTAACCGGGTCCATTCCGGTTCCGAACCGGGCAATCCAAAACGCAGCGCTGCAGGATTCTCAAACTCCCGAACGAGGATTCCCCGCCGTGCGAGCTCGCCTGCAATGTCCGCCGCCCGGTCATGCCGAACGTACCTAAAAAGCGCCGTTCCAGAAGCTCCTTCAAAGCCATGCTTCGACAGGCAGTCCGCCAACCGCTGGCTTTCACTGTGCAGTCGCTCTATCGTCGCAGCTTGCCATTGGGTGTCCGCCAGCGCCTGGCCCATGACTGATCGCGCGGGGCCGCTGATTGACCAGGGCCCGATCATTGCGCGCAATCGGCGAATAATATCCGGGTCTCCCACCGCAGCTCCGGCCCGCAAGCCCGCCAGGCCGAAAAACTTCCCCAGGGATCTCAGGACGACAAGACCGGGTAAGTCGGTCGCATGCCCCACACTGAGTTCCGGGGTGGCATCGACGAACGCTTCGTCCACAATCAGCCACCCGCCACGACGCTGAAGCCGCTGATGCCAGCCCAGCAATCGGCCCGGCTCAACAGCCTGGCCAGTGGGATTGTTTGGATTGATCCACACCAGCACGTCCAGCTCATCCAGCCAGCTTTCGTCATCGTCCTCTCGCAGATCGTTGCCAATCTCGATCACGCGATGGCCGGCAACAACCCAGTTGTGACCATGCTCCTGGTACCCCGGAAAGGGCACACCAACCCGGCACGGCTGCCGTAAACGCGGCAAGTGCATGATTGCCGCCTGGCTGCCGGCCAGAGCCATACACGCGGCGACATCCGGTGCACTTACCCATTGCCTGATGAGTTGCTCTAGGCCATCATCAGGCTCCGGCAGGCGACGCCAGACCTCGTCCGGGATCGCCGGAACAGGCCACCCATGCGGATTGATACCGGTGGACAGGTCGAGCCATTGATCCACCGGGATGTCCCACGTTTTCGCGGCGGCGCGTAATCGGCCACCATGCTCAGGCGTCGACAAACTCACGCTTCAGTGCCCTGCTCGTGGGCTAGCATTATTTACCCGGCACCCAAAGCACATCGTCCTTACCCTGGTTATTCGCGTGCCTGGCAAGGACGAAGAGTAAATCGGACAGCCGGTTCATGTATTCCAGAACCAACCGGCTGATGTTCTGCTCCTCCTGCAGGTGCGCAATGATTCGCTCAGCCCGCCGCGTCACGGTACGCGCATGGTGTAGGTGCGTTGCGGCTGCATTGCCCGCGGGCAGGATAAAGGAGCGAAGCGACGGAATATCCGCGTTGAACCGGTCAATTTCCTGCTCAAGCTCAACGGTCTTGCCCTCGGCAAGCCTCAGTGGCGGGTATTTCGGGTTTTCGACGATCGGGGTGCACAGATCCGCCCCGACATCGAACAGATCGTTCTGGATGCGTGCCAGTATAACGTCCAGTTCGCCGTCCACATGCAGCCGCGCGAGACCAATCACTGCGTTGGCCTCATCCACTGTGCCGTAGGCCTCCACACGCAGGTCATGCTTGGCGACGCGACTACCGTCGCCAAGACCGGTATCGCCCTTGTCTCCGGTTTTCGTATAGATCTTGGTGAGCCTGACCATTCATCTCTCCCGTGAACCGGTTCTGTCAGTATCCGAAGCCGGTCAGATTACAGGTTTTTCGCGATAGGTTCCCCATATCCCTTTCAGGGTTTCAACAATATCGCCCATCGAGGCGCCCTCTTTCACCAACTCAATGGTGATGGGCATGAGGTTGGCCGACTCATCCTCGGCCTGCTCTTTCAGTTGCCTGAGCATACTCTGGACTTTTTCCTCGTCGCGATTGTCCTTGACCCGGTTCACGCGTTCAATCTGCCGGCGTTCTGTTTCCGGATCGTGGGGATGGGTTTCGATCTCGACATCCTCTTCGTCCTGCACGAACATGTTGACACCGATAACCGGCCGCTCACCACTGGCCTTACGCAAGGCAAAATCGTAGGCGGAATCGGAGATGCCTCTCTGAAAGTAACCATCATCGATGCACTGAAGCGTGCCTCCGAGTTCCTCAACTTCATCGATAATCTTCCAGACTTCCTTCTCGATCTCATCGGTAAGATTCTCGACGTAGTAGGAGCCACCCAACGGGTCCACCACCTGGGTGATGTTGGTCTCGTAAGCGATGATCTGCTGGGTCCGCAGGGCGATACGCATCGCCTCTTCCGTTGGAATGGCGAAGGCTTCATCCATGCCGTTGGTGTGCAGGGATTGGGCGCCACCCAAAACCGCAGAAAGTGCCTGAAGCGCGGTACGGATCGGGTTGATGGTGTACTGCGGTTTGGTCAGGGTTGCCGCGGCAGTCTGGGCGTGAAAACGAAGCCGGCTGGCTTCCGGTTTCGTGGCGCCAAACTTTTCTCGCATGATTTTGGCGTACACGCGACGGGCTGCGCGGAACTTGGCAATCTCCTCGAAGAAATCCGCCTGGCTGACGAAGAAAAAGGACAGCCGCGGCCCGAAGTCGTTCACATCCACACCCGCGTCTATGGCGGTCCTGACATACTCCATGGTGGTCGCCATGGTATACGCCACTTCCTGGACCGCCGTCGAACCGGCCTCAGAAATGTGATAGCCGGAGATGTTGATGGGGTTGTACCGCTTCATGTTTTCGGAGCCGTACTGAATGCAGTCTCGCACCAGGCGAACCGACGGCCGCACCGGGAATATCCATTCCTTCTGGGCGATGTACTCCTTGAGAATGTCGTTCTGGATGGTGCCCGACAGGTCATTGAGATCGTATCCCCGCTTCTGCGCCAGGGCGATGTACATGGCGTAGAGAATCCAGGCTGACGGATTGATGGTCATGGATACCGAGATCTTGGTCAGATCGATGTCGTCGAACAATTCCTCCATGTCAGCAAGGGTGTCAATGGCAACGCCTTCACGACCTACCTCACCCTGGCTCATGGCATGGCTGGAGTCGTAGCCCATCAGGGTCGGCATATCGAAGTCGATCGACAGGCCGGTCTGCCCTTGGGCGATCAGGTACTTGAAGCGACCGTTGGTTTCTCTAGCCGTACCGAAGCCGGCAATCTGGCGCATGGTCCAGTTCCTGCCCCGATACATGGTGGGGTACGGCCCCCGGGTAAAGGGATACTGCCCGGGAAAACCAATGTCCTCGAAGGGGGTGTTTTTGACATCCAATGGTGTGTAGGTGCGTTTCGTCGGCATTCCAGACGCAGTGACGTACTCCGGTTTGCTCTCCGGCGCCCGCTTGATAAAGGACGACACTTCGTTCTGTTCCCACTGATCAAACTCTTTCTCAATGTGCTTCAGTGCAGCTGGGTCATACTGGTCAGTGCGCTTCATGAATGGTCTCCTTCATGGCTTTTAACAAGGTCACCGCGGCTCCATGGGGGTCCAGTTCGCGCTGGGTAACCTTCTTGAGCAGCTCTTCGGTCTGCGACCTGCTGTCACGTGCAAAATTATCCCGGACAATCTCTTCGGCAACCTTCACCACCCGCGTTAACGCAATCTGGTGCCGCCGTTGGGTGATCTCGCCACTTTTTTCCAGGTGTTCCGCGTGGCGATCAATGGCGGCCATCAATTCTTTAAAGCCGCTATGCTTTTCGGAACTGGTCGGCACCACCGGCACCCGCCAGATTCCCTCGCCCGGCTCCAGGCTCATCATCAGCATGGCCTTGAGTTCCTGAATGGTTTTGTTGGCGTCCGGCCGGTCGGCCTTGCTCACCACATGGACATCGGCGATTTCCAGAACGCCAGCCTTGATGGCCTGAATGTCGTCGCCCAGCCCGGGCGCGTTGACGACCACGGTCGTGTGGGCGGCGCGGACAATATCGACCTCATCCTGCCCCACCCCGACCGTCTCGATCAGGACCACGTCAAAGCCGCCGGCATCCAGAAGGTCAACCGCATCCAGGGCTGGCCTGGCAAGACCGCCCAGGGTTCCCCGGGTAGCCATGCTGCGGATGAAAACACCTGGGTCGGACACAAGGTCGCCCATGCGAATACGGTCACCGAGGATCGCACCGCCGGAATACGGGCTGGAAGGATCAATAGCAACCACACCAACCTTGCGGCCGCTGGCCCGGTACTCCTGGACCAGTTGCGTGACAAGGGTGGATTTCCCTGCTCCCGGCACACCGGTAATGCCCACCACATGGGCGTTGCCAGTCGCTTTGTAAATCTCTGCCAGGGCTTCGCGCACCTCAGCGTCACCGCCGTTTTCAACACGGGTAATCAACCGGGCGATAGCGCGAAGATGTCCTTCCCGCACGCGTTCAGCGAGCTTCATCGAGGGTATGCGGTTAATCATTTAACCCCCTTGCTTCTGGTTGAGGCTCTGGTAAAGGTCCCGGTCGTCAACGACACGCTGGGCTTTGAAGTCAGTACGTGGGAAGGTTTCTGGGTCAACCATGACAACCCGTGCCCGCACACCCAGCACTCGGCTCAGTTCAGCCTCCGCCTTCTCACCCAGGGATCTGACCGCTTCCGGCCCCCTGCCAGCGACCTCCTGGTTAAACTCCGCTTTGACAGCCAACTCATCCATAGAGCCGCCCCGTGAAATGATGATCCGGTGCTCGCCGCCATAACCGGAAAGGCCTTCCAGAACTTCCGCAATGGCGCTGGGATACACGTTTTCACCGCGTATCTGGAACATGTCATCGATCCGGCCGTAGATGCCTTTCGGAAGTCTGGGATAGGTACGACCACAGGGATTGTCTTCCATCACCCAATGAGTCAGATCGCCGGACACCATCCGGATCATCGGCTGGGACGTTCTCTCGAGATGGGTGTAGATCGGCGTTCCCTGATCGCCGTATGGCACCCGGCGAAGGGTGTTGGGGTCAGCCACTTCGGTGTAGACCATGTCCTGCCAAAGCAGCATGCCCTCGGTCTCTGCGCTGCCAGAGGCGTGCATCCAGGGCGTCAGCTCCGCCATGGTTCCGCAGTCAACCACCTTGGCACCGTAGATACCCTGAATCTTGTCCCGGATCGACGGAATAGAGCCACCCGGTTCACCAGAGAAAAACAGCACCTTGATACCGAATTCTCTCGGATCCACCCCTTCCTCGCGGGCCACTTCTGCCAGCCTTAACGCGTATGACGGTGTTGAATACAGCCCGGCAGGTTTCATCATTCCGAGCCAGGTTACCGCTCGAGCGGTCATCCCGGGCGCACCAGCGCCGAAGGGAAAAGCTTTGCACCCCAGTCTTTCAGCCCCCATCAACGCCCCCCATGACCCCATGTAAAGGCTCAGGATCGCTGCCACAAACACCGTGTCACCGGGGCGCAACCCCATACCCCACATAATCCGGGCATGATTGTTGGCAATGGTTTCCCAGTCACGTCGGGAAATGCCAAAGGCGGTAGGTCGGCCGGTGGTACCGGAAGTACCGTGAATATGGTGGATGTCGCTTTCGGGGCAGCAGAGGTAATCGCCGAAAGGCGGATTTTTCGCCTGGGAATCTCGCAACTCCTGTTTGGTGACGACAGGCACTTCCTCAAAGTCTGCGAGGGTACGAATGTCATTGGCTTTTATACCGGCCTCGTCCCATTTGCGCTGATAGAACGGCGAGTGGTCGTAGGCATAGGCCATCACCTCGCGGATGCGCGCAACAATCAATTCATCGCGTTTTTCCGGGTCCATCGTCTCCCGGTCCCGGAACCAGTAGGGGCTGTTCGCGTCCGGAAAATAGTCGTTGCGATAATTGGGGGGAAAATTCCACTCTTCCATCGGAGACTCCTGATCTTGTTATTGGTTGTCGTCTGAGGAAATCTGCGGCCACGGCCCTGACTATCGGGAACCTCGATCTGCGACCATCTGCCGGAACGAATCAATGATTTCTTGTGGCGGAGTGTCCTGAAGGAGAATCTTGTGGACGCCCATCTGGTAGAGTTCTTTGACATCGTCGTCGGGGATGACACCGCCACCGGCAACGATCATGTCTTCGGCTTCCTTGTCTTTCAGAAGCTCCAGTACCTTGGGGAAAATGTGCATGTGCGCACCGGACAGCAGGCTGATGCCGAGGATATCCACGTCTTCCTGAATGGCAGCGTCCACGACCTCCTCCGGTGTGCGATGCAGTCCGGTGTAGACCACGTCCATGCCGGCATCACGTAGTGCACGCGCGACCACTTTAATGCCGCGATCGTGACCGTCGAGACCGATCTTCGCCAACATTACCCGAATCACAGCTGCGTTTTTGTCATTGTTTTGCATCGCATTCTCCTTGGATTAAATATTCGTGCTCCCACTTCTTTTCAGGGGTTCACGGCAAACTTGAATTTCTTTCTGAAGCCATTTTGATGCGGTTTCCACATGCTCTCTGGCAAGTGTTTCGGCAGTCCGTGCATCACCAGCCAATACCGCGTTCAGTATTGCCTCGTGCTCTTCCCAGATCTGTTTCTGGTTTTTTTCGACAATGAGAATGTCACTCATGACGCGCCTTACGTGGTTCCAGTGCGCCTCCATTGAATCAAGGATGAAGGTGTTGCCCGCCAGCTCGTAGATGAAACCGTGAAAGCGCATGTCAGCATCGATCAAAGCAGGGAGGTCGTGTGCTTTCCCTGCCGCGAAACCTTCGGCAATGATGTCCTCACCTCGCTTTCGCGCCCCGGCATCCACTCGCTGGGCCGCAAGCCCGGCACTCACCAGATCGATCCCACACCGGAACTCGTACAGCTGCGACACAAAACTTTCATCAAGCACCGACACCATCAGGCCCCGACGCCCTACCGCTGACAGAAACCCGTCGTCACGCAGACGCTGCATAGCCTGGCTTACCGGCAACCGCGAAACATCGAGTCTCTCGGCCAGTGTCTCCTGTGTGACCCGCTCACCCGGCTTAAGCAAGCCTTCGACAATGGCATTGACCACAGAGTCGTAAATCAGCTCCGGCAGGTTCTTCTCGGTTTGAATTTTTTTCATTGGTCACACCTCACGACGTAACTCCTTTTTGTCGTTTGCATACAGTATTCACCATGTAACACCTGATCGTTTTATAAACATATTAGACCTTGGTCTAATATTTGAGCATCCACAGGCGCACGAAACATCAGCGGCCCCCAGCAATAGGCCAGCTGACAAAAGCGAAAAAAGAGGGGATGAGAACTGGAACGGAGTGTTTGGGGGACGCTAATCAGCGCTTAGGAGGCGGCTCCAGCAAGTCAATACCGGCGTCATAGACCGCATTGAGGAAATCCACCAGAACGACCGCAGACAGGCCCCATATCTGATAGCGCTCCCAACGATAACAGGGCACATAAAAGGTATTGTTGAGGAAGTTGAGCGGGTCTGTGCGCTCTCGATTGTCGTCCAGGAAAAATTCAACGGGCACCCGGAAGATACTATCGATTTCCGCCGGGTTAGCTTGCAGGGGGTGATCGCCGGGTATCACCCCAACGTAAGGTGTTACCAGAATCTGATGCAGCGACATTACCTGGCTCAGCGGCGCAATCAGTTCCACCTGGTCGGGTGGCAGTCCGATTTCCTCGTGAGTCTCGCGCAGCGCGGTGTCGGCCAGGGAATGGTCTTCCGGGTCCCGCCGCCCGCCGGGAAAAGACACCTGCCCCCGGTGAGTACTCAGGTTTTCTGACCTCAGGGTAAACACGATTTCAGGGTTTCCATGGTCATTGGTGACCGGGACGAGCACGGCTGCTTCGGGGTAATCCAATGTCAACAAACGGGGTACATAGCCTGACAGGCGTTTGGTGAGAAGATCGCGCAAAACACGGCTCCGTTAAGACTTCTGACTGTTGAATGAGACACCGGCAGCGCAGATAGTTACACTTGCTACCAACACACATTTGTCCAGTATATGGTGAAACAGATGAAATACTGCA
>Ga0189286_100238_pt1 | contig 22813 bp, 19 predicted proteins | sample UW69minimetaG_FD_130330 | JGI IMG/M metagenome (GOLD analysis project Ga0189286, IMG submission 130330) | Marine microbial communities from the Costa Rica Dome - UW69 mini metaG | ecosystem: Environmental > Aquatic > Marine > Oceanic > Photic zone | place: Costa Rica: the Eastern Pacific...
CCCACACCGGCCGGGTCTGACCGGCCATGAAGGCCAGCAGTTTGCCCAAGTCCAGCCCGGAGCCGCCGCCGAAGGCGATGACCCCGTCATGGTTGCCGTCGAGGAAGACGTGCCGGCCCGCTTCCATGTTGATTTCCGTGGGGTTGGGGTCAACGTCCGAGAACATGGCCCGCCCAAGACCGGCTTGCTCCATTAAATCGAGCGTCTGCTGGGTGATGGGCAGGTTTGCCAGCCCCCTGTCGGTCACCAGCAACGGCCGTTTAATGCCGGCCTCCGCGCAGCATCCGCCGAGTTCAGCGATGCGACCGGCGCCAAAACGAATATCCGTGGGATAGGACCAGTTTGCGGAGAGTGTCATTGTCAGCCCCTCGTCAGAGAATCGGGTTGTCGGTTGATCCGGATATCAGTTCACCGGCTTTTTCAGGTAATACGATTTCGGGCGCGTCAGGTTGTGGTAGCCGATGATAGAAAGCCCGCCACCGCGACCGGTGTTCTTGCAACCGGTCCAGCACAGCGCCGGGTCCAGGTAATCACAACGGTTCATGAACACGGTGCCGGTTTCAATTTGACCGGCCAATCGCTCTGCGCGTTCAATGTCTTTGGTCCACAGTGACGCGGTCAGGCCGAATTCGCTGTCGTTCATCAACGCGACCGCCTCGGCGTCATCTTTGACTTTCATGATGCCAACCACCGGGCCGAAGGATTCCTCCCGCATTACCCGCATGGAATGGTCCACGTCGATGAGGATCTGCGGCATCAGATAGGCGCCGCCCTGATCCGGAAACAGCTCGGGGTCGATCAGTGCCCGGGCCCCGCTGGCGACAGCTTCCTCCGTCTGCTTCCGGACATGGTCGGCAAATCGGACATGCGCCATCGGGCCGAGCGTTGTATCCCTGTCCAGCGGATTGCCAAGCCGGTAGGCACTGACGATGGCAACGGCTTTCTCAACAAACGCATCGAACAGGTTCTCGGCCACGTAAATGCGCTCAATGCCGCAGCAACACTGGCCAGCATTGAACATGGCGCCGTCGATCAGTGTCTCCACAGCAGCCTCCAGATCCGCATCGTCCATCACATAACCCGGGTCCTTACCGCCAAGCTCCAGCCCAACGCCGGTAAAAGTGCCGGCAGCGGCTCGCTCGATGACCTGCCCCCCATTCACCGAACCGGTAAAATTCACAAAACCGAAGGCTTTTTCCGCGATCAGCGCGGAAGTAGTCTCGTGGGACAGAAATACATTCTGGAAGATCTCCCGGGGCACGCCAGCGGCGTGGAACGCCTCCGCCATGTGCTCTCCGACCAGGGGTGTTTGTGACGCGTGTTTGAGAAACACCGCGTTACCGGCAATCAGGGCGGGAACGACCGTGTTCACTGCCGTCATGTAGGGATAATTCCAGGGCGCGACAACCAGCACGGCGCCATGAGGCTCGCGCCGAATGTAGCGGTGAAAGGCGGCGCTGTTTTCGATCTCGATGGAAGCCAGCCCTTCTTCCGCCAGATCGGCCATCATCCCGGCACGCTCGTCCACGCCCCCGAACTCGCCGCCATAGCGCACGGGCCGCCCCATCTGCCAGGCCAGTTTTTCCACGATGTCGTCATTCATGTCACCCAGCCGGGCGATGCCGTCGCGAACCCGTTGAACCCGGTCCGAAAGCGGCAGGGCGGCCCAGTTCGGCTGTGCGTTTTTTGCCCTGGCGACCGCCTCCCGCGCGGCTTCCAGAGAAAGCGTTGTGCGCTCCACGTACACGGAACCATCGATGGGCGATATGCATTGAATGGTCGTACTCATAGCTGTGTCCTACGCTTGCTCAAACCCACGTTTGACTTCGTAATCGGTAACAACACGATCAAAATCTTCCTGCTCCCACTCCGCACAACGCACGTAGTGATCAATCACGTCGTTGCCCATGGCTTCCCGCAGCATGTTTGAGCCACGCAACGAATCGGTGGCCGCTCTCAACGTGGAGGGGATACTGCGGGCAGACTCGGCGCCATACGCATTGCCGGAGAACTCCGGTTCCAGCTCGAGCTTGCCTTCGATGCCGGCGATGGTGGCGGCAATCTGCGACGCCAGCGCCAGGTATGGATTGAGATCGGAACCGCCGATGCGACACTCCACCCGCACGGCGTCCGTGTTCGGTGCGACAACGCGATAACCGGCGGTGCGGTTGTCGATGGACCAGACCGTGCTGGTCGGGGCAAAGGTGCCGGCAGCAAACCGCTTGTACGAGTTAACGTAAGGCGCGAGAAAGAAGGTGGTGTCGTTGGCGTATTCCAGTAGTCCCGCCAGCGCATGCTCCATGGTTTTGGACATACCATGGGCACCATTGGGGTCATAGAACACTGATTTTCCGTTACTGTCCGAGAGGGCCTGATGGATATGGCTGGACGACCCGGCGGCGTTGTGATTCCACTTGGCCATGAAGCTCACACTGCGCCCGTGCTGCCAGGCGATTTCCTTGACCGCATTTTTCACCAGAACGTGAGTGTCGGCCATGGTGAGCGGGTCCGAGTAGTGGATGTTGAGCTCGGCCTGCCCGGCGTCGGCCTCACCCTTGCTGCTCTCAACCGTGATCCCCGCCTGGTAGAGCCCATTGCGGATGGGCCGCATCACGTCTTCCTCACGGGTGGTCTGGAAGATGTGGTAGTCCTCGTTATAGGGGCTGATGGGCGTCATATGGTGATACTGACGCTTCTGCATCTCCTCAAACGTCTCCCGGAAAATGAAAAACTCCAGTTCGGTGGCGGTGGTCATCTGCAACCCCATGGCTGACAGCCGCTCCAGCTGTTTTTTCAGTACCGCCCTGGGCGAGTGTGGTACGGGCTCATGGGTGGCGTGATCAATCAGGTCACACAGGATGAAGGCGGTACCCTCAAGCCACGGCAGGCGCCGCAGCGTGGTCAGATCCGGCTTCATCACATAGTCGCCGTAACCGGCCGCCCAACTGGTTGAGGCATAGTTCTCCACCGTTGTCATTTCCAGATCGGTGGCCACGAGGTACTTGCAACAGTGACTCTCTTCCCAGGCGGTGTCGATAAAGTACTGGGCCTGAAATCGTTTGCCCATGAGACGCCCCTGCATATCGGGGATCGCGGCCACGACGGTATCAATCGTGCCGTCTTCGACACATTTTTTCAGTTCTTTAAAAGACAGTTGAGCTGCCATCTCACGGCTCCACAATATCAACTAGGCTAAAAGGCGCCGCGCTCAGTGACGGGTTGATCCGGGAGTGATCGCCACTGAACGCAGGGTTGCTCCGCGACCCGCTCAGGTATAACGATAGGGCCGCCCCGCCTTCTCCATTTTTTCGTTGTATTCCTTGAGTATCTTGACGACCCGGGCCTTGGTTTCGGATTCCTGGGCGACCTCATCCCAGAACACACGCGCCGCCTTTTCCACTTCTGCCCACTCCTTGTCCGGAATGGTGGTCAGTTTCATCTTCGTGCCGTCTGTACGCAGTTTGGCCTCGCCTCCCCAATACCACCACTGGCGGTAATAGTGCGAGCTGTCCATGGTCAGCTTGAGCAGTTCCTTGAGATGATCCGGAAGCTCGTTATAGCGATCCATATTGGCGAAGAAGGATCCCGCCCAGGCACCAGAGATGTTGTTGGTCAGGAAGTAATTGGTTACGTCCGCCCAGCCCACCGTGTAGTCCTCGGTAATGCCGGACCAGGCGATACCGTCCAGCTCACCTGTCTGCACCGCGACTTCGATGTCTTCCCAGGGCAGTTGAACCGGTACCACCCCGAACTGGCTCATGAAACGGCCGGCAGTGGGGAAGGTGAAGACGCGCTTGCCTTTGAGGTCCTCGAGACTGTGAATCGGCTCTTTGGTGGCAAAATGGCAAGGATCCCAGGCACCGGCGGACAGGTGTTTCACGCCCACCTTGGAATACTCTTCGTCCCAGATTTCATTCAGTCCGTACTGATTGAACAGCACGGGCACGTCCAGCGAATAGCGGCTGGCGAACGGGAAGTAGCCGCCGAAAACAGTGACCTCGGTGGGCGATGCCATGGAATCGTCATCGGACTGAACCGCGTCAATAGTGCCTTTTTGCATGGCGCGGAACAGTTCCCCGGTGGGAACAAGCTGATCGGCAAAATAGAGTTCGATCTGCATCTCTTTGCCGGCAATACGGTTGAAACTGTCGATCGCTGGCTTGACCACATGCTCTGCCAATGCCGGCCCGGCGTAGGTTTGCAGCCGCCATCGTATTTTCGGCTCCTGGGCGTAAAGTCTGGGCGGCGTAAGGGCGGCGGCCCCCGCCAGTGCTGCTACGGATGCTGATGCGAGAAAGTTACGTCTTGTGGTCATGGCGACCTCCTTGACTGACGCTTGTTATGGAAGCCAACCCGGCTTCCGGGGTGTTACTCGACATTCGTGTTCATCCAAATACGTTGACGATTCATCGGTTGTAAACGTACTCCGGCAGCCAGAGCGCAATCTGTGGAAAGGCCATGATCAGCGACAGTGCCACCAGCATCACGCAGACAAACGGGAGAATTGAACTGTAGATATCGCGCAGTGAAATTTCCGGCGGCGCCATGGCCCGCATCAGGAACAGGTTGTAACCGAAAGGAGGCGTCATGTAGGCAATCTGGGTGGTAATCGTGTAGAGCACGCCATACCAGATCAGATCAAAGCCAAGAGCTGCCACCAACGGCACGTACAGGGGCGCCACAATTACCAGCATTGCGGTATCGTCCAGGAAGGTACCCATCAACAGAAACGACAACTGCATCATGATCAGGATCATCCAGGGGTTGAGCCCCAGTTGCTCAGTAAACAGATTGTCGATGGCCTTTACCGCGCCCAGCCCGTCAAACACGGCACCGAAACCGAGGGCAGCGAGGATGATCCACATGAACATGCAGGAAATGGCCAGCGTCTGGCGCACAGACGCTTCAAACACGGCCCGGGTCATCCGGCGCTTGAGGATCGCCGCGACAAATGCCGCCATGGCACCGATGGCCGAACTTTCCACCAGGCTGGTCCAGCCTTTGACGAACGGCACCATCATGGAAGCGAAAATAACCACCGGGAGAACGCCGGCACGTAGCAGGCGTAACTTCTCGCCCAGGCTGACCTGGCGTTCCTCTTTTGGCAGCACAGGCCCGAGTTCCGGCTGAAGGCGACAGCGCACGGCAATGTAGACGATAAACATCATTGCCATGATCAGCCCGGGCACAACGCCCGCCAGCCAGAGCTGCCCCACCGGCTGGCGTGCAATCATGGCGTACAGCACCAGCACCACCGAGGGCGGCACCAGAATGCCCAGCGATGAACCGGCCTGAACCACGCCGGTCACCATACGCTTGTCATACCCCCGCCGGAGTAATTCGGGCAGGGCGATGGTGGCTCCAATGGCCATACCGGCAACCGACAAACCGTTCATGGCCGACACCAGCACCATCAAACCAATGGTGCCAATAGCGAGCCCGCCATGAATCGGCCCCATCCAGACATGGAACATTCGATAGAGGTCGTCGGCGATTTTTGATTCCGACAGCACGTAGCCCATGAAGATAAACATCGGCAGCGTCAGCAGCGGATACCAGTTCATCAGCTTCATGGCGGATGAGAACGGAATATCGGAGCCTCCTGTTCCCCACAGCGCCAGCGCTGACGCTGCCGCGACGGCACCGATTGCCCCAAACACCCGCTGGCCGGTCATCAGCATCAACATCATCGAGGCGAACATGAAAAAAGCGATGAGATCGTAAGACATCAGATGTCTTCTCCCCGAATGCGGGCGATGTCTTTGAGAAGCTCCGATACCGCCTGCAACAACATGAGTGAGAAGCCGATGCACATCACCACCTTGATCGGCCACATGTAGGGTCGCCACGCGGATGGGCTGCGTTCGCCGTATTGAATCGCATAGCTGGTGCTGTCGTAGGCGCCATAAAGAAGCACGCCCAGAAAGAAAATCAGGAAGAAAATGGTAAAGACATCGAACCAGGCTTTTTTACGGACGGACCAACTGCCGTAAAACAGGTCCATGCGTACATTGGCGTCCAGCTGGATTGAATAGGGACCGCCCAGAATGTAATACGCCACCATGGCAAACTGCGCGGCTTCAAGCGTCCATAACGAGGGCAGGAAGAAGGCTTTGGAAATGGACGACCACAGCAGAATAGCGACCATGACAAAGATGCCGTACATCACCGCCCTGCCAACACGGTAATTTACGGCATCCACGAATCGGATGTATCCGTTGACGAAAGGTGGCATCTACAGACCCCACTCAATGCGTTAGCGAGCCAGTCAGACAGCCGCACGGCTATGGACTGCTGTTTTTCTGTAGCGAACTTTTAAGCTAGCACAGCATTTTTAATCTGTCGCATTAGCAGGGAGGCGTGGTCAGGGACCGACCTCGGGTGCCGGGTCCGGGCCGCCTTCGCGGAATTCGCTGGCCGACTTGCCAGTCCACTTACGAAAGGCCCGGCTGAAGTTGGACAGGTCCGCGTAGCCCAGCTCATAGGCGATCTCGCTGACGGACTGGTTGGTGTACCGCAGGAGTTGGATGGCTCGGTCTTTCAGCACCGCTTCCACGATTTCGCGGTAGGTGGTGTCCTTTTCCGCCAGCCGCCGTTTCAACGTGCGGGACGATACACAGAAACGCTCGGCCATGGACTCCAGAGACGGCAATGGCCCGGGCATCACGTGGAGCATGTTGCGGATGGCGTAGGAAATGTCGCCCTGGTCTTTCAGGGCTTTCTGCAGTTCGAACTCACACTGGTCCCGTGCCATCCGCGAGGCCTCGGCATCCGCCAGTCGCATTCGGGTATCCAGCAATCCCTTGGGAAACACCATGGTTTCCTCGGGTTGGCCGTATTCGAAGGGCACCGGCAATTGAGGGGCGAACCTGGTGTAGTAGGTGGGTTCCGGGTATGTCAGTTGAACCTTCACACCCGGGAGCTTGCCGTTTTCCAGCGCGAATCCGCGTTTCTCCGCGTCGTCACGGTCGATCAGCTGTTCCGCCAGCATCATCAGGGTGGCACTGACGGTTTCTGCCAGGAAGCGGTACTGGGTAGGCACGTCGAATTCCGTGCGCAACCGCACCAATACATGGTCACCGGCATCGGTCACGGTCATGGTGAGAAAGGGCACCCGCAGTTGCAGGTAGCGCCGCACCGAGTCCAGGGCGCCGGCCAGGGTGGGGCTGGTCAGAGCCGCGAATCCGAGGGTGCCGTGGATGGTAACCCGCAGCTCGCGAGCCAACGTAAAGCTCAGGCCGTCTTTTCCCGCCAGGGTCAGCGCCCGTTCCACCATCACGATGGCGTCGGTAACAAACACCCGGCTGTCATTGGATTTCAGATCCTGGGGCGTGAACGCCATGCCTTCGTACAGAACACGGTCATTGTAGCCCAACTGCCGCACCACATCGGCCAGCACCCGGAGGTACACACCGGGAACCAGGAACAGTCCCAGCATCTGCCGTTCTTTTTCCGGGCCCGGGTTTGCCATGCAGGTTCCTTCTCGTTGTGTGAGATTTGTTGTGGGAAGACTCACTGCCACCGATGCTATCAGAAGCCCGGCACAGCCACACTGTGACTGGAGTCACCGGCAACCACGTCAGCATAGTCAATTGAGGCCGCCCCTGGCCCTTCCTCCACGATGGCCGTCCCCTTTTCGCATTCAAAGCCCGCGTTGACTAACACACACTGATCCCATCACATCAGTCATAGCGCCCAAGCGCAGGAGTAACGACATGCTGAGAACGAAAACCACTGAGTCAAAGCCGGTTGCACGCACCCCGGACAACGTTGCCATCAAACCACAGCGCATGGGGTTTGAATTCGGGGAGAAGGTTCCCCACTACTGGCTGGACAACAGCTATATCCTGAGCCACACGATGAATGCCCTGTCTGTGCTGTTCCCGCAGGGCGAGCAGTTTTTCGTCGATGCGGTGCGGTACTACCAGGACCAGATCAACGATCCCAAGCTGAAAAAAGAAGTCAGGGGCTTTATCGGCCAGGAAGCCATGCACTCGCTGGAACATAAGTCCATGAACCAGCATGTGCGGGATCAGGGGATGCCGGTGGAGGAACTGGAAGAACACCTGGAAGTGGTGCTGGGCATTGCCAAGAAGCTGCCCAAGCGACACCAGTTGGCCATCACCTGCGCCTTGGAGCATCTAACGGCGATGATGGCAGACATGCTGCTGGAGCGCAGCGATGTTCGCGAAGACATGCACGAAACCATGCGCCCGCTATGGGTGTGGCACGCCATTGAGGAAACCGAGCACAAGGCGGTCACTTACGATGTGTTCAAACAGGTGGGCGGCACTTACGCCGAGCGTACGTTCTATCTGGCGTTCAGCACTGCCGCACTGGGTGTGGTGGCCAGCTACTTCACCACCCGGATGATGCTGAATGACCGGAAGAATTTTTCACTGAAGGATTCCGCCCTTGGCTTGTGGCGCATGTGGGGCAAGAACGGCACTTTCTCCAGCCTGGTCCCCACCTGGCTGGAGTATTTCAAGCCGGGCTTCCACCCATGGGACCACGACAACAGCGAACTGATTGCTCGCTTCAAGGAGCAGATCAACGAGTACATTGCCCCGCAGTATCAGAAGGGAAATCGCCGGACTATTCAGTAACCCTGTATGTCAGTAACCCTGGATGATCACTAAGTCCGTGCTGTCGCACGCGGGCCTTTGACCGGCGAAAGGCCCGCCCTGGCGACCCTGTTGCGCCCGGACCGTTTGCTGCTGAACAGGCAGCGGTCGGCAATCCGGAACAACGTCTCGGCGTCGATGGCGTGATCGGGATAATGTGCAATTCCGAACGATGCGGTCACCCGGATCAGGGCATCACCATAGGGTAGTTCGCTGTCGGCAATACGCTGACGCAACTCGTCCATTAACTGGAAAGAATCCTCGAGTTTCACATCCCGCAGAATCAACCCGAATTCCTCTCCACCCAATCGCCCCACTGCGTCGGTGATGCGCAGACGTTCGGTGAGCTGCTTGCCGATGTTTTGCAGAACATGGTCTCCAGCGTCATGGCCCATGGTGTCATTCACGACCTTGAAGTGGTCGATGTCCATAATAACCAGGGCAAATCCCGAGCCACTGCGGGCGCACTCCGCGAGGGTGCGGTCCAGCGTGCTCTGGAAGTTCGCACGGTTGGCCAGTCCGGTAAGCGCATCGGTCTGTGCAAGGGTGAACAACTTCTGCTCGGCTTCCTCACGACGGGTTTCGTATAGATGGATAAAACCCAGCATCAGGATGGCGCAGAGCACCATGTTTAGCAGGTCGATCACGCCGCCGGCATCAGCGACGAACTCCAGGTGGAAGTAGTAGGTGACACAGCCTGCTGCAACGAACGGCGCACTGAGCAGGAAACCTTCTCTCTTCCCCAACAGCAAATACGCCAGAACCGGTATCATCAGCACCCACACGAAGGCAGACACCGAGGCTTCGGGTACCAGCATGATCAGCAAGGCGAAGGAAAATCCCGTCACCAGATAACTGTAGATCCAGACCTGAAGGCGAGGCGTGCGATTGATTCGGGTGATCCCAAAGAACAGGATCAAGCTTGCAATGAGTTCCCCTGTCGCGAGCCAGATATAGCCGTTAAGAATCTGCAGGCAACCAAAAATCACCAGCGCAGAACCGGTCACGAGAAACAACGATCGCATCAGCGAACGACGTTGGGTGTCCCTGAGTCCTGAGCGGCTTTGTTCCAGCGACGCGCCAAGATCCGGGTGCAAGGGTGTATTCATGCTGCCTCTTTCCCTGAAATACAGCGAGGTTCGGGTATCGACGACTGTATGGAAAATATACAGCGGCTGCCACCGGGCTTCAATCAAATCCGTATGCTATCGCCCGGTGGCACGGTAAAGGCAGGTTAAATAACCTCAAACGTACAGGTTTTTGCGGGAAAAACGCTCCACCAGCGGCTGATAAGCGGATCCCAGCACCCGGTTCAGGGCATCTATTCCCCAGGCATCTGGCCCTACGAGAATTCGGGATTCATTCTTCAGGATGCCTTTAACGATGGTTTCAGCCGCCTTTTCAGGGGTGGTCATGGCGAGCTTGTCGAACCCCTTGCGTTGAGCATTGGCGTTTTCCGATTTACCCATACGTGCGGCGTTGGCAATGTTGGTGCGGATGCCGCCAGGATGCACGCAACTCACCGCAACTGGCTGTTTTTCAAGCTTCATTTCCTGGCGCAGAGACTCGGTAAAGCCCCGAACCGCAAATTTGGCAGCATTGTAGGCACTCTGTTTGGGCACACCGATCAGCCCGAACACACTGGAAATGTTCACCACGTGCCCGTCACCTGAGGCAATCAGGTGTGGCAGGAAGGCCCGGGTGCCATGGGCCACGCCCCAGAAATCGATGTCCATGACCCATTTGAAGTCTTCGTCAGTCATCTCACGCACTGACGCCGAGAGAGCAACACCGGCGTTGTTGATCACCAGGTTTACCTGGCCAAAATCCTTCATCACCTGTTCGGCATGGGCGTAAATGGCATCCCGGCCTGACACGTCCAGAGTATAGGTGCGAACCTCAACGTTACTGCAACCGGCTGCCGTTTCGGCAAGGCCTGCCTCATTGACGTCGGACAGCGCAAGGCGACAGCCCTTTTCCGCCAGCGCGACGGCCAGCGCCCGGCCAATACCGGAACCTGCGCCGGTGACTACCGCTACTTTGTTGTTCAGATTTTTCATGGTCCACGATCTCTTGTTGTGCGATGTGTTGCTTACTCTATCAGGTGTCGGGCTACGGGATATGGCATAAGCGCACTGCCCATCGGGGCATTCGGGCCACCTTCCGGCCACTGTCGGAATCGTGACTCCCACTCAATGAACGTGCACAATTCACCACGATCCGGTCCGATTTGGTTACAATCGCCGATCTACCCCTTTTTCTGTCACCGACGGATGTATTTTATGGAATGGAGTCTCACGCACTTCTGGCTGATACTCGCGCTCGTACTGAGTCTCACCGAGCTGACTTCCGGTGTGCTGGTGCTACTGGCACTGGGCATAGCAGCAGCATTGACTGCGGTTTTGACCGCGTTGGGCGCCCCTTTTGAATGGCAGTTGGTAGGCATGGGGGGGTTCTCCGGCGTTCTGGTTCCCATTGCCATTCGCTGGATCCGACCAAGGTTTTCGCCCAAAGGCGTCGCTTACGGAACAACGGGCACCGGAGTTGAGCACGGCAAGGCTTTCAGAACACTGAAACGGGATTTCGACGGGGCCAGCGGCATCAAGGTCAATGGTGATTTCTACCGTATACGCACCAGCGATACCGGTATGACCGAACTGCCTGAAGCCACCGACGTCATTTTCGAACGGTTTGACGGCAGCACGGCCGTTGTTCACACGATCACTCACAAGGAGCAGTAAACATGGAAAACGTTGTTTCCCCGGGGCTGGTTATCAGCCTTATTTTCGTTGTCATCGGTATTTTCATCATCACCAAGGGCCTGGTAATTGTGCGCCAGTCAGAGGTAATGGTGATCGAGCGGCTGGGTTCGTTCCACCGCGTACTGGAAAGCGGTGTGAACATCATTATCCCCTTTATCGAACGTCCCCGTGCCATCACCATGACCCGGTATGTGCGCATCGGCGACGAGTACCATCCCAGCAGCAGCTTTGAAACCCGCATTGATCGACGCGAGACGGTGATGGACTTTCCCGGCCAGCCGGTGGTCACGACCGACAACGTGACAGTTACCATCAACGGTGCTCTGTATTACCAGATCATCGACCCACGTCGGGCAGTCTACGAAGTGGCCAACATGAGCCAGGCAGTCGAGGTGCTGGCAAAAACCACCCTGCGCTCAGTGGTGGGTAAGATGGAACTGGACAAGCTGTTCGAATCGCGCAGTGAGGTGAATAACGCCATCCAGGCTGAAATGGAAGAAGCGGCATCAAAGTGGGGAGTAAAGCTCACCCGTGTCGAAGTTCAGGACATCAGCATGCCGGAGGAAGTCGAGGAAGCCATGCGCCTGCAGATGGCGGCCGAGCGTAAACGTCGCGCCACGGTAACCGAAGCAGAGGGTGAAAAGTCCGCGGCCATTGCCATGGCCCAGGGCCAGCGCGAGTCGGCCATTCTCAATGCCCAGGGTGACAAGGAATCCGCTATCCTCCGTGCCCAGGGCGAGCAGGAATCCATTCGCCTGGTATTGAGCGCCATGGGTGAGACCGAAGAGAACAAACAAACCGTCATCGGCTATCTTCTGGGGCAAAGCTACATCAAGGTACTACCGAATATGGCCAAAGACGGTGAGCGGGTCTTCGTGCCCTACGAGTCTTCCGCACTGCTGGGGTCCATGGGTATGTTCCGGGAACTGGCTGGCAGCCCCGAAGATATCGTACGCCAGAGTGTGAAACAGGATGGCCTGCGCGGTGGCATGGTGGCGTCAGCCGGTAACAGCTAGCCCCCGAACCCTCAGCGGCTCCGGCAACCCCTATTCCAGGAGGTTGTCGAGCGGCTGCTGGTATCCCGGCGCAAACACTTCCAGGAAATACATCACTTCCGGCAGTCCGTCATCCTCCAGCTTTTTCAGGATGTGACCCGCCGCTGGCTCAAACTCCTTGTTGCCAGCCTGCATCTCAGCCTGGCATTTCAACAATGCCGAGAGCCGGTCGGCCGCTTTGATCAATTCTTTCTCCTCATGGCCCCATCCGGATTCGCGAACATAGGGCGCAAAATCCTCCCGCAGATCCGCCGGTAGTAGCGCCAGTAATTCGGCCTCAGCCTTGTGTTCGATGTCTCCGAACGCTTCCCGCATAACCCGGGAATGGTATTTGACCGGTGTCGGCATATCACCTGTAATAACCTCTGTGGCATCGTGGTAAAGCGCTGCGGCAGCGATCCGGTCAGCGTTGACCCGGCCGCCAAAATGGCGGTTACGGATAATCGCAAGCGCATGAGCCAGGGTAGCCACCTCCCAGGAATGAGTGGCAACATTCTCCTCGATCGCGTTGCGCATCAGCCCCCATCGCTTGATCCACCGCAGGCGAGACACATAGGCAAAGAAATGGCTGAGAGGGCGCTTCATATCGGACGCTTCCCGTTTTGCATGAGTTTATGGTTGGCCTCTTTTGACTAAGATTAAACAATGGTAATGTGAACAGACGTTCAAACCTTGCTGCCGGGAAGCACTCCACCTTGAAACTCCGACACCGATTCAATCGCAGACATATGCCGAAAGCCACTCTTTTAATACTGGGCCTTACGCTGACTATCGTTTTTAAAACCACGGTTTCCGCACAGACCGAAATTGCTGTCGGCGTCTATGACTACCCTCCTATTGCCAGTGTGAACAGCAAAAACCAGGCCGAGGGCCTACTCGGTGATCTGCTGAGGGAGCTGGATTCAACAAACAACAACGTCACATTCCGAGTTGTCTACACCTCCCCCAAGCGCCGGCACATGGATTTCCACGCGGGATTGTACGACGTTATTTTCTTTGAAAACCCGAGCTGGGGTTGGGAAAACCTGCCCGTTAGCACCTCCCGACCGATCCTGATGGACGACGATGTCTATGTCGCGCTCAGCAAACCCGGTCGTGACCAAAGTTTCTTTGACAACATCACCGAGCGACACATCGTTGCCATCTCGGGCTATCACTATGGCTTCGCCGGCCTGTCCACGGATAACGCCGAGCTTGAGAAGCGGTTCAGCATCGAGTTTTCCCACAGCCACAGCCGCAATCTTGAACTGATCAAGGCAGACCGACCGTCACTGGCCGAAGTGGCCGTAATCAGCCGCTCCTATCTTCAGAGTCACCTGAACGACCATCCCGAGGACAGGGGCAGGTTCCTGGTGTCCGATACCCCCGATCAGACCTACCTCTTACATATCATGGCACGGAAAAATGGCCCCATCGACACGGACAACCTGGAACAGCTGCTGTCACCGCTGTTCAAAGACGGGCGTTACCAGCAATTTGTCGGTCAACGCAACCTCCAGTTACCGCCGGGCATCCCCAACCCGGCAGCGCCCTGATCCCGACCGCTGTCACCGCACATCCAGCTCAAAGCTGATGGTTACGGTGGCGGCCTCATCGGCCGTGGCATCGCGAACGGGGTCAAGCAGGTATACCTGGTTTTCCGACGCTCCATGCTCCTGCAACATTTGTTTCCGGAGCCATACCCCCCGGGATGTTGCCAGGTTGCCCAAGGCCTCCGGCGGCAGTTCTACATTCGCTATCAATCGCTTCACCAGCGCCTGCTCCCATTCCCGTTCGCCGGGTTCTGCGTTCCCGCCGGCAACGTCGTTTCGGAAAGCCTCCACCGACGCCACATAATCAGAGTCCGCGTACGCCTGCTCAAGCCGATCGATACGTGCCGACGCGGCAGCTCCATTCGCGATGCCCAGTTGCTCAAACAGTTTCTGCCGCCGCAACGCATCTCCGTCCGCCTCCGGTGCGACCGCTCCACGAACTTTGAGTGCAAGATCAGGGCGTTCATTCAAAGCCTTGCCCAGTGCCTCCAGTTTGACGTCTTCCCCATCGGCAAGCTCGGTGCGCCCCGCTTCAAAACGCACACTTCCCAGCTCTTCTCCCGACAGGCCCGCAAAGTCCGCAATCGACCCCAGCATGCTGAATGGCGAAGTGGCCGCTTTGGCGACGAGGTTTACGAATGTTCTCATCACAACCTGACCAATATTGAAGTCCGGACTTTCCAGGTCTCCGCTGATGGGCAGGTCAATATCTATGACACCTTGCCGGTCGCGCAGCAACGCCAGGCCAAGCTTGACCGGTGCACTGACGGCCTCGTCACTCGGAACGGGGCCGCCAAGCTCCAGCCGATCCAGGATGACGCTGTTTGCAGCATCCAGACGGCTGCCGGAAAACTTATAATCCAGATCAAGCTTGAGCTTGCCGCTGTCCACGCTGTATCCCAGGTAACGGCCAAAATACGGCGACAGCATGGGCAATGAAACGTTCTCCATAGTCAGCTTCAGATCGCTGGCACCATCGGTTCCCAGTGTGCCCACAGAACCATCCAATGCCATGGTTGCCACATCGCCAACCCGTCCCTGGATCGAGACCTGGCCCTGGATCGAGACCTGGCCCTGTTGCGGCGCCACGTTGCTAAGCCCGGTCACCGAGCCGCGCAACTGATCGAACCGGGTTGCGAACGTCGGGTCCAGGGTCCGATCGGTGTAGGAGATGTCACCCTCTTCCAGCATCAGCTGGCCAATACGGAAGATAAAGTCGGGTTCGCCGTCGCTACTGGTTGTTTCCTCGGCTGGCGAGGATTCATCCGAGGGCGAAGATCTGACAATCCGCTCAACATTGTGAACGCCATTGCTGTCACGAACCACGTTCACCGCGGGACCCGCCAGGGTAATGGTGCCAATTTGCAGCCGTGCAGGCGCGACGTTGTATTCCAGTGGCTCCAGGCGCACGCTCTGCCAACGGATCAGGGGCTGGTCACTGTCGCCAAGGCGCAGATCCAGGGATTCCACCCCGCCAGTACCACTAAACGTACCCGTCATCGGGTCTTGTTGTTGGTCCAGATCCAGGTTGCCATCGACGGACAACAGGCCATTCCTGACTTCCAGGTTCGCCGCCTGATTGATATAGGCCCCAAACTGCGCAAGAGCAATCCCACTGCCAGATAGCCCGGCTTCCAGCGTGAAAGGCGCCAATGTGGCCTGACCGTTGATCGAAAGTCTTCCACCGCCGTTCAGTCCAGCATTGGCGCTGTAGTTGACGGGTTCCTCCAGGCGATTGGACATCCTATCGATACTGATCGACAGGTCTTCAAGGGCCAGTTCAGCAGGAATTTGCGGCTGCTCGTCCCGCCAATTCACGTTGCTGTTGGCCAACTCCACGCCGGACACCGACCAGCGAAATGGCGCACCTGCTCCACCATCGTCACTGCCTGTTCCGTCCGTACCATCCTGGAACGGTGCTAGCAGATTGAGCTGGCCATCCGTGTCGCGATGCAGGGACAGGCTGACACCATCAATATTCACGGTACCTGTCGACAGTTCCCGTTCGTTAAGCCCGAAACGGATACCACCCACGCTCAGGCGGTCCGCGCTCAGCAGCTCATCGTCGTTTCCAGTCTCGAGGCCGAGATCGACATCGTTAATGGTGAGCTGGCCCTCCGAGGTGGTTAGATACAGCTCACCGGAAGAACGCAGTTCGTACTGCGAGCTGAGAGTCACACTGCCGTTACGAAGCTGGTAGGGAAGATAGGGCTTGAGGAAATGCTGCAGGGTTTCGTGGGACACGTTACCCAGTTTGAGGAACCCTTTTGAATAAAGAGGGGCGATACTCAGGTTGCCTTCCCACTCAATGGTCTGGCTGCCGACGGCCGCCAACAGATAATAGCTGCTGTCACCGTCGTCACGGGGCCAGGTTGCCAGGTCGTTCAATGCCAGATCCAGGGGCGTAACCCGGAATTCCTCCTGACCTTGCTGACTGAAATCCCGAAACAGCAGTTCGCCGCCAGAGATCCTGACCCGGTCAAAATAGACTTTGGGCGGCTCGCCGGGATCCGCGTCGTCGGTCGCCGGTTCTTCGCCAGCCGGGTTGTTGGCCTGCCAGTCCCGGGCGAAGTTAACACTGTAGTCCTCCAGCAAATCCAGGCGAACATAGGGTTCTTCCAGTTCGATGTCCTGCAGCCCGATGATTCCGGTGAGCAATCGCCAGACGCCGAGGTTGGCATAAAAGCTGTCAAAGGCAACCACCGGTTCCCCTTCAGCGTCCTTGGCCTCCAGCCCAAGGGCTTCGACGCTCATGGCAAAGGGATTCACCTGGATCTCTTCAATCTCGGCCTGCCATCCCATGTGTTGTTCCAGCCGCTCCGGCAGCGTTCGCTCCAGCCACCATGGCAGTATCGCAAACCCGGCGAGGGCATAGATCACTACCAGAACCAGTACCACTATCGAGATGTTTCTGGCAGACAATCGTCGTTTGCGGTTCGCAGCCACCGGGCTCTCCTTGTTTTTCATTGCTGACAGGCGCAGTCTGTCGCCAATCTGTCCACCAAGGATAGCCCGCCAGTCACCGGTTTGTCAGCCGGACAGGACGATGGACTGACATGGAGCGACGAACCCGATATTCTGTTTTCACCGTATCAGGCGACGAAATCCCTCATTCAGGAAACCCGGATGGATATTAGCGATATGCGCCGCGACTTCGAAAGCGAAGGCCTTGAGCGCGACGCCCTTGATGACAACCCCGTCAGACAATTCCAGGCCTGGTTCGAGGATGCCCGTGAGGCCGGCATTCTGGAGCCCAATGCCATGTCACTGGCCACCTCAGGCGGAGATGGTATGCCTGACATACGAACCGTACTGTTGAAATACTTCGACGACGCCGGCTTCGTGTTCTATACCAACTACGGCAGCCGCAAGGCCCACGAGCTGGCAGAAAACCCAAAAGCCGCCCTGCTTTTCCCCTGGATCGGGCTGAACCGCCAGGTGCGGATTCAGGGCCATGTGGAAAAGGTCAGCAAATCCGAATCCCTGAGGTACTTCACCTCTCGCCCTCGGGGCAGCCAGATTGGCGCCTGGGTGTCGGAACAGAGCAGGGCGATCAACTCCCGCGGTCTGCTGGAACAGAAAGTGGCGGAGATGAAGCGCCGGTTCAAGGACGGAGCGATCCCGCTACCGGATTTCTGGGGCGGCTACCGCGTGGTACCGGAACGGATCGAATTCTGGCAGGGACGGCCAAGCCGCCTGCACGACCGCTTCGAATACGTCAGACAAGACGATGGCTGGCACATCGACCGTCTACAGCCGTAATCCGCACGGCTTCACCAACCTCAGGCGAACAGGCAGGACTATGGACAATCAACAACGCTGCCCCTGGTGTGGCGATGACCCGCTCTACGTTCACTACCATGACACCGTATGGGGCCGGCCCGAATACAACGACCTGGCGCTGTTTGAAAAATTGTGTCTGGACGGCCAGCAGGCGGGCCTGAGCTGGATAACCATACTCAAGAAACAGGACAACTACCGCGCCGCCTACGATCATTTTGACCCTGAACGGATCGCCCATTATGACGAGGCCAAAGTCGAGTCCTTGTTGCAGGACACGGGCATCGTCCGTAACCGCCTGAAAGTCGAGTCCATCATTCGCAACGCGCGGGGCTATCTGGAGCTGCAGGATCAGGGCCACTCTTTCAGTGACTTCCTGTGGTCGTTTGTCGGTGGAGAGCCTATCCAGAATCACTGGCAGCGCTTTGCCGACGTACCGGTTTACACGCCCGAGGCCGAAGCCATGTCCAAAGCCTTGAAAAAGAGCGGTTTCAACTTTGTGGGGCCCACCATCGTGTATGCCTTTATGCAGGCCACGGGCATGGTCAATGACCACCTCGTTCAGTGCCCCCAACACGCCGCCTGCCGCGCGCTCGCCGATCATATCTGACCACTAGTTCCGCGGCGTTGCTCGGTTGGACTGATCTCAAACGATCCGTTGCTCGTAAGTCCGTGGGTAGCACATCATCCCCGCGTTTTACGATGAGAGTCATACGGTGAGAATAACCCTGGAAGAACTCAGGCAGTCGACCAACCCGGCCATTCAAATGGTGGGTATTATGGAGCCTGACGCTATTGAACCAGTAAAGAGTCAGGTTCAGGGGAAACACTCGTGATTGCCGTTGCCAGACTGGCGATCGTCGTGGGCGTTGGCGGCCTCCTGCCGTTCCTTGCCGCCATTCTCGGGCTTTTTGCGTTGCCTGAACACAGCGTGGCCATCTCCAGCTACTTCTACCTCTACAGCGCAGGCATTCTGGCCTTTATGGCGGGCATCTATTGGCCACTGGCCATGCAGCTTGAGAACCGCTGCTACCCTATTTCTCCCCTGGTAACCATGTTGTTGAGCCAGGTGTTCTTCATCACCGCCGGCATTGGTCTGCTGTTGCCTATTGCCGCTCAGATTGTGGTTTACACACTGGCCTATGTCGCGCTCTACGTCGTCGACGCCCGCTGGATGAGAGGCTATTGGCCGGACTGGTATCTGAAATTGCGGCTGGCACTGACGGCTGTCGTGCTGGTATGTCAGGTCGCGGCAGGCGTCTGGTTCGTGATGGCTCAGGGCTGAGCAGGCCGAAGCCCGCTCCGGACACTAACCCCGAACCTCCTCATTAGGGTCGACAAATCGGCCCTGCAACTTTTTCAGGGCACTTTTCTCTATCTGTCGCACTCGCTCCCGACTTATTCCCAGATCATCGGAGATGACCTGCAGAGTTTCCGGTTCTGGGAGCCCCAGGCCGTAACGCCTGGCCAGGACATCCTTTTCCCGCGAACTCAGTTCCGCCAAGAGAGTGGCCAGTGTCCGCTTGCGGTCACGCTGGGCCATGTCGTGGTCCGGCGCGGACTGATCGTCTGCACTGAGACTGTCACCCAGCGTAATGCTACCCTCCGTGCTCACCGGCAGATCCACCGACACTTCCATACTAGCCAGCGCCCGCAGTTCACCAATGCGGGACGGCGACACCTCAATCTCCCGCGCCAGTTCAGTCTGCGACGGCGTGCGGCCTAATGTCTGGTACAGCACCAGGGATTTTTTCTGCAACAAGCGGATTTCATCGACCACGTTTTCAGGGGTATGCACAAGCCGGGTTCCGCGCTTCATGCACCGCTTCACCTCTTCGCTGATCCACCAGTAGGCATAGGTCGAGAAACGAAAACCCTTGGTAGGATCAAACCGCTCCACGGCCTTGATCAGACCCACATTGGCATCCTGAATGACATCCGGCATGGGAATGCCGCGGTTGGCGTAGCGCCTTGCGATATGCACCGCAAGCCGGAGGTTACTGCGAATCAGCCGCTGACGACTTGAGGTGGCAAGATGGTAGGCACGACGACACCGCGTCGAAAAAGCACAGGCGTCGCCCAAGCTTCCAACCACTTTTCGGAATGTCTGAGGGGTATCTTCCGGCAAGGCCAGCTCGGCAGATATGATCCGATAGCAGAAGGTCAGGCGCCGTGAAAGTCGGCGCTCGCCCTCATTGGTGAGCAATTCGTAACGGGACGCATCCCTGAAGTACAGCCCCACCAGGGATTCCATTTCGCCGGAATGGGCTATGGTCGGAGACGGCCCCGGGCTCTGAACATCAGTCATGGCACAGGTTCCGATCGCGAATTTCCATAGGATACGCGCGGAAAAACGCCATGGATCCCCCTGCACAGAGGAACCCGAAGCCGATAACGGCAATTACGGACAGAGTTATACCTGTTCGGATCAGGCCGCGACGATCGCGTACTCGTGGTTATGGGGTTCGATCAGAATGCCGTGGAGCGCCACAATGGTCTTCTCATAGGCATCCTCATCCACCACGAACTGGATGTCCACCTGCCGCATACACTGGTGCAGGGCCAGAACGCTGATGTCCTCGTCCGCCAGGGCCTTGACTGACCGAGCCAGGATGCCCGATACCTTGATATCACTGCCAATGGCAGACACGATCGCCACCTTGCGAGTGCTGATTTCGGCGTTGGGAAACTCGTCTTTCAATGCCCTGACCACCCGTTTAACGTGTTTGAGCGTGCTGTCCACGTAGTGGGTAATGGTGTTGGCGTTGGTGTCCTTCGATACGAAGCGCACCTTGAAGCGACCAAGCACTTCCAGAATGCGACGATCGGAACCGGGCTCACCCTGCATGTCCTGGTCGAACACCTCAATGGCAAACACGCCTTTGTTACCGGCGATAATTTCCACCTGCGGCTTTTCACTGACGTAGTCGCCGGTGATCAGCGTACCGGTGTGCTCCGGCTCGAAGGTGTTCATCACCCGCAGCGGAATTTCGTTCTGACGCATGCCCTTGCCAGCGCGCGGGTGGATGGCTTCCATACCAAGGTTCGCCAACTGGTCGGCAACGTCATAGTTGGTGCGCCCCAGGGGCACGACCTTGTCCGCACCGACAATGTTGGGGTCCGCGGAGCTGAGGTGGTATTCCTTGTGGATGATCGCTTCGCGGGCGTTGGTGATCACCGCAACCCGGCTGAAGGTCATCTCGCTGTAGCCCCGGTCGAAGGTGCGCATCAGGCCTTCCTTGCACTGGGCGTACCCCGTCACGATCGGTAGCTCACGGCTCAGATCAACGGCATCAAACGCCTGCTTGAGCTTTTCATCCAGCGGCAACAGTTCATTGTCGCGCCACCCGGTCAGGTCCACAAACCGTGCGTTGATGCCTTCCTGCTGAAGCTTCAGGGCAGTGTTGAAAGCACTGTGGGCCTCACCAATGCCGGCCAGCATTTCACGGACCGTCAGCAGATGCTCCTCAAGCTGGAACTGCCCGTAGGAACACAGACGCTGCAGATCAATCAGGCAGCCGCGAACGCCTTCGATGCGGTCGGTGATGAACTGGTCCGCCTGCTGCTTGAGCATCGGGTCCGGGAACAGCTCGCCATTGATGTCGGTCAGGAACTGGATCAGTTTGGTGAGGTCATCGCCCCAGGCCCAGTCGGACTCGGCATCGGCAAACAGGGCATAAACGCCCGGCTCACCGGTTTTCTTGTGCTCCAGCAGTTCGTCGGTGACACCGCCATAAGCGGAAACCACGAAGATGCGCTGATAGAGATCGTCCTGTTCGCGCCCGCCGAGAATGATGTTGTCGCGCACCGCCTCGTAATTGCTCATGGAGGTGCCGCCAATTTTCTCTACGGTGTGTTGTTCGCTAGTCATAGTGTTACCGTCGTTATCCTGCAGAATGAGTTTTGGGGAATGGCGAGCGTCTCAGGACGCCTTGCTCATTCCTTCCTGCATGATTTCGTCCACGCTTTGACCAAGAAGTTTAGCACCTTTGCGCAGATCATCCTCGCTGGTGGTCAGCGGCATCAGGCATTTGATCACTTCGTCATTGGGGCCGCTGGTTTCAATAATCAGGCCCTTCTCAAAAGCCCGACCGGTGATCTTGTCCGTCACTTCGGCGTGGGTGGCTTCAATGCCACGCATCATGCCCCGGCCTTTCATCTTGAACTCGCCCGGGTACTTGTCACAGATTGCCTGCAGCCCTTCAGCCAGTACCTGGGTCTTGGCTTTCACTTCATTGGCAAAGGCATCGTCTTTCCAGTAGGTCTCAACCGCAGCGCGGGCGGTTACAAAGGCCATGTTGTTGCCCCGGAAGGTGCCGTTGTGCTCACCCGGCCCCCAGACATCAAGCTCCGGTTTGAACAGCACCAGTGCCATCGGAAGACCGTAACCACTCAACGACTTGGACACCGTCACAATATCCGGCTTGATGCCCGCAAATTCGAAGCTGAAGAACTCGCCGGTACGGCCGTTGCCTGCCTGAATATCATCGACAATCAGCAGAATGTCGTGCTTCTTGCACAACTTATCGAGGCCTTGCAGCCATTCGGCACGGGCGGCGTTCAATCCGCCTTCGCCCTGGACCGCCTCAACGATGACCGCTGCCGGCAGCTCAAAACCGGAGGAGCCGTCGGACAGCACCTTGTCCATGATTTCCAGGGTATCTACGTTCTCACCCAGGTAGCCGTCGTAGAACATGAAGTCCACATTGCCCAGCGGGGTGCCAACACCACCACGATGGTGCTTGTTGCCTGTGGCCGCGACCGCGCCCATGGTGACGCCGTGGAAGCCGTTGGTGAAGGACACGATGCCATTACGGCCTTTCACCTTGCGAGCCAGTTTCAGGGCCGCTTCCACACAGTTGGTGCCGGTAGGGCCGGTAAACTGCATTTTGTAGTCCAGGCCACGGGGGTCCAGAATGTGCTTCTTGTACGACTCGATGAAATCGTGCTTGGCGGTGGTAAACATATCCAGGCCCTGGCTGACACCATCGCTTTCAATGTACTCGAGCAGCGCTTTCTTGAGAATGTCGTTGTTGTGGCCATAGTTCAGTGACCCGGCG